>Ga0307486_1000273_pt1 | contig 51468 bp, 52 predicted proteins | sample CBIW02metaG_FD_203663 | JGI IMG/M metagenome (GOLD analysis project Ga0307486, IMG submission 203663) | Sea-ice brine microbial communities from Beaufort Sea near Barrow, Alaska, United States - CBIW 0.2 | ecosystem: Environmental > Aquatic > Marine > Coastal | place: USA: Alaska | collected... | reverse complement strand
CCAAGCACGGCGAAGAGGTCGTGCTGACGGCCGAGGGCGACGGCGCCGATGCTGCGCTTGAGTCGCTGGTGGCATTGCTCTCGCGCGACCTCGACGCTGAGTGATTGACATGACGCAGACCCTTCACGGTATTGGCGTCAGTCCTGGTACGGCTGCTGGGCCGGTGGTGCAGGTGGCACCGCCGCTCCAGCCGCCGGCCGATGAGTCCAGTGCAACGGATATTGCCGCTGCGCTGGAGTCGGTTAAGGAGGCGCTCGAATCTGTCGCGGCCGATCTTGACCGCCGTGCCGCGGCCGCGGGCAAAGACGCTAAGGCGATCCTCACCGCGACTGCGCAGATGGCACGTGACAAGGGTCTGATCAAGGCCGCTGGAGTGCACCTCAAGGCGGGCAAAGGGCCGGCGAATTCGATCGCCCTATCAATCGAGGAGTATGCGACGCAGTTTGAGAAACTGGGCGGATACTTCGCTGAGCGAGTGACCGACCTGCGCGACGTTGGAGCCAGGGGAGTAGCTGCTGTGTTGGGCGTACCGGCGCCCGGGGTGCCCTCGTTCGACGTTCCCAGCGTGATTGTTGCTCACGACCTGGCTCCCGCCGAAACAGTGACGCTTGACCGCGCGCTGGTGCTCGGCATCGTGACTCAAGGCGGCGGCCGCACCAGTCACACCGCCATTTTGGCCGCGCAGATGGGCATTCCTGCGGTGGTCCAGGTGGCCGAGGCGACGAACATCGCCGCGGGAACCGTCATCGCGATCGACGGCGACACTGGGGAAGTGACGCTGGATCCTGATGACTCGCTGCTCGCAGACCAGGTGGAGCGCCGCGCCCGCCGCTTGGAAGCCTTTGGCCGTGTCTCTGGACCTGGCGCCACCAAGGACGGCCATCCGGTGGCCTTACTGGCGAACATTGGCGGAGTGGACGATGCCGAGCGGGCTGCGGCGGAGGACGTCGAGGGTGTGGGCTTGTTCCGCACCGAGTTCGTGTTCCTCTCCGCGACCAACGCACCGACCGTCGCCGAGCAGGCAGAAATCTACCGCGCGGTGCTGGCCCCGTTCGGCACCCGGCGTGTAGTGGTGCGCACGCTTGATGCAGGCGCGGACAAGCCGTTGGCCTTTGCCGATCTTGGGCCTGAGGACAACCCGGCGCTAGGTCGACGCGGACTTCGACTATCTGTGGCCAAGCCCGAGCTTTTGGAGGCGCAGTTGGAGGCGCTCGCTCTTGCCGCGAACGACACTGAGGCCGATGTGCGGGTCATGGCGCCCATGGTCGCTACTGCTGCTGAGGCTGTCTGGTTTGCCAAGCGCGTGCACGCAGCGGGACTCAAGAAAGCTGGCGTGATGATTGAGGTGCCGGCAGCGGCGCTGCGTTCCGAGCACGTGCTGGCTCACGTTGATTTCGGCAGCCTTGGCACGAACGACCTGGCGCAATACACCATGGCGGCCGACCGCATGCAGGGCGAGTTGTCTGATCTGCTCGATCCGTGGCAGCCGGCGGTGCTGGACATGATCGCTGCTGCTTGCGAGGGTGCTGCCCGGGTGGGCCGGCCGATCGGAGTATGCGGCGAGGCCGCAGGTGAGCCGTTGCTCGCGCTGGTGTTGGCAGGGTTGGGTGTGTCCAGCTTGTCGATGGCAACGTCCAAGGTGCCGGCCGTGCGCGTGGCGCTCGCGACTCACACGCTGGCGCAATGCCGTGAGCTCGCGGCTATTGCTCGTCGTGCGGTTGATTCGGATACGGCGGCGTCGAGCGTGCGTGAGCATGCCAGCGCTGAACTGACTGACCTGCTGTAAACGGGCGGAGTTGCCGGGCGCGTATTGGCGCTCGGTGCCTCTGTTCTGTCTTTAGTGGCCGACCGCGACGGTGCATCCGCCGTCCATGATCGGTCCCAGGACCGCCATCTCAAGCGTGGTCTCGGTGGCGGTTCCCTCGACGCAGCCGCCCTGCGGACCGGCGCCGCCAAACATGATGTCGTCGCGCTTGGCCTCAAAGGCGGCGAAGGACTCGGCGGCGACGGGGTAGTGGTCTTTGTATCTCTCGTTAAAGTCCATCATCGCCTGCGGGTCATAGGGAATGCACTCCGGTGGCAGCGGCGCATCGTCGATGATGGGACACGGGACCGAGGACGGCGAGAGGCGGGCGTCCACAGGTGGGCGTAGGTCACGTCCCCACTCAACGACCGGTAGCTGATCGCTGCCGGCATCGTTTTGGTGCCACCGATCGGTGACTGGCCTGGTGTGGTCCGAGTAGCGTCAAGGCATGACTACGCGCCCGTTCCGCATGATTGATGTCTTTGCGTCCGCCACTCCGCAGTCGGGCAACCCCCTCGCAGTGGTCCTGGATGCCCAGGGCCTCACCACCGAGCAGATGGCCGCGTTCTCCGCCTGGACCAATCTGTCGGAATGCACGTTCGTGCTGCCTCCCGTCAACCCGGAAGCCGACTACCGCGTGCGCATCTTCTCGCTCACCACCGAGCTGCCGTTCGCGGGCCATCCCACTCTGGGCACGGCACGCGCGTGGCTGGACGCCGGGGGAGTGCCGCGTACGCCCGGCACCGTGGTGCAGGAATGCGGCGCGGGCCTGGTGCCGGTGCGCTGCTCAGATTCCACAACCGGCGACGAGTCGACGCTCGCCTTCGCGGCGCCTGGACTGTTTCGCTCGGGCCCGGTGAACGATGCCGACCTCACCAGGGCACGTTCGATTCTGGGCGTGAGCGAGGCCGATGTGATCGACGCCGCGTGGATCGACAACGGCCCCGGCTGGTTGGGTGTGCTCCTGACCGACGCTGATGCGGTCTTGGCGCTAGAGCCAGACCTCGGCGCTCGCGACGGTCAGCAGAGCATCGGCGTGGTGGGTGTGTACGGCGCTGGGATTGATGGCAGCACCGCCGATGCCGTTCTAGAGGTGCGCGCGTTCTTTAACGACGGCGCGGGACCGTTGCGGGAGGACCCGGTCACGGGAAGCCTGAACGCGTCTGTCGCGCAGTGGTTGACCGCCACGGGGCGAGTGACGGTGCCCTACGAGGCACGCCAGGGCACACGGGTGGGCCGAGACGGACGGGTACAGGTGAGCGAAGCCGAGGGTGAACTTTGGATAGGCGGGCGAGCCGTCGTGACGGTGAGTGGGGACGTCGAGGTCTAAGCCGGGACTCACATGGCGATGGCGTCCGCTGGCGCGGGTCGGCGTCCGTCTCACGTTCCAGACGCAAAGCTGATGGAGTGAGCGACGTCGTACCAGGCCGCGCGGGCCTGCGTATCTTCTTGATAGATGGTCCACGTGAGGGGCGTCACAATCCAGCTATGCTCGCCTGCGTCGATCAAGAGGCGCTCTGGCGGCTCTCCCTCCGCATACGCGGTCGCTCCCGACACCTGGGGAGTCCAGGTCGAAGCGTCGGTGGGAGCCGACACCGCGTTGGTCTCGACGATGTGGAAGGTGTACCCGGAGTCGATGGGGTCGCCGTCGGGTGCGAACGCCAAGGCGATGCTGAACCCGCCGTCGATGGTCTCGACCGTCCAGTCGTGGGACACCCTAAGCCCCACGGCGGCAGCCGAGGCCTGTGCATCCGTATCTGCGCCAGCCGGTTTGAAAAGAACCCAAGCGACGAGTGCCGAGAGCGCCACGAGCAGCACCATGGCGCCGATGAGTATCTCGCGGTGCGGCCGCGAAGTAGCGGACTGCGAGCCGTCGCCCCCGGAGGTGACTCCTGGCACACGGGGATCCGATGTGGGCGTGGATCCATGGTGCGCGGCTGGCACGTTGGCTGGCATCAGGTTTTTCCCCTTCCGAGGCAGACGACTCGATTGTAGGCCGGTGGGGTTCAGGCCGGAGGGTTCTCGCCAAACCCTGCATCGAGCGTCAGGTGCCAGTCCGCATCGGCCAGGCCGGTGCGGTCCAGAAGGTCGCGCCAGTCCTCCTGCGCGTGCTCCAGGGCGTCCTCGAACATGGTCTGACTGCCTCGTGCAGCAAGCAAAATTGCCGCGTGGATGCGCTCGGAGTCCACCTGCTGCGAGACCTTCAGTCGCTCCAAGGTGCTGAGCATGGCGGGTGCGGACGCACCAAAATCGGCGGCGAGGCGCTCGGCGATGCGGGGGCTGGGGACTGTCATGACCTGAATTCTGGCACGCCGCGCTCTACCGGGCGTGCAGGCGGCTACGTGGTCGCAGGGGCGGGCTGGCCGTCCCCGCGCCGGTGACCATGCCATCGAGCACCTCGGCTACGGTGTCCAGCGCCGTGTGACGCGGCTCCCAGCCCAGCACGAAGCGTGCTCTGGCCGTGGACATCAAAGTGATGGTCGCTGACATATCGACCCAGCCGGGGCTGACCGGCAGCACGCGCGCGTTCCACCCGGCGGACACTGCCGTACGCACCGCCAGCGTGGGCACTCTTTGGAATCTCCCTTCAGAGAGCAGGCTCGCAATCTGGGGGCCGCCAAGCACATCATCGGCCGCAATGTTCAGGGCCCCGCCGGGCCTCACCCTGACCGCGCCAAGGTAAGCCTGGGCGACATCGTCCGCGTGCACGCTTTGCACCCTGGTGTCGCCAGGCCACGTGATGGTGGGGAGGTGGCCCTTGAAGACGCTGGCAGGCACATAGCGCCCGATGAAGTAGCGCATGATCTCTGAACCTGCGTCGCGCTGAAAGATCAATGCCGGCCGCAGGCGGGTGATGAGGACCTCGGGGTGGTCGTTCTGGTGCTGGTTGAGAAGTTGCTCCAGGTCGGCCTTGTCGACGCTGTATTCGCTCGTGGGGACGCCCTTGGTGGGCCAGCTTTCGTCGTGCAACGCATCGTCGTGACACGGCGAGTAGGCGCCCACGGACGATGCCACGACCACGTGGTCGACACCCGCCACTCGAGCCGCCGCCAGCACCCGGGTGGTGCCAAGAATGTTCGTGCGGCGCAACCGGTCCCGGTCGTGGTTGGGCTGGATCGCCCACGCGAGGTGAATCACCGCGGCGGCGCCATCCATGGCCTGCGCAAGGGTGCGGATCACCGCGTTGCCGTCGCGGGCGCCGATGTCGACGCTGGTCCACGTCGCCGCATCGTAGGGGGCAGGAGGGGTGCGTCGCGGTATGCGTCGTGCGACTGCCGCCACCTCGGTGACGTCGTCCGCCTCGCTCAAGGCGCGCAACACTGCCGTGCCTACATTGCCGCTGGCTCCAAGGACTACTACCTTCATGGCTTCTCCCTTTTCCGGCGGTCAACATTCGTTGCCGCAGCGCCATCTGATCTTGCGGTTGATAAAACACAAACGCAGGCAGGTCTATGCCCGTCGCGCGCAAAAAGATGCTTCAAGGTGCAAGGCGACAAAACGGCCGGGCAAGCTCTACGGCTAAGCCGTAAAGCTGATGGCGCTCGCGACGTTGTACCAGGCCGTGCGTGCCTGGTCATCGTCCTGATAGAACCACAAGGAAAGGGGCGTGACGACCCAGTTGCGTTCACCCGCGTTGATGTGGACGCTGGTGGGAGGCTCCCCCTCTGCGTACGCGGTCGCTCCCGCGATCTTGAACGTCCAGGTCGAGTCGTCGACGGGAGCAGTCGCAGAGGTGGTCTCAGCGATGTGGAAGGCGTACCCGGGGTCAATCGGGTCGCCTTCGGGGGTCGATGCCAGCTGGATGTTGAACCCGCCGTCGATGGCGTCGACCTGCCACTCGCTGGACACCGTGATCCCCGCCGCGGCCGCCGCATCACGTGCGGCAGCATCGCTTCCGGGCGGCCGGAAGACCAACCAGGCGACGAACACTGTGAGAGCCAAGATGACCGCCATAGCGCCGATGAGCATCCAGAGCTGCGGCCGCGCGCTCGCGGGTTGCGAGTCGTCGCCATGCGGGGTCACCCCTGGAATGCGTGGATCCGTCGTAGGGGTCGATCCGTGGTGCGCGGCCGGGAGAGGGGGGCGTTGGGTCGACATGAACTCTGGCATCAGGCCTACCCCTTTCAGTGCGGACTTTCGGTGCGGATGTCTCGATCCTATGTCCGGGCGTGCTGATAGGGCGGGTTGAAGGAGGACGGGTTTCGCTAGACCTCGTATCGACCACTTGGTGCAAGCCGTTGCCTGGCCCGGAACGGCAGATAGGCTCGGGGGCATGCCTACTCCTCACATTTCTGCCGCCGATGGCGACTTCGCTCCCGACATCCTGCTTCCCGGCGACCCCCGCCGCGCCACCCGTATTGCCGAGATGTTCTTGGACGATGCCCGCCTGGTCACCGAGGTGCGCGGCATCGTCGGCTACACGGGCACCCACCAAGGGCGGCCAGTGTCAGTGATGGCCACCGGCATGGGGATGCCTTCGGCCACCATCTATATGACTGAGTTGATTCGTCACTACGGCGTGAAGCGGCTGGTGCGCGTGGGGACCGTGGGAGGTATCCACCCCGACCTCGCGCTGGGAGACGTGGTGGCGGCATCGTCCGCGCACACGGACTCGGCCATGACGGCCAACCGGCTGCCTGGCGTTCACTATTCGCACGCCCCGTCCTTCTCGCTGCTGCGCGCCGCAGCCGACCACGCGGACGATGCCGGGGTCACGCTTCGCGTGGGTCCCGTCTTGACGTCCGATGCGTTCTATCACCCGGACCCCACGCTGGTGCCACGCCTGGCGGCGTACGGCACCTTGGCCGTGGAGATGGAGGCGGCGGGGCTATATGCGGTGGCCGCGGCCGAGGGTGTCGAGGCACTCATGATCGGTACCGTCTCTGACCACGTGGTGCGCGGTGACTCGCTGCCGGCCGACGACCGCGAGAAGACTTTTGCCGGAATGGTGTCGGTGGCGCTGGGGTCGCTTGCGCGTTAGGGCCAGCTGGGAAGTGGGGCATTCACTGAGGTCGGCCTAGGGTCAACCTCGCTGCGCCGTGCGCGCCGGTACTGCAAGGTCATACCCCCGTGATCCATGATTATGAGTTATGCTCTAAGTCATAATCCGAGCAGGGGGAGTTATGACGTCAGAAGCGTGGCCCGCCCTTGCCTGGGAGCGGCACACGTGGCGTTCGGCCGCGTCGTGGGGAGTGCGAGCGGACCGAGCCAGCGCAGCGACGCGCTACGAGGCCGCAGTGCCGCCACTGATCGCCGACCGCACTCCCGCGCTGAGCACGGCCACCGCAGGCGCCGCGCGCATGGCGGAGCAGGAACTCAGCAGGCTCGATGCGGAGCTTGGTTCGCGCATGAGCGCATTCGCGCCGGTGCTCTTGCGATCCGAGGCGGCCTCCTCGTCGCAAATTGAGCACCTCACCGCCTCGGCTCGGGCGATCTTCAGCGCGGAGCTGGGAGTGAAGGCCGGGCACAACGCCGAGCAGATCACAGCGAACACCAGGAGCCTGCAAGCCGCGATCACATTGGCCAACGAGCCATCTCCGGGTTCGATCCTCGAGATGCACCGCGTGCTCATGGAGGGCCAGCCCCAGCATTCACCCGGCGCGTGGCGGGAGGAAGCAGTGTGGATCGGCACCAGCGCGCAGAGCCTATTTGAAGCGCAGAGCCCCGTCGGCGCTGAGTATGTGGCGCCCCACCATTCCCGCGTTCCGGCCCTCGTCGATGACCTGGTCGCCTTCTGCGCGCGCGACGACCTCTCGCCCTTAGTCAGTATGGCAATCGGGCACGCTCAGTTCGAGACAATTCATCCTTTCACCGACGGCAACGGTCGCACGGGGCGCGCCTTGGCTCAGGCGATGCTCCGGCGCACCGGCGTGACTCGGAACATCGCATTTCCGGTGTCGGCGGGCCTGTTGGCCGACATTGAGGGCTATCACGGCGCGCTTACCGCGTACCGGGGGGGCGATGTCGAGCCCATCGTGCTGGCATTCGCTCATGCCATCGCGCGAGCAATTCGCAATACCCGCACGCTGGTCGCGGAACTTGATGACGTCCGTGCATCGTGGGAAGCGAGACTTCACGCGCGGCGGGACTCAAATGCGTGGCGGCTGCTTGATGTGCTGATGCGCCGTCCAGTGATCTCGGCGGCGCTCGCCGCACAGGAGCTTGGTGTCAAACAGCCCAATGTCTACCCGCCGCTGCATGCCCTTACCGAGTCGGGGATCGTGAAGTCCAAGAATGAGCATGGGCTAGGACCCTTCTGGCGAGCGGACGACGTGCTTGCAGCCATCGATCGTTTTGCGGAGCGCGCGGGACGGCGCGAAGCTACCTGAGGGCCACCGGCCTGGGCATGCCGTCCGCGATGGTGTCGGTCGCGCTGGGGGCCTTGGCGCGCTAAGTCTTGCGCGACGTCGCACACTGGGGGCATGCGCGTTCAGTTGCTGTACTTCGACGGCTGCCCCAGTTGGGAGGCTACGGAGGTGCGCCTGCGTGGCGCGCTGGTCGCCGTCGGCATCGTCGAAATGGTCGAGCTCGTCGAGGTGACCAGCCAGGAGCACGCCGAGCAGTTGAGCTTTCACGGCTCGCCCACCGTGATGGTGGATGGGCGCGACCTACTCACGGAGCCCGATGCGGCCTTCGGGCTGATGTGTAGGGTCTACTCGACGTCCGAGGGCTTGCGCGGCTCGCCGACGACGGAGCAGTTGGTGGACGCGCTCGCGGGCATCGGCTGACGGCTCGGCAGGGACTGATCCGGCATCGGCAGGGTCCGCGCGGTCCGCGCGGCCCCGCCAGTTCTCCTGAGCGTGTTTAAGGGCATCCTGAAATAGCGATGTGTTGGCTCTCGCGGCGAGCAAGATGGCGGCGATGGGGCGCTCGACGGTGAGGCGCGTCGGTTAGAACCCGCTGCAGCTTCCGTTGAGCCATCTCTTGGCGTACTCAACGTCTCCGCCGACGATCCTTGGGATGTAATCGCCTTCACCGAGCTGAGGGTTGTACGTCTGGATGACATTCAGATCAGGAAACTTCTCCAACTCGAGTGCCGCCGCCGCGGTTCCCTCGGCGTCGTCCGCCTCGCTAGTGCGCACGTACTCGGAAATCCACGAGCACTGCCAATGGGTCGCGGCCAAAACCAAGATGTCGCCCTTGGAGAACGTGATGGGCACCTCCACGGTGTGGCCGTCCGTGGGATCGGGGCGAAGGAGTCCGAAGGTGTAGGTGGTGTCCGTCTCCGAAAGGTAGGTGCCGCCCTCGCCTCCCGTAAGGAGGCTCACGAGTTCCGGTGTCTTGACCCCGGCGGGGTAGGGCTCGCCGAACACTGACATCGAGGGCTCTCGCGTAGGGCCGGCATCCGAGGTCTGGGCCTCGTCGCTGGCTTGTGCCGTAGGCGCGGCCGACGTTGAGGTTGCCGACGTGGGGGCGGGCGGTACCGCGGGGCCTGCGTCTCCTGTGAAGGGGGAAGACATGGCGGCAAACGCCACCCCGCCCACGACGGCGAGGGCGGCAAAGGACGAGAGCACGACGCGGCCGGTGCGGTGGCGCGCGATGCGACGTTCCACCTCGTCCAGGTCCGCGTAAAGCGCGGTCGCGGTGAGGCCCCGGCCGGTGACCTCCTGAAGGTTCTGGAAGGCATCCCGTGCGTCGCTCATCGTCCACTCCCTTCCGGTGTTTCACCTGAGACTGATTTAGCTGAGACTGTTTGGACCGACACCGTCTCCACATCGCCCAAGTCGAGGCCAGGCAGCACCGCGCGCAGCTTTTCCCTCGCATCGGACAGGTAGCGCTTGACGGTCCCCGGCGCGAGGCCGAGGGCGTCCGCCACGGCGTCCACAGTGAGGTCGTCCATGAAGCGCAGCACGATGCAGGCCCGCTCCCGCGGGGCCAGCGTCAGTAGCGCCTGCTGGAGATCCAGCGCGGATTCGACGTTGCCGGCATGATCGGGAGAGGCGGGCAACGCCCACACCCAGTCCTGCAGGTCGCTGCCGAAGCCGGAGGCCCGGGGGCGCACCGAGGCCCTGCGCGCCCTGTCGATGAACGAGGTCGCTATGGCTCGCTTCACGTAGACGTGCGCGGCGTCGAGCGAGGATGCGGTACGCCCGCTGCGGAAGGCGCGCACCAGCGCGTCCTGCAACAGATCTTCCGCGTCGTAGCGGTCGCCAGTGAGCGCATACGCATAGCCAAAGAGCGCGCGCCCGCGCTCGCGCACCAACTGATCGAGCAACCCCCGCCACGCACTCATCGCTTTGCCCCCCGATCGCTCATGTCAGCATAAACGCGCCGATCAGCGAAAACCGTTGGGGTGGGTCCGCAAGGTCGCGGTGGTGCTCGATGCCGAGGGGCTCACCACGGAGCCGCCGTTCGCGGGTCACCCCACGCTGGGCACGGCGCGCGCGTGGCCGGACGCTGGGGGAGTGGTGCGCACGCCCGGCCGGGTGGTGCAGGAATGCGGGGAGGGCCTGGTGTCCGTGCGGATTGGAGGGGGAGACGCTCGCCGTCGATCGCGACGTACCCGCGTGCAGACAGGGTGCCTGCGGCGTCGATCGTCGCGACGTGGGCGCCCTCGAGGAGTGTGATCGCCCAACAGGCGCCGCTAGCCCGCGCAGATCTCGCGGCGACCCGCCTCGGACGCTGTCATGACAAGATGGGTTCCATGCCAGGGCATTCAGGGTGGCACGACAATCCGCAGGACCGCAGGCGGCTTCGCCGCCGGGAAGTGGTGATGTGGTGTAGCGACGCCACTCGGACATGCCTCGCCGGCCTTATAGCGGTCGGACAGCGGGCATGACATGCGGTTTCGCCCCGGCCGGGTCAGGGGCAGCGGGCGGCCCGTCGCCGGCATACTCGAGAGGCCGCAATGAAGAGTTTTAGTCGGATCCCACAGCACATCGGCGTGATTCCCGACGGCAATCGAAGGTGGGCTAAGCACAAGGGGCTGCGGAAGCAGGACGGATATGAATCCGGACTTCGCCCAGGACTCGAGCTGTACGAGATGTGCTTGGAACTGGGAATCAAAGAGCTCACCCTGTACGGATTCACAGTGGACAACACAAAACGCCCGTCCGTGCAGATCAAAGCCTTTCAGAAGGCATGTGTCGACGCCGTTGAATACCTGGCGAAAAAGGATGCGGACTTGTTGGTGATCGGGAACACCGAGTCGAAATTCTTCCCCAAGGCTCTGCTGCCTTACACGGAGAGAACCAGATTTGGGCGCGGTGGCATCAAAGTCAACTTCCTGGTCAACTACGGCTGGAACTGGGACCTGAACTATTCCGCGCGGGACGGCGCCACCGCTTCACGTGGCAACATCGTCGACGGCATGGCGTCCGCGGATATCTCGAGAATCGACTTGATCATTCGCTGGGGCGGCGGGCGAAGGCTGAGTGGATTCTTGCCCATCCAGTCTGTCTACGCGGATTTCTATGTGGTGGATGAGATGTGGCCCGACTACGACAGTGAGCAGTTCTATAGAGCCTTGGAATGGTATCAAGGCCAAGACATCACGTTGGGCGGTTAGCTGGGCGCCTTCGCACCAGTTCGACGTGCGCCCTCTTCGCCGTTGAGCTCGATGGTTGCTGAGCGTGCGGTGTGCAAGGGTTGATCTGGACCGGTGCCACTGCCACCTGACTGGCCACGCCGCCGCCCGGTAGCGTCGGCCGCATGACGACTCGCCCGTTCCGCATGATCGATGTCGTTTCCCGAAGTCCGGGTGGCCTCGTGGCCGGGCCCGAGCGGCCGCCGACCTCCCGGGGGTGACCAGGCAGGCCCCGGGGCTCACTCGGAGCGGTCGGCCTCCTCTCCGTCGGCCAGGTTTCCCGCCAGGCGCTGCGCCTGCTCGGGCTCCAGACCCTCCTTCACATCCACCTTTCGGTGCCCGCGGTCGACCCGCATCGCATTGAACGCCGCCGCCATGGCGGCCACCCAAGCGGCGCCCAGGATAAAGCCGCCCACCACGTCGGACACGAAGTGCACGCCAAGTGCGACCCGGGAGAAGCCGATCGCCACGACCATGAAGATCGCTAGGGTCCAGGCGGCCTTGCGCCACGCTCCATGCAGGACCGGTAGGAAGACCAGCAGCAGCACCGAATAACCGACTATCGCTGCCTGGGCGTGGCCACTGGGAAAACTCGGCCCGGTCGCATGGGCGACGGGGTCGGTCAAGACCGGCCGCAGACGGTGGACCGCAATCTTGACCACGTTGTTCAACAATGACGACCCCGCCCCCGTGATCGCCACGAAGAGTGCCAGTCGGGGCAGCCGGCGCCACAGCAACCAGACCGCCACCACGCCAAGGACGACCTGCCAGGCGACTGTCGACCCCGAATCGCTGATCAGCCGCATCGCCTCGACAAAGCCGTGGTGGGTCACCGCAAAACTGTGCAAGCTGTCCCGTGCGCCGTTGTCGGCCTCGAGCAATGGCGCCCACTTGTCCTTGACCAGCAGGAGCGTTAAAGCTCCGGGGACCGCCACCAGTGTCAGCGCTACAGCAGACAGGATGGAACGGCGACCAAATCGGGTTGTTGGCCCGGTGGACCCATTCGGTTCCGTCGAGGACGCAAGCGGGCGCGTCACAGGACGGTCCGCAATGCCTTGGGCGCGATGTCGACACGGACCGGCGTATTCGCGTGGAGCTCCGTGACCTCTCCATCGACCTGGATGGGCGTCGCCCCGATGGTGGTGAACGCGTACTCGGTGACGCTCGGCTGGGGTCCCAGCCCGCGCACGCTTGCCTTGAGTGCCGTGCCCAGAATCCTCCATTTGGCGGCGTGCCGAAGAGTGATGACCTCGAATGTGCCGTCGTCGGGTCGCTCGTCGTCCTCACTTAGTGTTGCGACCTTGGCCATTTGGTTGATGTTGGCGAAGATGATGCTGTCGAACTGTCCATGGGTTCCGTCGGGGCGCTCGATCTCGAACGGTCGGAACCGGGCGAACGCGCGAGCGGCGGCGAAGACTTCCCGCAGAGAGCCCTTGCCGCCCTGCGCCAGGTCCAGAGCCACTGCCGGGGAGATTCCAAGACCGATGTAGGAGTGGGCGTAGCGCGAGGTGCCGTCGACTGTGAGCCGCAGCAGGTCGATCCGGCACACCTCGCCACTGACGATGGCGTCAATCAAGGGGTGCTCGGCGGTGGTGCGGTCGTAATCGTTGGCGTTGCCCGCGGCCAGCACGGCGCAGGCGGCGTTATCGTTGTTGGCCCGCATGGCGCCGTTGACCACCTCGTTGTAGCCGCCATCGCCGCTGACCGAGATGACCAGCGGCCGCCCCGTTGCTGCCGCGTCAGCGGCGAGCTCCCGAGCGTGCCCTGCGTGCTGAGTCTCCACGAGCTCCACAAGCAGGTCGGGCGCACGCACTGCGAGCTCATCTCGCAGCTCCTGCGCCTTGTTTTGAGCATCGCCGGTGCTTAGAGGATTGAAGATCACGACCACGCGATCAAAGTGCGCCATGACTCGATCCTACGGACATGGTCGCGCCACGCACGTGATCGTCATCGGGGTCGGATACTTCTTGGCGCACGCCGCGGAGGCGTTGTTCCAGGTGTGCCTCACGATCGCGGCCGGATCTTGACACGTCTTGGTGTGCTGGTCGCTCAAGGTGCGACGGTCCGCGGCCGCATCGGCCGCATCAGCTGGTGAAGCGGGCTAGGGCGTGTCTGATAGTTGTTTGGTCCAGGCGATGACGGCGTTGTGGACTACGGCGGCTCGGTAGGTGACGGCGTGTTTGTAGTATCGGGTGGCGAGTCCGCGCCATTGTTTGTTGCGGCAGTAGTGGCGCTCGATGGCGTTGCGGTGGCGGTAGTCGGCGGCGTCGAGTTTGACGGGTCGGCCGCCCTGTGAGCCGCGCCGCGGGAGCGTCACGGTGACTCTCAAAGCCAGCGAGGATTACCCAGAGATGTGGGAATCGTGGTCCTTGTGGTTCGAACCCACGAATGATGGCGGGATGGTGCGGGGCTCCTTCCAGCTAGATGCCCAGCTCAAGGAGATCGACTACGACTCCGCCACGGAGGAGGAGCGGCAAGAGGCGTTGGACGAGCTGACTCGCGTGGGCTCGGAAACCCTGACCACTTTCGACCCAGGCTCCACCACGGCCTCGCCCTGACGGATGGATGGGCCCGTCGACGCCCGCTGACTCCGGCGCCGACTACCGGGTGCGCATCTTCTCCCTCACCACGGAGCTGTCGTTCGCGGGCCACCCCACGCTGGGCACGGCGCGCGCGTGGCTGGACGCTGGGGGGAGTGCCGCACACGCCCGGCCGGGTGGTGCAGGAATGCGGGGTAGGTCGGGTGCCGGTGCGGATTGAGGGGGACGCACTCGCGTTCGCCGCCCCGCCGCTGATCCGTTCGGGCCCGGTGGCCGAGGCCGACCTCGCCGTCGCGCTGGCCGTCCTGGGCGTCACCCCGGCCGACGTGGTGGCGGCGGAGTGGATCGACAACGGTCCCGGCTGGCTGGGGGTTCTCTTGAGCAGCGCCCATGCTGTCATTGCCTTGGAGCCCAACCTTGCGCCCCGCGCGGGTCAGCAGAGCATCGGGGTGGTCGGGTTGTACGACGCTGGCTCGGGCGACGACGGCTTTCTCAAGAGCAGCGCCGACGCTTCGATCGAGGTGCGCGCATTCTTCAGCGACGGCGGCGGCCCGCTGAGGGAGGACCCGGTGACGGGAAGTCTGAACGCGTCGGTCGCGCAGTGGCTGACCGGCTCGGGCCGGGTGAAGGCTCCGTACGTCGCGCGCCAGGGTGTGAAGGTAGGTCGCGATGGGCGCGTGCAGGTGACGGAAGCCGAGGGCGAACTCTGGATCGGAGGCCGTGCCGTCGTGACGGTGACGGGGGACGCGGCTATGTAGCTGTGGGTCCACGACTCAGGACGACGTGCTGCTCCCGTGCCCCGCCAAAGGCCACCCGTCGTGTCCGCGCGGCAGGGTACATCGGCGCTGCATGTTGGGCATCCACGCGCCGCAACGAACCTCATGGCCGATGCCGGGTCCGGAGGGATTGCCACCCGCCAGGCCCGCTTCTCCGAGTGCCGAACGAGCCGCATCGCAAGACTGAGCGATCCTCTCGATCATGCCCGAGCCGAGGAGTCGCTGTTGAGCCGTCGATGGGGCTCCGCTGTGGCGGATCGCGTCGGCGAACGCGTCCGGCATGTGCACCGCCAGATCGCGCACGACCTCGTCGATGCCGCCGTCCAGGGAGAGGCCCGCGCCGCGCAAGGCCGCCGTCCAGTCGCTCCGGTTCGCGCGGGTGAACTCTCGCTGGGTGCCTAGGGCCATGGCGGCGCGGGGGAACCGTCGTGACCCATCGGGCCGCGACGCGATCGCCCCAGAGGCGGCGTCGTACATGGGGGCGAGGTAAGCCTCGGCGTGTTCGTCGTACATGAGGGAGTAGTTCTTCGCATGCGCGTCAGAACTCTCGCTAAGGTAGTTGAAGGCGACCATGATGGCGAAGCGTGCGACATCGGCCTCGGCGTCGGCTGGCACCGCGACGGCCGACCACAGTACGCCAGCCACTGCGGCGAGCCCGGGGCCGCCGTCCGTCTCATACTTGGCGGTCGAGTCAACTCCAAGGGCCTGGCACATGTCCTCTTGGTGGACGCGTCGCAGAATGCCTGCCTTGTCGCGGTAGCGATCGAATCGCTCCACGATGATGGCGGGGACGCCGTCGAACTCGTAGTAGCTGGTCTGTGCCGCGTCCACCCCTAGCGCCCTCGCTGCCGACATGGTGATGTGCTCGACCAGGGCCTGATCTCCCGCGCTCACGCCTGTGAATGCGCCGATGCCAGGCTTGATGATGTGGGTGTGGGGCTCCGCTCCCGTCGCCGCATGCCACGCGCCCGATTCCCAACGGAGCGCCATTTTGAGTTGTGCGCCGCTGACGGACCAGTGCTCCTCGTACTCGAGGGGCTCGACCGGTCCGGACTCGTCGCCAAGCATCGCGCGCAGGCGGGCGCCGATGTGTGCATCGGAGACGGGCACCAGGTTGCCGGGGCTCTCCGGCAGCGTGTCCTCGCGGTAGATCTGTACGGCTCCAGCGCAGTCGAGACCGGCCTTGTTGAGCAGTGCGTAGGTGGAGGTGTCGAGGCTGCCGAAGGATTGTGCCATGCGTAGGCGCGCGTCGGGACCGTCTGGCAGTAGGCCGTTGAAGAACGGGGATGCCTTGTCGGCCGAGTAGCGCTTGCGGGGCGCCGACGGCATTGACAGCGAGAGCGAGACGTTAAGTGGGACGTCGTGGTCGTAGCGAAACTCGACGCCGTTAGCGACCTTGCGCTGCAGTGTTCCGATGCGGCGGCCGTGCAGAAAGACAAAGAGCGAGGCGGCCATGTCAGCCCCTCGGGTCCAGGTCGACCGTCGCCACGAGGTCAACCCCGAGCGTGGCGAGCACGCCGAGTACCTTGCTGATTTCGGCGCCGGGGGTCTTGCCGTTCTCGAACATGGAGAGCCATCGCGTGGAGACCCGTGCGCGTGAGGCCAACTCGGCCTGGGTGAGCCCGGCGGCGCGGCGTGATGCGGCGACCACCTGGCTGACGTCCATAGGGCGGCGGAGGCGTACCTGAGTGCTCATGGATATGACGATACCCTCACAATTGTGAATACGCAAGAGTGATCATATTTGTGGAGCGCATGATCACAAACTCATATCACCAAATGCGCAGGCATGGCCATGTTGGCGAAGCATCGTTGTACGTCACCGTCAGAGTCCATTCTGCGCCAGCTTCGACTCGGCGGTGGTCAGCGCTCGCGTTCACCGCGTCGACTATGGCTCAACCTGGTCCGGTGGACGCCGCCGCATGGACCCCGTAGATTCCTTGTGGAGATCACTCGGAGTTTTGACGGCCAATGAGTGCAGGGGGTTCGATATGCGCGCGACAGCGACCACGTCGTTTCGAGGCGGACGCCGCCCGGCTGCCACCGTCACCCTTTCCCTGCTCGGAGCTGCCCTCGCGGTGGCTGTCACGATCCCCGCGCTTCAAGACTGGGCCGCAGTATTGATGCTGGGGGCGGTTGCGATGTTCGCCACGGCCCTCGTGTTGGCACGTCGCTCTGTTCCCCAGGCGCGCCGCGTTCGCGGCCTCTAGGGCTCGACTTTGTCCTCACCCGCGCGGAGCGGCAGGGTCAGGCGGCCGAGGTCTCGCGCGCTATCGCAGCGAGAAATAAGTCGATGTCGTCCTCTGAGGTGTCGAAGCTGCACATCCAGCGCACCTCGTTGTTGGCGGCATCCCAGTCGTAGAACGTGAACTCGGTGCGTAGGCGATCCGCCACGCCGTCGGGCAGGGTGGCGAAGACGCCGTTGGCCTGCGTCGGCTGTGTGAGGGTCACGCCCGTGATGGACCCGTCGGCAAGCCCCTTCTCGATGCCTGCGCGCAAGCGTTGTGCCATCGCATTGGAGTGGGTGGCGTTGCGCAGCCACAGGTCGCCGTCGAGCAAGGCGAGCAGCTGGGCGGAGACGAAGCGCATCTTCGAGGCCAGTTGCATGTCCATCTTGCGCAGGTAGTTCAGGCCTTCCGAGGCCTCGGGGTTCAGCACCACGATGGCCTCGCCCAGCATCGCCCCGTTTTTGGTGCCGCCATAGCTCAGCAGGTCCACGCCTGCGTCGCGCGTGAAGGCGCGAAGCGGCACGCCGAGCGCCGCCGCGGCATTGGAGATGCGCGCACCGTCCATGTGGACCCGCATCCCGAGTCCGTGGGGACGGTGAGCAGCTTGATGCCGCCCGACTTCTCGGGGGCGCCGCCCTCGTCGGCGTTGATGTGCGCGGTGGTGGCCGTGACGACGGCGCCCCAGCGGGGCAGCATCGACTGCAGGCCCACGACGTTGGCGCCCGTGCCGTTGAACATCGGATACACCTCGACGCCCCCGCCAAAGGGGTGGGCCATTACCTCCTGCAGGCGCGCGGTGTAGGCGTCGCCGCCGTACGCGCTCTGGTGGCCTCCGTTGGCGTCGACTATCGCGGCGAGCACCTCGGGGTGGATACCGGAGTAGTTGTCGGAGGCGAAGCCGCGTGAGGCGAGGTCGTGAATGGTAGTCATGACTGTCAGTCTCTCAGGTCGCAGGGCTAGGAGATCGAGGGGGCGCTGCGGCCGATGCTCGTGGCGGGGGCTTCGACAAGTTCGTGGAACACGACCGCGCGACAGCCCACACGGTCCTCTAAACTGGCACCCGGCAGGCACTGGTCGCGATGAGTTTTGGGCGTAGGGTCCTCTTCCTGGTTCAGTCCGACGACCCCGATCTGGCTCTCGATCCTGTGGGTGCGGCGCACGTGGGCTGGAACGGGCGCGAGTGGCTCACCGCCGCCAGGCACCCGTAGCGCAACAGGGCGCTGTGGTTGCTCGCAGCCGCCACGCACACAACGGCCTGTCGCTGATCCGTTTGGGCCGGGTGGACACGCAGACGCGGCGATTGAGGTGCGCGCCTTCTTCAACGATGGAGCCGCCCCGCTGCGCGAGGACCCGGTGACAGGAAGCCTCAACGCGTCGGTCGCGCAGCGGCTAATAGAGACCGCACGGGTGAGGGCGCCCTACCTGGCCTGCCCAGGGCGCGAGATTCTGTCGCGACGGGAGGGTGTCAGTGACGGAGGCTGAGGGCGGACTCTGGATAGGTGGCCATGCTGCCGACGTGGTACCGGGAGCGGCGGCGATCTAGTCCCGTCAAGCAATCACTATGCCAGACTCTGTTCATTCTCGGCGGGCGAAAGCCTCGCAGCGGTCTTGACGCAGGATTTTCTTTGCGTGATTCGATCGGCGGATGTCTTGAGTTGCTACTGCAGAAAGCGAGCCAGGGTAGATCTGCAAAGATCGTCTGGCGCGCGCTAGGGTGACCAGTAGCTGGGCGGTTGCGCGCGGCGACTTTCGTCCAAGGGAGCCTCATGCGTTTGAGTTCTTTTCACGTGTCGAATTTTCGGCGCCTAGAAGATGTCCGAGTATCCGTTGATCCCGAGACCACGATATTCGTCGGAGCGAACAATAGCGGGAAGACATCGGCGACCAGGGTATTTCGTCGGTTCTTCAGCGCAAAGGGAAGCGCTGCGTTCTCCATTCACGACTTCAGCTACGCCAGTTGGGCCGCTTTCGATCGCATCGGGGAAGATCCGGTGGCGGTTGTAGGGCTTCCAACCATTGAGTTGGACATGTGGTTCGACCTCGGGAAGGCGGATCTCCATCGCGCGATGCCGTTGATTCCCTCGTTAGATTGGACGCTTGCGCCCGTCGGTGTTCGCTTCTCTCTTGCGCCCAGAAACCAAGCCAGCTTGCTCGACGGCTACACGACCGCTCGCGCTGAGGCGAAGCACGCGGGGGCCGGAGACGTAGAAGACTTCCATCCATGGCCGACGTCGCTAACGGACTATCTCGACCGAAAGCTTTCGGTCGAGTACGAAGTGCGCATAGCGGTTCTGAATCGTGCTGACTTCGAGGATGATTGGACGCCGCGCGGTGACCCGGTGTTGCGCCCTCTCGCTGAGACCACTACGGCGGCACGGAACGTATTGGCAGCACTGGTCCGCATCGACTTCTTGGACGCGCAACGCCACCTCTCTGATGACGAGGAGGGTCGGTCCGAGCTTCTATCTCGACGCTTGGGGGCGTTCTACGAGCACAACCTGGAGAGCTACGACGACAAGTTTCAGGCTACTCGTGCGCTTGCAGACTCAGAGCGCCATCTTAATGATCATTTGTCGCAGGTCTTCCGGCCAACGCTCCAGCGACTCAATGAACTGGGCTATCCCGGTTTTTCAAGTCCGTATCTCGTCATCGAGTCGTCAGTGGATCACGAGATGATTTTCTCAAGCGGCAATACCACCGTCCGTTACTCTTTAGATCGTCCGACTGAGAACGATCCCGCGGTGGGTCTCATGAAACTTCCGGGAAGTAGCAATGGTCTCGGGTTTAAGAATCTCATCTATATGGTCATCGAGTTACTCGATTTTCAAGCCAAGTGGAAGTCCTCAACAGTCAGGCCTCTCCTGCAATTGGTGATGCTGGAGGAGCCAGAGGCTCACCTGCACGCGCAACTTCAGCAGGTGTTCATTCGACAGATTCGCACGATTGTCGAAGATGAAGGACCCTATGCAACCCAACTGATCGTAACCACACACTCGTCGCACATCATCTATGAGTCGGGGTTTGACCCAATTCGCTACTTCCGTCGAGAGGCGGCGCCTGCAGTCTCGAGGACGACGGTTTGTGATCTTCGAGAATTCCTTCCTGCGCTGGACGGGCCAGGGCAAGGGGGCCACAACGCCACGGAGGTGGATGGCGCGGCGGTGGACACGCGAGACGGACCGGCGGTAGGCGATCCCATTGCGACACGGAAGTTTCTTCAGCGCTACATGCGCCTGACGCACTGTGATCTGTTCTTTGCCGATGCGGCTGTGCTGGTAGAAGGAAGTGTGGAGAGGCTATTGCTGCCGCTCTTCATCCAGAAGTCCGCCAAGAATCTGAAAGCCAGGTACCTCAGCACCCTCGAAGTTGGTGGAGCATTTGCCTATCGATTTCGCGCTCTCGTTGAATTCATCGGTATGCCGACTCTTGTGATTACTGACCTTGACTCGGTAGCGCCGGCCAAGAGCGCCGCGGGGGGCACCGTGCAGGGTGAAGATGACGAAGCGGTGGAGCAGGGAAACGCGTGCCTGGCCAACGTCCCGGGTGCCGTGACCTCAAACCAGACGCTTAGAAACTGGATTCCGAGACGCGAGTCTGTCGCTGACCTATTAGAGGTGGACGCAGCCGGGCTGACTGGTGCGGGCCCCTGTCCTGTGCGTATCGCCTACCAGAAGGCGACGCCCGTCAACTGGCGTGGGAAAACTAACGAGATCCCAGGTCGCACGCTCGAGGAGGCCTTCGCATTTGAGAACCTTCAATGGACTCAAGACGCTGACCAAGGCACTCTCGGGCTGAGAATCAAGAATTGCGACGCACTCAGTCTTGACGACCTCACCCAGAAGATCCACAAGCGAATTCGCAACGGACGCTTCGGGAAGACGGAGTTTGCGTTGGGTCTTTTCGACAAGGATCCAACTGAGTGGCATGTGCCGACATACGTCGCTGAGGGGCTCAACTGGCTTGACCAAGAACTCGCGGAGCGTATGGGGGAGACATCGCCAGAAGAAAAGGTGGTTGGTGTCTTCGAAAATGAGGTTGACCAGTGACGCGCCGAATCGATAGTCCAGACACCGAGACGGACCTGGCTCTGCGCGCGCACCTTCTGCAAGAACGCCCAGCGCCATTCGTTGTCCGGGCGGGGGCGGGCTCCGGAAAGACCACGTCTCTCATCAAGGCCCTCGCGAGTCTCATGGCCTCTCGGGGGCCACACCTGGAGGCAAATCAGCAACGAATCGCGTGCATCACCTACACAGAGGTGGCGGTCAAAGAGATCCGCGCCGACGTTCGAGAATCGCCCCTTGTCCACGTTTCGACGATCCATAGTTTCTTGTGGGAGTTGTGTCGACCCTTCCAGAGCGATATCAATGCCTGGGTGCGCGCAGCGATCGAAGGGGACCTTGAATCGTTGCGGGGAGAGCGAGAAGGGTATGCACTCAAACCACGCACGCACGATAAGACCAAGGCGAGAAACGCTGCGGCCATCGCCGTGAAAGAACAGCAACTCCGAGGCTTCAGCGGGAGGACGTCCTTCACATATGGGGTGGCGACCAACTATGACGAGGGCGTCCTGGGGCACGACGCGGTCATCAAACTCGCGACTCATCTGCTTGAGAATAAGCCGCTGCTCGCGCGTCTTACCGCTCAACGCTATCCATACTTCTTCGTTGATGAGAGCCAAGACACGATGCCCACAGTCGTCAACGCCCTGCGCGTTGTCGCATCCGGCAGCCCGAGTTCGAATGCCTTTTGCCTTGGGTTCTTCGGCGACCCCATGCAGCAGATATACGCGACTGGAGTTGGCGAGGTCGTATTGGAGAGCGGGTGGGAAGTGTTCGATAAGCCGAACAACTTCCGCAGCTCTGAGTCCGTACTGCGATTGGTAAATAAGATTCGTGGTCAAGGAGATGGACTGGTTCAAGAAGGCGAGCGGAAGATCTCAGGGAGTGCAAGGCTTTTTGTTCTACCGGCCGACGGTGACCGCGAGTCCGATCTTCATCGGGTTCGGGTGTGGCTCGCAACTCAGAACCATGACCCTCTTTGGTCAGCTGGCGGTGTTGACAGCGACGTCCGAGTCCTGGTTATCGCACATCGGATGGCTGCCGTCAGGCTGGGCTTCTTGTCTTTGCATGACGCGTTCAGTAAAGACTCATGGGAGGCGGACAAGGCCGGATTCCATGAGGGGGATCACTGGTTGCTGCAACCCGCTTTGCGTCTGGCGCTGCCGCTGTTGCGGGCGCGTCGTGCAGGCGATGAAGCCGAAGTCTTGTCGCTGCTACGGGCGCAGAGTGACCGCCTTCAGCCGCGCAACCTGGACCAGGACGGGGATGTGCCAGCGCTCCTTGCAGAGCTCTCAGGCGGGGTGAAGGAACTGGTGTCCCTATTCGATGATGAATCTGGAGCGACAATCCGTGATCTCTACGAGTGCATTTCGCGCAACGGTCTAGGTTCCGTCAATGAGCGCGTTGCCGGTGCGCTTGCAGGGAGCGACGCGTCGGTTGGGATCAAGCAGAACGACGAACTAGCCGAGAAGCCGCGTGTCACGGTTGAGCAATGTCTCGCATGTAGCGTGAAAGAACTCATCGGCTACGAACAATACATTGAAAAGCTTTCACCTTACGCAACCCAACAAGGAGTCAAGGGTGCTGAGTTCGAGCGTGTTGTCGTTGTGCTCGACGACGAACAGGGGCGGCACTTTCAATTCTCGTACGACAAGCTCCTCGGCATAAAGCCGCTCTCAGATGTCGACAAGAAGCATCGGGATGCTGGCGAAGATTCAGTTTTGGAGCGAACGTTGCGGCTGTTCTATGTGTGCTGTTCGCGTGCGCGCCTCGACCTTGCGGTTGTGCTCTATGCGTCCGATCCCGCTGGTGCAGCGACGTTGGCGCGTGCCGCGGGCTATTTTGAGGACGACGCCGTAATCGAAGGCACTGGGCTTCTCACCGTTGTCTAGCCATGCTTCTAACAGGCACGTACGAGGCGAGGAGTTTTTTGCCAAAGCGGCGCTGTGTGGAGTCCACGAAGTGGTTTGATCCAAGGGGGCTCGCCGTTGAGTCGTCTCGGGTGCAGCGGGTCCGAGAAGATCCCGGCGCGAATGCAAGACCACGCTCTGGTCTCATTCAGGTTGCCCCGTGCCGCTTTGGGGCGCTAGCGAAGAGCGGTCGAAAAAGGGTATCGCCGTCTGCGCGGGCGCAAAGGACCCATCCGTTGTTCGCCCAGAACCCATCGGCGTTCTCAGAGAACGCCGCTAGTAACTGGTCGGGATACTTGTCTTCCAGCTGCCTTATCGCTTCACGGCCGATGCCTTGGCGGCGGGAATTGCCTCTTACTTCAAAGAACGGGATGGAGTATGTGGGCTCGGAGTGCCGCATGAGCGCGTCATAGTGGATCTTGAACTCCGAGCCATGGTCGATGTGCGCTCGTGCTACCTCATGGCCGTCGAGTGTCCAACGGAAGAACTCGTTTCGGTCGAGTTCCGCGGATCGCACTTCAGCGTCCCACCAATGGGGCTCGAATCCGTAGTCGTCAAGGTCGAATTTCGGTTTCCATACGGTCGCATAGTGCCATTCCATTGGGACTTGTCTCATCACTAGGTTCATATTCTCAGCATGTCACCTTCCGCTGGCACCGCCCTATTCACGCGCGCCCTGTTCTGGCGCGAGTCGACAGAGTCGTGCGTGACTCCACGACGTCAAACGGAATGCGGTTGCTGATTGCCAGTCTCCCCATGGAGGCAGTAGGCGTCTTGAGCCCAAGACCTGGAGCGTGGTGAAACGGGGCCATAGGTGTCGTTGTCAAACCTCTCACCGTCCGCAGGCGACAGGGCGGCGAAGCTCAACCCAAGCGTAGGCCGCATGCTGAGGCGACAACACGTATAGAGGTGGCTGCCCTCAGCGGTTTCCGTAGTACGCGATCTTCTCGTCGAGCACCTTCACCGCGGCAGCCAACGCTCCGGCCTGCCTGACCAGCTCGTCGCGCCGCCCGGTCAGAAACTCCACACGTTCACCAGCCTCACCATCAGAGCGCAGCAGGCTCGTGAAGAGGCGCAGGTCCGCGATGCCCAGCCCCGCGTCCCGCAGGCACGTCACCACGCCGATCCACGCCACGTCGTTGTCGGCGTAGCGCCGGTGGCCGGACGCGTCGCGATCGATGGGCCCCACCAGGCCCTCGCGCTCGTAGTACCGCAGCGTGTCCTCGGTCAGCCCGGTGGCGGTCGCCGCCTCGCCGATGCTGATTCCCTCTGTCACCGTCGTGACACCGAGTTCAGCACGGCCAGGGCATAGGTGGTCCAGCGTGGCCGTATCTATTGACAAACGATAGATCCCTATCGACAATCAATTCATGAACAAACTCATGTTGAGCCTTCTCAAGGCGTTGATCGTGGCACTGCTTGCGGGCGGCTTGCTCGCACAGTTTGTATTCATCCCGTGGATCGCGTGGGCATCGGAACGGGACGCCCCCCAGGTTGGTTACCCCGTCATTCCCTACGCCGCGATGGCAATCGCGGCCGTTGTCTGCGCCCAGGTGATCCTCGTGGCGACTTGGAAGCTTGCGGGGATGGTCCAGCGGGACAAAATCTTTGACCTGGCCGCTCTCAAGTGGGTGACCCTCATGGTGAAGTCTGCAGGAGTGGCCACTGCGATAGTCGGAGCCGTGGCAATCCACGCGGTCGTGATCGAGCATCGTGGTCCCGTCACGGTGCCGTTGACCCTCGTGGGCGGGGCGGTTGGGGTGGGTGCCGTGGCGCTCGTACTCATGGTCCTGCGGGAGCTGCTGCACATCGCGGTCAAGCACAAGGTTGAACTTGACGAGGTGATCTGATGGGCGTTGTCGTCTCGATAGACGTGCTGCTCGCCCAGCGCAAGATGTCGGTGGCAGAGTTCGCCGATGCGGTGGGCATCACTCCCGCCAACGTCGCGGTCCTCAAGAACGGCCGTGCCAAGGCGATCCGCTTTACCACGCTCGAATCCATCTGCAGGGTGCTTGACTGTCAACCAGGGGACATCCTGGAGTGGGTGCCCGATGTGGGTGAAGCGGAGCGATGACGAAGGTCGGAGTAACGATCGCGGTGGCGGCCATGGTTGTCGCGGGTCTGACCGGCGTTTACGCCGCGACGCGTGGGGGAGCGACCGACACCGTGGTGACCCAGGCGCAAGCCGAGTCCGTGCTGAGCGCGCTGTACGACGCGAGGGGTGACGCGGACGCCCTATGCGCGTTGGCAACATCGGACGGCAATTGTCGTGCGCTGCTTGATGGCGCGGGCGATGCCCCAGAAGCGGTCCCTGCCGTCGTGTGCTCTGTGGAGTACGCGGGAGATGCGACGCACGCCGCAGGGCTGATAGTGCGGATCCACACGGAGGGAATGGCACTGGACACGGAGTCGATGGTGCTCAACGTAGATGGTGAAGCGCGGTTTATGAATCCCGTCTACTGGGGCAGCACGGGAGTGTCCGAAGAACCGATAGCGCGGCCCGGCAACATGGAGTACCACTGCGGGTAGCGCCAAAGTTGCTCCTTGCCGACGATGCGGACGGCTAGGAGCCACCGGCTGGCACGTAGCGCTCGGCCCGCACCCCAGAGGCGAACTCGGTGGTCCCGACGTGCTGCAGGTGGAGCGGTTCGGAGAGACCTTCGAACAGCCGGGGACCATGGCCCACGAGTGTCGGGTAGACGACGAACTCGTACTCGTCGATGAGCCCTGCTTCGGCCAGAGCGCGGGGCAGAGCGACGCCGCCGATGTACAGTCCGTTGCCCGGTTGCTCCTTCAGTTTCCGGACCGCCTGGATGGGGTCACCGGTCAGCGCCTGGGTGTTCCAGCCGTCAGGTGCGCGCGTGGTCGACACCAGATACTTCTTGGCCGCGTTGATCGCATCCTGGAACGGCTGCATCCACAGCGGCAGGTCCTTCGCGGTACGCCAAAACTCCATCAACTCGTAGGTGGTGCGGCCGAGGATGATCGCATCGGCACGGGCGATGGTCTGCGCCGCGTGGTGGTGAGATTCCTCGTCAGGGGTGCCGGCCATGTGGTCGACGCAGCCGTCGAGCGAGACGTTGATCGAATAGCGCAAAGGTCGCATTCACTTAGGCTGGCACGCCGCCCGCAATACCGCTACGTCTAGCGGCCCTCAGTCGCGCACTGGTGAGTCCAACCCGTCGGTGTCGGCCGCATCGTCGGTGTCCTCGGCATCGTCCTCCGAGGCGTCGCGCTGCTCGCCGCGTAAGAAGAAGCTGGCCCTTTCCACGGCTTGGAGGCTTCCAGTAAAGAGGCCCTCATCGCTGGCATGTTCCGGGGGAGGGGTGCGTTTGCTGCGCGGCTTGGGCCGCTCCGCGGCGGTCGCGGCGGCGGGCTCGCTGAGCAGGATGCGCTGAGCGGGTGCCGCATCGGGCATCTCGTTTTGGATCCACAGCAGCATCGCCTCGCGCACGTAACAGCGCAGGTCCCACAGGGTGGGCGCGTCGTGCGCCGTGATGAGCACTCGCACGCGCACGGAGCCCCCAGTCGTGTCCGTGACCTGCAGCACGGAGGTGCGGCCATCAAACAAGGTGGTCTCAGCGAGCACGGTCTTGAGGTGATCGCGCATACGTTGCGGTGACACCCGCCAGTCCAGGTCAAACTCGATGGAGCCGAGCAACTCCGTGCCCTGCCGCGTCCAGTTTTGGTACGGGGTGGTGGTGAAGTAGGTGCAGGGCAGCACCAGCCGGCGGTCGTCCCACAGGTGCAACACCACGTAGCTCAGCGTGATCTCTTCGACCCTGCCCCATTCGCCCTCGGCCACGATCACATCGTCCACGCGTAGCGCGTTGCTGAACACCAGCTGAATGCCGGCGAACATGTTGCTCAGCACGGACTGTGCGGCAAGGCCGGCAACCACCGAGATGATTCCGGCCGATGCCAGGATGCTGGTGCCGAGCGCACGCGCGGCATCGAACGTGAAGAGCGCAGCGCCGATGCCGATCACCACGACCAGGGCTGTCGCGAGGCGGCGCATGATGAGGGTCTGGGTGCGCAGGCGGCGGGCGACGATGGTGTGCGGGTTGTCGATGCGGTTGCTGCCCAAGGCGAGCTGAGCCACGTAGTCCACCAGGGCGACGAGCAGCCACGAGACAATCGCGATGGTGGCGATGGTGGCCGCGTGTGACGCTATCGACCACCAACTCTCTGACTTGAGCGTAGGCGCCGCCCCAAACCACACCCCACCCAAGAGCAGCAGCGTCCAGAACGGGCGCCGTGCAGCCGACACGAGGGATCGCGCCCAGGCACGGCGGCGCGACGCGATGCGCAGGACGAGGTGGACAACGAGCGCGATCGCGACGGCGATTCCCACGCCAAAGCCGAGCGCGGTCGCGAAGTCTAGCCAGTCGTCAATCATGGTGCTCCTCGGTGGTAGGTGCTACTCACGACTCTAGGTGCCCTCGGTGGGGGAACGAAAACGGGGGAGACTGACCCGCAGGCCCGCCTCCCCCGTCAGTTCAAGACGTCTAGCTGAGGTTGAACAGCGACCCCGTGATGGTCAGGCCGAGATCAGCGTTCTCGATGGCGAACAACAGGAAGAGCGCGAGCGCGCCACCCATGAGGCCCACGTTCTTGTTGAAGGAAATCTGCTCGGTCTGCTTGGCCTGAGCGTCGCTCTCCTTCCAGTGCGCGTGCATGAAGAAGCTGACCGGGATGAGGGTCGCAAAGATCAGCAGCGCACCGAGGTCGCCGTAGATGCCCAGCAGGATCATGAGCGCGCCCAGGCCCATGATGACGCCCGAGACGATGACGCCGAACTTGCCGCCGGGCGCGCCCTTGAACTTGGCGTAACCGGCCATGGCGTCGGCTTGGGTGATGTGCCCTACGGCACTGAGCAGGAAGATCAGCGCAAACAGGATGCGTGCGATCAGGAATACGGCGTTCATGAAAATCCTTTGAAAAGTTGATGAGTCAACTAAATGTAGTGGCATTTAGATGATGCGTCAACCAATGGTTCCGTCACGGTTGAGCTCACGCTTGCGGCGCCGGTCGCCGGGCACCGGACACTGTCACGTCGATGCCCGAAACCGTCACCAGCCAGCCATCTGACTTCTACGCGTTATCGGGGCTGCGCATGGCTTATGGTGGGAGCCATGTTCCAACAGTTCCCTTAGGAGCCGGACGCGCCACGAGCGCGCTCAGGTCCCGGCTCACTTCAGACGCATGTATTCGCATGCGTCGCTTCTGTATGGAGATTTCCCATGGTGTCTATGCGACACAGCGCCTACGCGCACGTCCTCGCCCGCCCGGGTGTACGACGCACTTTCTTGTTGTCACTGGTGGGGCGCTCGGCCTACGCCTTCGTCTTCTTGCCCTTGTTCTATGCCGCACAACAGGCGGCATCTTCAATTGCATTTGCCGGCCTGGTCGTGGCCGCCTATGGGGCTGGGGCCAGCTTTGTCGCGCCGGCCCGTGCGTGGTGCATCGACCGGCTAGGTGCGCGCCGGGTACTGAGCGTCTTGATCGTGGCCTTCGGGTCTACTCTCGCGTCCATTGGCTTCCTCAGCCTCGCTTCGGGGCCCGAGTGGGTCTTCCTCGTACTCGCGGCTATGGCGGGCATCGTCGCCCCGCCACTTGGGCCGACGATGCGCGTGGCATGGGCGTCGCTTCTGCCTGACGCCCAGACCCTCAAGAAGGGGCTCAGCCTCGATTCCGCAGTGGAGGAGTTGCTTTACCTCGCGGGACCGGCGCTGGCAGGGCTCGTACTCACGGTGCTGGCGCCGGGGCACGCCCTGCTGATTCCAGCGGGGCTGGTTGTCACGGGCGGGTTGGCCTTTGCGGCATCGGGCACTGTCGCGTCCATGCCTGCGGGCACGGCCCCTCAACATCGCGACGGCGGGAAACTGCGACCTCTTGTTCTGCACTCAAGTTTTGTTGCGCTTCTGATTCCGGCGCTCGTCGCTGGAGGAGTCGCTGGAATGGTGAGCGTCACGATCCCGGCGGCCGTCGCGGATCAAGGGGGTGCCGGAATAGCCGGCATCGCTCTTGGTCTGTTCGCGGCGGGAAGCGTGGTGGGTGGCTTGCTCTACGGGGCACTCAACGTGCCAGGAACGCCGCCGGCTCAGCTGCTCGCGATGTGCACCGCACTCGTTGCCGCCTCATCCATGGTGGGGCTCACGGATAGCGGGGTGTGGCTCAGTGTGATTCTCTTCTTGGCGGGCATGTTCTTTTCGCCGGTGATGATCGTGGCTTATTTGGCGGCGCATGCCGCCGCACGGGGCCGCCAACAGAATTCGGCGACCACGTGGGTCAACACCAGCCACAACCTCGGGTCGACTCTCGTCATCGCGGCCGCGGGAGTGCTCATTCAGCAGACCTCCGTGCCCGTTAGCACCGCTACGATCGGCGCCGTATCTTTGGCGTTGCTCGCCGTGGGCGCCGCGATGGGCGCGCGACGCGGAGCGGTGACGTAAGCGTCGGCCGGCCGGCCGGCCGGCGACCGTCCCCGCTCCAACGCGTCTAGCTTGAAGCGCAGGAAGGGTCGGCAGCGTGGCCAGTGGTGGTGCCCGCTTCGTAGGTAGCGGGTAAGGGCACGTCGAGGCTATGCGTGAGGCCCAGGGGCGTGACGTTCACGGTCGCGATGTCGCTCCCAACCGCAGTGCCCGCCGCCAGTTCGACGCATTGGTCGCTCACGTGGATCAGCACCACCACGAAGCCGCCAGACGGTACCTCCACGCTCGCCGCCGAAGTCACGTACTCCGGACTGATCAGGCCACCTAGCACGGGGGAGTCGTATAAGGCGACGTGCACCTCAACTGCATTCCCCACCGACAACGGTGCCACCGTCACTGGGTATGGGCGGGGGTTGTGGAGCGCGACGCTCGCCCAGGCCCCGGACTCCGTGTCCCACGCCGTCCAGGTCCCTCGGCGATCTTCGTCGCTGGCTCCGGCTACCGCTGGCGTCCCCACCAAATCGGGGCTCTGCCAGGTCACCCCGGCCGGCGGGAGAGACGGGCGAAGGCCCGCGAGCAGCCAGGCCGCGAGCGCCGCGCAGGTGACGATTGCGACGCACCAGAACGCGATCAAACGGGCCCGACTGGGCCGAGTTGTCGCGGGAGTATTTCCGCTGCCAGGCAGCACGGTGTGGGGAGGGCCTGACTCAGGGGCGGGGAGCTGCACGGTCATGTTTGCATCGTACTGAGGCGAGGGCCGCAAGGGCACGGTGAACGTCAGGACCGGGCGAACCTCAACAGGTCGACTAAATCCTCCGGATCGCGGTCCGCGCGCTGAAGGGTGTCAGGTGGGTGGTCCTTGGACTCGGTTCACCAGCGTGCCGAGCGATCCAAACGTAATGGAGACCGTGTCGCCGGCCTGCATGAAGCGGTCGACCTCCCCGATGTCGGGCGTCCTGGCGGGGCTTCCCGTCGCGATCAGGTCGCCGGGCTGGAGCGTGATGATGCTGCTCAGGTACGAGATCAGGTATGCGACGGGGAAGACCATGTCGGCCGTGGTGGAGCGCACCGTGATGTTGTCATTGGAGCGCACAGTAATGTCCAGGTTCTGCGGGTCGGGGACCTCGTCGGCCGTCACCAACGCTGGCCCCATCGGGCCGAACGTGTCGAAGGACTTGCCGAGTATCCACTGGCTGCCCCTGTTCTGGACGTCCCGCGCGCTCACGTCGTTGAACACCGTGTAGCCCGCGACGTAGGAAAGCGCGTCCGCTTCGGAGACTCCTGCGGCGGTGCGCCCGATGACGACGCCGAGCTCGCCCTCGTAGTCAATTTGGTCGGATGCCCGGGGCAGCAGAATCGCATCGTCGCTCCCGATGATGGTGTTGCCCATTTTGGCAAAGACTTCCGGATACTCGGGTCGCTCCGTCTTGCCCTTCGCGTTGTGACCCCGGTAGTTGTAGCCGATGCAGAGAATAGCTCCGGGCACAGGAACCGGCGCGTGCAGACGCACCGACGCCAGGTCGTGAATCGCCTTGGGGTCGGGCTCCGCGATCACCGCCGCGACGCGGGAGTGCATGTCGGGACCGGCACGCAGCACGCCCAGTACGGTCTGTGGAATGCCCTCGTCGGCAGAGGCTAGATCCACGATGCGGGTTCCATCAGCCAGGATCGCGCCGGCACGGGCCCCGGAGCCGGCGTCAAATGTCACCAAGCGCATGGAGGGCTCCCTTCACGCACGTCACGTGCGCCCGTCACCACGGGGACTTCCAGTCGGACAGTTCGGCACGCGCAAGCGACTCGAGGTAGAAGTAGTCGCCCCAGAGAGTGCCCTCGTCAACGCCAACTTGCTTAGGCGCGTTGTAGACGCCCTGTTCGATCAGCGGGCTCCCATTCGTGGCACCGTGGGTGGAGTAGTTCGCCGCGAGCGACTCGATGATGTCGAAGGCGATCTGGCGGTATTCGGCGGCGCGCCCGGCGCCTCCAAGTTGTTGCGCCAACTCCAGCAGCCCCGTGGCCGCGATGGCCGCTGCGGAACTGTCGCGAGGCTCGCCGACTCCGTCCGAGAGCGCTAGGTCCCAGTAGGGCACGAGGTCACTCGGCAGATGCTTAAGGAAGTAGTCGGCACACGTGACGGCGGCCGCGAGCAGAGTGTCGTCACCGGACAGTCGGTAGTTGATTGCGAAGCCATAGATGCCCCAGGCCTGCCCCCGGGCCCAGCAAGAATCGTCCGCGTGCCCTTGCTCGGTCGCTCCGCGCAATGGTTCGCCGGTCTCCGAATCCCAGTAGAAGGTGTGGAAGGTTGAGTCGTCGTCCCGAACGATGTGATCGCGCAACTGGAGGGTGTGCCGATAGGCGGCATCGCGGTAACGCGAATCACCTGTCTGCTCGGATGCCCAGTACAACAAGGGCGTATTCATCAGGCTGTCGATGATTGTGCGGCCGCGCTGATCGGGGTCGTTCAGGTCGCCCCACGCCTGAATGATTCCTGCCGGTTCAAGGAACCGCGTCATCAGGTGGTTGGCGGCGCCCAGGGCTGCCGTGCGGGCCACCTCGTTGCCGGTCAACCGCCAGGGAACCACGCAACCGAGGGTGTACAGGAACCCAAGGTCATGGGTCTCAAGATCCACGCCGTCGTGGAGGCGGCGGCTAAAACTCTCGACCAGATCAGACCCTGCATCACGGTATTTGTGCTCGCCCGTCATCTCGTAGGCCAGCCAGAGCATTCCTGGCCAGAAACTCGTGGTCCAGCCCGCATTCGCGCCTTCAGGGTGCCCCGGGAGGGACCGATCCTCATAGACGCCGTTCACGGTGGTGTCACCCGGGAACACCAAAGAGAAACGCACCATGTTGGAGTCGATAGAGGTGAGCGCTCCCGCAATCGCGTCTGAGAGGGCCTCGCTGACGTGGGGCCTGAGCGTGTCGTCCATGGATTCGTTCTCTCTTCCTGTTCCGAGATCAAGGGCGTCACTCGCGCGCTGTGGGCGAGTGACCTCCCGCTTCATACCGCCACCCGTACCTGCGGGGCGGAAACTTTGGGGCGGAGCACGTAGCTCCCGTTGGTCCATGCGAGGTAAAGGACGGGGCTCACGGCGAGACCCAGTCCCCACGCGGGCATCACCACAACGAACGTTGAGAGCAGTCCGAGCGCGACGAGCGAGAGTGTTGTCACGGGCCAGTGTCGAACGGTGAGGAAGAGGCAGGCCTTCCAGAGGTCGACTCCCTTGACGTCCACCTCGAGGTCGATCGCGACCAGCACGTGGAAGGCCGTGGCGAGTAGGACTGCCATGAACATCACGAACACTGGAATTGCAGCGGCTCCCATGGTCTTGCCCCACATGAACGCGATGTCCGCGCCGATCACCAGGAGCCCGGCGGAGGCGAGCGCACCGATGCCGAGGGAACGCCGCCACAGGGCACTCAATCGCAGGACAAAGCTGCGCACCACCGTCACCCGGCCGTCGGCTGCGAACTCGCGGAACACCGCGAACGCCGCAACCAGCGACGGTGCGGCGAAGGGCGCGACGCCCACCACGAGCAGCCAGGTCTGGGTGACGTCGGTAAACACGACGAGAACCACGAGCGGCAGGTTGGCGATCAAGAGCAGCAGGTTGGTCATCAGGGCCACGTACATCAGCCCCGTAATCTGCAGATACACACCGAAGAAGCCCTTCATGACCTCACCCCTTAATCCCGGTCGTAGCGATTCCCTCGACAAAGAAACGCTGACCAAACGCGAAGATAACCGCCACGGGAAGGATCGACAGGACCGCGCCCGTCATCATCAACGCGAACTCGGTGTTGTACTGCCCCACGAACGACTGGAGGCCAATCTGAATGGTCCAGAGGTCCGGATCACGCAGGTACAGCAACGGGCCAAGGTAGTCGTTCCACGTGGTCACGAATGACAGCAGGCTCAGGCTTGCGATGGCCGGAATGGAGAGTGGCAGCATCACGCGTCTGTAGATGCCGAACTCCGAGAGCCCGTCGATACGCGCCGCCTCGACCAGGGCGTCGGGCACGGTGTCGAAGAACTGCTTCATCAGAAACACGCCAAACGCACCGAACGCCTGGAGCGCGATGATCGACCACAGGGTGTTTGACAGGTGCAGCTTAGAGAACAAGATGAACTGCGGAATCATGTACGCGGGCCAGGGCACGGCAATCGTGGCGATATACGCGAGGAACAGTGGATTGCGCCCCGGGAACCGACCCTTTGAGAAGCCGTAGGCGGCGAGGCTGCCGGTGAGTACCTGGAGAAGGGTGACGACCACGGAGAGCAGCAGCGTGTTGCGCACCCACGTCAGCATGTCTGCCTTGGCGAAGATCTCGACGTAGTTGTTCCACTTGACTGGATCCGGAATCCACTCGATCGGCACCGTGAATACGTCGCTAGTCTGCTTGAGCGACGAGACAATCATCCACACGAACGGAAGGAGGATGGCGAGGGAGGCAGCCACGAGCGTGGCGTAGGCCAAGACCTGGCGGATGATGCGTCCGCGCGGCAGCGAGAGCGGGCGCCGAGGCGTCTTGGTGGGGTCCTGTTTGGTCAGGAGCGACGTGGACGACATCATGCATCCCTTCGCTTGTTGTAGAGGAATTGGAAGATCGTCACTGCGAGTGAGATCAGGAAGAGGACGACGGCGGCGCTCGACCCGTACCCGAACTGGTTCTCGATGAACCCCTTCTGGTAGGTGAATTGAGCCAAGACGAGCGTTGCTTGACCCGGCCCTCCGTTGGTCATGACCAGGACGAGGTCGAACACTTTGAGGCTCTGAATCGTGAGCAGGATCGTGACGAAGTACGTCGTGGGGCGAAGGCACGGAAGCGTGACGTGGATGAACCGCTGCCAGGCGTTCGCGCCGTCACTGAAGGCGGCCTCGTAAAGTTCGCGCGGCACGGTTTGTAGCCCCGCGAGGAACAACAGCATGTAGTAGCCAGCTTCACGCCAGGTACCGACGATGATCACGGCAGGCATTGCCCACGTGGTCGATGTTGTCCATCCCGGCGGATTGTCGATGCCAAGCGCTGAGAGTCCCTGGTTGATCGCGCCGCTGTCCGGGCTGAACAACATGTTCCAGACCAAGGCGACCGCCACGATTGACGTGATGTAGGGAAAGAACGCGGCCGTGCGGAAGAACGCGAGTCCGCGCAGTTTGGAGTTGAGAAGTATCGCTAAACCCAGGGACACCGCGAGGGTGAGCGGCACGTGTAGCCCTGTGTAGTAGAGCGTGTTTGTCAGAGCCTTATAGAAGCTCGCGTCCCCAAAGAGTCTGCGGAAGTTTTCGAGTCCCACCCATTCCGAACCGCCAAAGATGTTCCACTCGGTGAAAGCCATGTAAAACAAAACCAGGATCGGCACAAGGGTCAGAATTGCGAATCCGACGAAGTTAGGGAGGATGAACATCCACCCCACGGCCTTGTTCCGAGCCTTACCAGAGCGCCGGATCTTTACGGGCGCCTCTCCAACTGACATTTTGATACTCCAGACGGGGTTGTGGCCTGATGTGCGGCGCGCGCGGCGCACACCAGGCCGTACTCCGAGAGCACGACGTGCTCTCATCACATCGCTATTACTGGTTCAGGACTTCGTTCTTGACGCGGGCCTCGGCCTCGGCGATGGCATCGTCTACCGACGTGCCTTCGGACATGATCGCCGAGTGCATGTCGCCCAGAATGCTCTGAACGGCGGCGGTGTCAGCGGAGACGGGGTTCTCGGGCACGGTCTCGTGCGTAGAGAACGTGAACTTCGACAGATCGTCGTTGGGAACTCCGTCAAGTGCGAAGTAGGCGGCCGTCACCGTTTCCGAGGCATAGGCCGACGTGATGCCGATGTTCGCAAGCGCAACACCCGCCTCCTCGCCGCCGATGAAAGCGAGGAACTTCTTGGCGGCGTCCACCTTGGAATCGTCGATGGCGGGGTTGATCCCAATGGCTGTCGGGTCCGCGAACGTTACCGGGTTGGACGTGGTGCTTGCGTCCAGTTGCGGTGCGGGGGCGATGCCCCAGTTGAATTCGAGGGCGTCGCCCGTGCCGACCTGGGTGAGATAGGCGCCCACATACCAGCTGCCCATGATGAGCATGGCGGTCTTCTGTGTGCCGAACTGACTCTGGTAACTCAGCTGGTTGGTACTCAGGGTGTTGAAGTCCACCTGAGCACCGTTGTCCTGCAGCGCGACGGCCCTGTCATAGAACGGCTTCATGTAGCCGAAGTCGCCGGACAGAATGTCGGCGCCCGGGCTCTGCGCGTTCGCTAGACCCTGGACGGTGGACTGCCAACCGTGCTGGTAGGTCCCAAAGACGTCGTCGCCATCGAGTCCGACCTTGAGTTCCCCTGCTGCCGCGGCGTAGTCGTCCCACGTCCACGTTCCGTCGGGGTAGCCAACGCCCGCCTGGTCGAACAAGTCCTTGTCGTAGTACAGGTACCACGAGTCCTGGCGATAGGGGACTGCGAAGGTCTTCCCATCAACCGCGTAGGTGCTCAAGCCATTGGTGGACGAGTCGTAATTGGCCGCCACGTCACTGACATCGAGCAGCTGGCCGCCATCCTGGTAGGTGAAGAAGTTCTTGAGGGTTTTGAGGACGTACAGATCGGGGGCCGAGCCGGCCGCCAGGTCCGCGATCATCTGCGTGTCGTAGTCGTCCCCGGACTTGTATTCATTGACTTCAATGGTGATGTCCGGATTAGCGGCGTGGAACGCGTCGGCAAGCGTCTGGAACTCGGGTGTCGAGTCGAGGCTCCACCCTGCCATCGACAGCGTGACGGGGTCCTGGGATGAGGTTCCCGTCGATTCGGTCGCGGTGGTGCTGTCGCCGTTGCTTGCGCAGCCGGCCAATGCGAGTGACGCGACCGCAACCAGGCCCGCCCCCCATTTCATAGAGTGCTTCATTGCTTCTCCTCTTGCTTGGGCGACCCGAATGGTTGGACCGCATCGCTTCCTGTTCCCACTGAGTTAGGGGACGGGAAATCCGTTTCGAGCAGGGTTTCCGTGCGGACCCCGTCGGGCCACGTCACAGATACCTTGCTGCTTTGCACTTGTACGTCGAAAACCGCATTCGCCGACGCCGGGGGAGGCCCAGCGACGCCGGGCCCCGTTCCGGAGAGTTCGACCATGACGCTCACCCATTCCTGCTCGTGTAGCGGAACTAGGAGCCAGGGGACCACTGCGGTGTGGCCCAGGGGGCTTGCGTCGGCAACCGTCGTGGTCGACGCTTCGGCCGGGGTGGTGGCGGCGTAGATGCGCGATACCAGCGTCTTTGAGCGTGCCGATGCAATAGGTAAGCCCGAGGCATCTGACGCAGCATCAACCGGGGCGTCGTCCGCGACGGGCCATCCACCGAGGCGGAGCCCCACGGCCCGTTCGCGCCCGGCATCGGTCAGGTCCGTGACCCGTGCAAGGCGAACCTCGTAGGGCCCGCGCACGAGGGACACCACGGTGAGCGTCCCCGCATCGACTGCCTCGCCCCTGAACCCGGCGCCATGCCTGACCTGAACGCCTACGGGCTCAACCCAATGGACGCGGGACACAGAGGCGGCAACGCCAACGGCGTCGTCGTGGTCGCCGTCGACGCGCAGCTCGAGAGTGCGCAGTCCCGTGCGATGGGTACCGTGTCCAGCAGCGTCCGCAAGGCACACGGACTGACTGAGGGGTTGGACCCAGCTCGCCTCGTCGAGCAACGGGGATGTCGCGGTCGAATAGCCAAGGCGCGCATACAGCGGCGAATCGGCGCGCCTGTCACCCTCAAGGGCGTGATCGGTTCCGTGGTTGATTACTCGCACGATGCCGTCCGCGCGCGTCCCAGATACGATCCAGCCAGGCGCATCGGCCTTGATCAGCACGTCGCCGCGCTCGACCGGCAGGGGCACGGCTGGATCGCTCCACACGGGGTGATCCGCGGGCAGCACAAGGCCGAGCAGTCCCTTAGTCGCCCAATACGGTGACCCTGGGCCCGAGTATGACTGGGCGACCGCGGGCCACGGTTTGTGCCACCCGATGGTGAGAACCCCGTTGGCGTCTGGCGCGCCGTGTGCGGCAAAGTGGTTAACGATCGAGAGCGCGGCGTGCCGGAGTGCGCCCGGGCGGTGGCTCGGCACGCCCGCGATCGCGCCAATCCAGAACGGTGCTGCGGCAGCGTAGCGGTATGTCAGGCTTCTGCCTTGGATCAGCGGCGAGCCGTCAGCGCCCACGAGGGCAAGCGCGTCGGTGAGATACCGGTCGAGCCGCTCGCGATCGCCCGCACTGCGACTGTCGGCAAGTGCGCTGGCCCCCGCCATGCGCGACCACAGCGTGGGGTAGAGGTGCAGAGCCCAGCCCACATAGTGGTCGAAGGCCCGGTGCTTCCCATCGGAGAGCCAACCCTCGGCGCGGATGAAGGAATCGTAAGTGGCGAGGTCGTCTTCCATGTCCCGGAGCGAGAAGGGCCCACCCACGGACTTGAGGAAGGTCTGCACCACCAGGCGGAACCACACCCAGTTGTTTTGCGGATACGTCTGGTCGCCCACCACCGGACTGAAGTAGTCAATGACGTGTTGCTTGGTGGTGTCAGACAGCTTGTCCCAGATCCAGGGGCGCGTCATGTCCAACACGAGCGCCAGCGAGGCTGCCTCGACCTTTGCCTGGGGGTGCTCATCGAGCCTTACCCAGCGCTCGGCTGAGGAAGGGTCAACGCCGGCGGCTAGGCCCTGCGCATACCATTGCGCGGCCTCGAGGCCCTCGGCGCCATCGGAGCCCTTGAGGAGGTACCCCACCATCAGGAACGTTCGCGCAAATCCCTCGAGCCCGTCCACATCGTGGCCGTACCCGCCCTCTGTGCCGTCGAAGTAGATTCGCGCGTGCCCCGCGCTTCCGTGCGCCATTGCCGCGTCGAGCATCGTTAGCGCATAGTCGCGCAACTGGTCGCGCGTCTCAAGTGGGGGAGGTGTGGTGCCGGTCATGCGTCGGAGCTTCCGGCGCGGCTACCATGCGAGGACGGCGCGTAGGCCTCGTGGATGGGTGCGCACTCGATGCGCGAAAAAGCGACACAAGTGATCAATTGACGAATCGGTGTGAACAAAGCCTCGTTGCTCCTGTTCTTGCCGCCGGCTGCACTGCCGGCGAGTAGGTGTTCGTCGTTTCGACCGAACGCTCACCATTTAATCGAACGTGATCGTATATGTCAACTTATGTTTCCTATGTGTTATATTCGATCTTAATCGATCATATGTGGATCACGGTTAGGGTGAGGTTCGCTCGTCCCACGACGCGCCTGCTCACGATGCCAACCGAACACGGAGTACAAAGGGGTAATGATGCAGGTGCGAGCAAAGGTGCAGCGATGAACGAGCCCATAGGGACGGGCCCCCTCGGCGAAGCGCGACGGGAGAACATCCTCGAACTATTGCGTCGCAACGGCATGGTCCGCGTGTCTGAGTTGACCGCGGCGACGGGCGTCACGCCGGTCACCATTCGACGCGACATCGCCCAACTTGAGCAGGACGGCATAGTCCGGCGCGTTCATGGTGGCGCTGTGCTCGCGCAGGGCGCTGAGAGTTCGCCGTCGAGGGGGCTGGATCTCTCCCTGGCTCGCTCGCATCAGATCGGGATGCTCGTTCCCTCGCTCGACTACTACTGGCCGGAGGTCATCAGTGGTGCGCAGCAAGAGGCCGCGCGACGCGGTCTCAGTGTGGTCCTCAGGGGTTCGTCATACGAGGCCGACGACACCATCCCGCATGTCGAGTATCTGCTTGAGCGCGAGCACGCTGCTGGACTTATCCTCGCGCCAAATATGAGCGCCGCGCATTCCGCGGAAGCGCTCGAATCCCTCGCGGCAAGCAACGTCCCCGTGGTCCTCGTGGAGCGCACGGCAACCGCGGGGCCCTTCTACAGGAACATCGAATCCGTGGTGTCCAACCACTCACAGGGCGCGGCCATCGCGATGCGGCACCTGGCGGAGCTCGGCCACAGCAACGTCGGCCTCGTCATTGGGGACGATAGCCCCACCGCGCCTCACCTGCGCCGCGGCTGGGCAGATGCTCGCCGGGAACTCGGGATGAGCGAGACCCAGGTGGTCGACGAGACGTTGCCGGACGCGCGCGATGCCTCGCGGGGTGCCGCCGTCGACCGAATTCTGGATGCGTGTCTGTCCACCGGGACTACCGCTCTGCTCATTCACGCGGACCAGTCGGCTGCCCTCATTATCCAGCGCTGCGAGGCGCGCGGCATCAGCGTGCCCGGAGACCTGTCGGTAGTCGCGTACGACGACGAGGTCGCTGAGCTATTCCGGCCGCCGCTCACTGCGGTCAGGCCGCCCCGCGCCTCGCTCGGGCGCGCGGCCGTGGTGCTTGTCGATGAGCGGCTCCAAGACCCGGATCGGCCCACGCACAACATCGTCATCACACCGTCGCTACGTGTCCGGGGGACGACGCGCCCGCCCGGTGTCTCGGCAGACCAGCCGGAGCCTCTGGAGCGCAGTTGAGGCAACGCGCCGCGCGTGGGCTTGGCGGTGGCGTGCGCTAGAGCTCGGCCACAGCCATCAACACGAAAAGGGGCCGGGCGCCACCAGCGCCCAGCCCCGATCCGTAGGTTCTTCAGTACTACTTGCGGTTTGCCTTGTAGTACTCGATGAGTGCCTGGGTGGACGCGTCCTGAGCGGCCAGAGCCTCGGCGTCGCCTTGGATCGCGGGCGCGATCTGCAGTGCGAGCTGCTTGCCGAGCTCCACGCCCCACTGGTCGAACGAGTTGATGCCCCAGATGATGCCCTGCGTGAACGTGATGTGCTCGTACAGCCCGATCAGCTGGCCCAGCACCTGCGGGGTGAGCGCGGGGGCGAAGATCGAGGTGGTGGGGTTGTTGCCCGCGAACGTGCGTGCGGCGACGAGCGGACCGGTGGTGCCGTCGGCTTCGACCTCCTGGGCGGTCTTGCCGAAGGCCAGCGCCTTGGTCTGAGCCAGGAAGTTGGCGAGGAACAGTGCGTGCACGTCCTGGCCGCCGTCTTCCAGCGCGTAGGCGGGGTTGACCACGGCGATGAAGTCCGCGGGGATCAGCTTGGTGCCCTGGTGAATCAGCTGGTAGAACGCGTGCTGACCGTTGGTGCCGGGCTCTCCCCAGAACACCTCGCCGGTCTCGGTGGTGACGGGGGTGCCGTCCCAGCGCACGGACTTGCCGTTGGATTCCATGGTGAGCTGCTGCAGGTACGCGGGGAAGCGGTTGAGCTGCTGTGCGTACGGCAACACGGCGTGCGACTGTGAGCCCAGGAAGTTGCCATACCAAAAGTTGAGCAGGCCCATCAGGACCGGCACGTTCTTCTCTAGGGGGGTGGTGCGCACGTGCTCGTCCACGGTGTGGAACCCGGCCAGCAGGTCTCCGAACACGTCTGGGCCCAGCGAGATGGCCAGCGACAGGCCGATGGCGGAGTTGACGGAGTAGCGACCGCCCACCCAGTCCCAGAAGCCAAACGCGTTGTCGGTGTCGATGCCAAACGCGGCGACCCTCTCCAGCGACGTGGACACGGCCACGAAGTGGTGGGCGACGGCATCGGTCTTGGAGGCATCGTCGCCAGAGATGGCGCCGGACGCGACGAGCGCGTCCCACATCCACTGACGCGCGAGGCGGGCGTTGGTGAGCGTCTCGAGCGTGGTGAAGGTCTTGGACGCGACGATGAACAGCGTCGTCTCCGGGTCCAGGTCCGCGGTCTTCTGCGCGATGTCCGTGGGGTCGATGTTGGACACGAAGCGAGCCTCGATGCCCGCGTTGGCGTACGGCTTGAGGGCCTCGTAGACCATCACGGGGCCTAGGTCAGAGCCGCCGATGCCGATGTTGACCACGTGGGTCACGGTCTTGCCGGTGACACCCTTCCACTCGCCGTCACGCACGCGCTCTGCGAAGGCGGCGACCTTGCCCAGGACTTCCTGAACGTCGGCGTCGATGTCCTGGCCGTCAACGATCAGGTGAGGCTCGGCATCGGCCGGACGGCGCAGCGCGGTGTGCAGCACGGCGCGATCTTCGGTGGTGTTGATGTGCTCGCCGGCGAGCATCGCCGCGTAGCGGTCGGCCACACCGGTCTGCTCGGCGAGCTTCACCAGGCTGGCGAGAATCTCGTCGGTGACGAGGTTCTTGGACAGGTCAACATGAAGGTCGCCCAGGGGCAAGCTCATGCGCTCCACGCGACCGGCGTCGGCGGCAAACCAGCCACGCAGGTCAGGGGAGAAAGAGGAGTGGAGGGCGGTTAGTTCAGCCCAGGCGGACGTGGAGGTGGCATCGATTGGTGAGTTCACGATTGCCAGCCTAGTAGGCATTCGGGGGTTGTCGACCGGGACTCTTGACCCGGTCGCCGCTCGCACGAGTGTGGCGCGGCGGCAACCGGGCGCTAGAGCCTTTCGGGCACGGACGCGTTGCGCCCCTGCACGTAGACCCCCGCGATGGCGGGCTGGCGTAGTCCCACCAGCAGCGTGAAGAGTTCCTCCAGCGTGGCCTGCTCCTCGTCATCGGCGCGGATGCCCATGGACAGCATCCCGTCGAGGGCCTCCCAGCGTGACTTCTCAATGAGCAGGAAGTCGGCGTCCTTGCCCACATCAAGGTTGCCGAACGCGTGTTCCATGTCCAGGGCGCGTGCGCCCGCGAGCGTGGCGGCGAACAGCAGTTCGGCGGGGTGAAGCGCGGTGCCGGCCTCGCCGTTTTCAGAGATGTGAACCTTGTAGCAGTCGCCCGCCACTCGCGAAATGAGCCACTCGTCGCCCGCACCAATGTCCGTGCCCAGCGCGAGGTTAACTCCCGCATCCACGGTGGTGCGCCACGGCATGGTGCCGGAACCCAAGAACAACTGCGACGTGGGGCAGTGTGCGATCGAGGTACCCGTCTCTGCCATACGCGAGAGTTCGCGCGGCTGGGAGTGCACCGCGTGGGCGAGCGAGGACCGCCGTCCCAGCAGGGAGCTTCCCCCCACCTTGGATCCCTCAAGGAACCGGCCGTCGTATGTGTCGAGGTACGTCTCGACGCCGTAAGAGCCGAGCACGGCGGCAATCTCGCCGTCCCCCGCACGGTTGTTCTCGTTCAGGTGTGAGTGGAAGTACACGCCCTTGGCGCGCTGCTCGTCGTAGAGATCGCCCATGGCAGCCAGGGTCTGGCGCGTCACAGACAGCGAGAAGCGCGGGACAATCGCCACCTGGATGCGCGCGGTGCGGGGGTCGCCGGTGTCGACCGCGTGCCAGCGATCGATCTCGTCCGCAACCATCTCGATGGCGCGGTCCTCGCCCGTCATAAGGGCCGCGGCGGCGGGCGAGCCCACCGTCTGCACGCCACGCCCGGAGACGATGCGCAGGCCGGCTGCCAGCGTCTCGCGGTACGGGGCGTCTTGCGCCACGGGGAAGGCAGAGCCGAACACCATGGCCGCGGTGGTGCCGGCGGCAATGCGCCGCCGGGTGAAGTAGCGCGCCGCCTGAATGGCGAACTCCTCATCCGCGTACTGGGCCTCGGTGGGGAAGATGCAGTGGTCCAGCCACTCCAGCAGCTGCCCGCCGCCGTGCGCGGCCGTGGCGTAGCTCTGCGGGAAGTGAACGTGAGCGTCAACAAAGCCGGGGAGTAGGTAGTCGGCCTCCACGACGGGGCTGTACACGTAGGCTTCGGGCAGGTCGGCAAACTTGCCCACCCACTCGATCCGTCCCTCGTCGCTGACAGCCATACCGCCATCGGGAATGGAGACCAGGTGGCTGGTCACGTCTGTCTGCGCGGGTGCACCGGCAATGTGGAAGATGTGCGCCCGGTAAACCCTGCTCATACGAGACCGGAGAACTTCTCCCATGCCGAACCGGCATCGGGGGCGTCGTCGCGGACCACGTTGGCCTGGATGAGTCCGTACGGGCGGTCGTCCGCGTGGAAGACCTCACCGTTGTTCTCTACGCCAAACGTCTCGAGGTCGTACAGGAAGTGGTGCTTGTTGGGCGCGGACAGGTTGACCTCGACCACGCCGTCGACGGCCTCAAGCACGGCCTTGCCCATTTCGAACAGGGTCTGCTGCAACGCGAGTGAGTGCACCGTGGCGAAGGTGGAGGTGAGGATGGACTTGATGGTGGCGTACGTCGCGTTCCAGTCAGCCTCGGTGCCGGCGTAGCGCCACGTGGCGACCAGTGAGGTGGCCATGACGCGGTCCGTGGTGGGCTGCAGGCGCGTGTACTTGTCTTCCATGAAGCCGGTGAATTCGGAGCCGGTGGACTTCAAGATCACTAGGTCCTTGAGGCCGCCGGTGACCCACTCGCGGCGCTCTGCACCCTCGCCCTCGATGGTGATCGCGGCGGTGCGGACTTCCTGGCCAGTGCGGACCCAGGTGTGGTCGTGCTCGGAGCCGTCCACGAGCACGCGCTCCCAGCCAAACTCCTCGACCTCGACGCGGGCGGCGTGCACGGGCTTCACGTCGTCAACAAAGTGACGGGCAAGGGCGAGCGAATACTCCTCGATCGAGTCCACGCCCACCTCTTTGGCGTACGAGTAGGCAGTCTGCTTCTGGGTGTCGGTGGGGAGCACCGCGGACTGGTCGCCGGTGAGGTACGCCGCCTCAAAGTCGCCGCGCAGGCACGTGGACACGTTGATGTCCTTGATGTCGTGGCGGGGGGTGTCGCGGTAGATCCTGACAATGTGGTTTTCGGCCTTACCGTACTGGTGGCCTCCCAGGCTGATGCCCATGAGATGTTCACTCTTTCTCGACTGGCGGGAGTGCCCCGCGTGCGATTCTCAGACTAGGCAGTGAACGTTTCTCCAGCGTTTCTCCAGCGTTTTCGCGACGTGTCCCGCGACGTGCTGCTCTCTGGAATCGCGCCTGGTTGATCACCTACCTCACGATCTGACCGAGGCCGGACCTGCCCCCTGTCAGCGGATCTCACTACGATGTTTCGATGACTGGACTGGACTCAGGCCAACTGCCCTCCTCAGGTGGCCGCATGGTGGAGTGGCTCGCGGCCGGTCCCATCGAGGGGCCGGTGCTCCTTTGGCTTCATGGGAGCACGGGGAGCCGCCGCACAAGTCCTCACTCGATTGATGCGAGGGTCGTCGCTTACGACCGGCCAGGCTACGGCAGGTCGCACCCTCATGAGGAACGAGATCTGCGCAGCGATGTCGACGACATTTGCGCGCTACTCGATGGGCTTTCCATTAATCGGATCCCGGTGCTCGCGTTTTCTGGGGGCGCCGCGATTGGTTATGCGATGGCCGCATGGGCGCCAGACCGTATCACTACGCTTAACGTCGTCTCGGGTGCGACCTGGCCAACTGAACCCTGTCCGCCGTTTGCCGCGCTGCAGGCGGCCGGCGAACGACTCCGCTCAGATCCCGCAGGGGTCGTCGATGGCTTAGTCGCCAATGCACCCGCCCTGGATCGTCGAGTCCTGCGCGATCCAACAGTTCGCGAACAGTTGTTGGTCGGCGCACGCGACGCGGTGGCTCAGGGACCGTCTGGTTGGGTCGCCGAAGCGCGAATACTACGGAGCGCCTGGGGGTTCAGCCCCGCTGCCGTTCGCTGCCCGGTGCGGTTGTGGCACGGGTCCCTTGACTCAGCTGTTCCATTCGACGCTGCTGAGAAAACAACCACCGCGCTCGCGAACGCCTCACTTCAGAGCATCCCTGATGCCGGGCACTTCGGATGGATGTCCATCCAGCATCGGGTTGTCACTGCGGCCGTGTCAGCGCCCACGGGGGCGACTCAGTAACTGCCCGCGTAGCGGTGCGTCCGGGGCCGCAGGGAAGACCTGCTCGGCGGCCAGCCACGTACGCGTGGTGATACCGGTGAGCGACGAGCCATCGAAGGCGCTCACCCGGTTGCGGTGCAGCAGGTCTTCCGCGTCCACCTGCCACTCGCGCTCGGGAGCGAACGCCGCCAGGTCGCCGCGCCGGCCTACCTCGATGGCGCCACGGTCGCTGAGTCCCACGAAGGCGGAGGTCTTGGCGGTCATCCAGCCCACGGCCGTTTCGAGCGGGATTCCCCGCTTCAGCGCGCCCGTAGCGATCGCGGCCAGGCTCACCTGCAGCCCGGAGATTCCGCCCCAGGCGCGCGCGAAGTCGCCGTCTGCGCCCACCTTGAGTTGGGCGGTGGCGGGCGAGTGGTCCGAGGCGACGATGTCGATGGTGCCGTCCAGCAGCGCCTCCCACAGCAGTTCGCGGTTGGCCCCGCCGCGCACCGGCGGGCAGCACTTGAAAGCCGTCGCGCCATCGGGAATCTGCTCGGCAGCGAACGTCAAATAGTGCGGGCAGGTCTCCACGGTGATGGCCAGTCCCTCGGCCTTGGCCGCCCGGATCGCGGGCAGGGCGCTCGCGGAAGACAAGTGCAGAATGTGGGCGCGGCCGCCGGTCTCGCGCACGGCGCCGATGATCGTGTCGATCGCCAGGGCCTCCGAGGTGTCCGGCCGCGACGCCACGAAGTCCGCGTAGTTCACGCCCCCGGGGTGGGCGTGCGCGTCCAGCTCGTCCGGGTCCTCGGCGTGAACAATCACTATGGAGCCGAACGCGTTGGTCTCCGCGAGGGCGGCGGTGAGCTGGGCCGGCGTGAGGTGAGGGAACTCGTCCACGCCAGAGGGGGACAGGAACGCCTTAAACCCGAACACGCCCGCAACGTGCAGCGGCTCCAGGTGACCCACGCTGGCGGGGATGGCCCCGCCCCAGAAGCCCACGTCCACCGACAGTTGGCCTGCCGTGGCCTCGCGCTTGAGATTCAGCGCCGGGACGGTGGTGGTGGGCGGCAGAGAGTTCAGCGGCATGTCGATGATGGTGGTGACCCCGCCGGCAGCGGCGGCCCGGGTTGCGGTGGCGAAGCCCTCCCAGTGCGTGCGGCCCGGCTCGTTCACGTGCACGTGAGTGTCGACGATGCCCGGGATGAGTACCTCGTCAGCCGCCAGGGTGATGTCGGTGGCCGTGTCCAGGAGGGCGTCCACGGGTTCGATGGCGGCGATCACGCCGTCGCGGACGCCGATGGCCGCCGAGCGCCACGCCCCGTCAATGAGTACGCGATCCGCGCGCACCACGAGTTGATACGCGGATGAGGTGTTTCTGGGCGAGGTCATAGCGACAGATTAGGCACGCCAGGTTTCGGCCACGTATCGCGCGATGCAACACAGGGGTAACCCGTGGTTCGTAGACTGAGCCTCATGGAGACGTGCCGTGTTTGATATTGCCCAGCAGCTGGAGCGAGAGCTCGCCGCGGGACACCGCGTGGCGGTGGTTCTGGTGTCGTCCGTCGCCGGCTCCGCGCCGCGTGCCCTGGGCTCCGCGATGGCGGTCACCGACGACGGCCGCGCGATCGGGTCTATCTCTGGCGGGTGCGTCGAGGGTGAAAGCTACGCCCTGGCGCAAGAGGTCTTGACGGATGGCCAGGCGCGCGTCAGCGATTTTGGGTTCTCCGACGAGGACGCCCTGCTGGCGGGGCTCAGCTGCGGGGGACACATCGGCGCCGTCGCGGTGCTTCTCACCCCCGCCGATGCGTGGATACGCGAGCAGTTGCGCGCGGCAGTGCGCGGGGAAAGGGCGGCGCTGAGCGTCAGCCTTGGCGCGAACCCCGGCCGCATCGCTGGAGTTGCCGCTGACGCGATCACCAGTGCCGACGGCGATGTGTTGACCGTCGTGTCCGAGGCCCCGGCGCGGATGATCATTGTGGGCGCCGTGGACTTCTCATCTGCCCTCGCCGATGCCGCGCGCATGTTGGGCTTTCACGTCACCGTGGTGGACGCCCGGCCGGTCTTCGCGACCGCGGAGCGTTTCCCGTCCGCGCACCAGGTGGTGTGCGCGTGGCCCGACGCCTACCTCGCGGGCACGGACATCGATTCACGCACCGTCATCTGCGTGCTGACCCACGAGGAGCGGTTCGACATCCCGGTGCTGGCACAGGCGCTCGGCTCGCCTGCCGCCTACGTGGGGGCGATGGGCTCGCGCCGCACTCATGACCGCCGCATGGCACTCCTGCGTCAACGCGGCATCGGCGCGGCAGAGTTGGCCCGGCTGCGCTCGCCCATTGGCCTTGACCTGGGCGGGTCTACCGCTCATGAGACCGCCATCGCGATCATCGCGGAGGTCGTCGCGGACCGCACCGGAGCATCGGCGCAGCGGCTGTCGACCACCGCCGGCCGCATTCACGGTGGCGCTACCCACGGTGAACTGCCGGTGGGCATCCTGAACACCTGAGGGGCACATCGCCAGCACGCGCATCCCTACATCGGCGAGCTAGCGACCTTCGCCGACTCCGCTAGCCGCCACACGCGGTCACGGGTCATCGGAATCTCGTAAGGGCGCACCCCGATCGCGCGCCGGATCGCGTTGGCCATCGCGGGCGCCACGGGGTTGTACGGCGACTCGCTCATGGACTTCGCCCCGTACGGGCCCAGGTCATCGCTGGTGTCAGCGAAGTACACCTCGGTGTCGGGGATGTCCGCCATGCGCGGCACGCGGTAGGTGCGGAACGCCGGGTTGCGGACCGAGCCATCGGGCCTGATGAGGACCTCCTCGTACAGCGCGGAGCCGATGCCCTGCGCCACGCCGCCCTCGATCTGCCCGCGGCACTGCTCGGGGTTTAACACCACCCCGGCATCGGCCGTCTGAATTGACTGCAAAATCTTGACCTCTCCGGTGTCGCGGTTGACCGCAACCCGGAAGGCCTGAACATTGAAGGCGACCGAGCGCTCGCGGCCATCCGCGGAGCCGGACGCAAACGCCGCTCCCTCGCGTTGGTGCTCCGGGCTGACGGCGGCGATGACGGTGCCAAACGGCACCAACACGTCGCCCACGCGCACGCCCTCTTCCTCAAGGTCGCCGGTGATCTGGGGGGTGCCCGCGCAGCGGGAAGCGGCCGCGAGTAGTTCGTCGCGCAGCGTCTCGCACGCGGCATGCAGGGCCTTGCCCGCCACGGTGATTCCGGTGGAGCCAAAGGCGCCCGTGTCGTACTCAGCCGCGTCAGTGTCCGCGTGAGAGACCACCACGTGCTGAGCGCGCGTGTTCAGCGCCGAGGCGACAATCTGTCGCATCACGTTGGTGGTGCCGTTGCCGAACTCCGCGGTGCCCACGCCCACCTCGTAGGTGCCGCCCGCGCGCACCGCGATGGTGCATTCGCTGCGGTGACCGTTGGGTGGGATGGTGGCGATCATGGCGGTGGCCATGCCCTCGCCCACCGCCCACGCGTCGCCCACCGGGGCAGTCACAGAGTTGCCACGCGCCAGGGCCTGCTGCGCGTCGTCCAGGCACTGATCGAGGCCGTACGAGCCAAATACCAGCCCGTCCTCCGGCTCGTCCGCCGCGACGATGAAGGGGTCGCCGGGCCTGACCGCGTTGATCCGGCGCATTTCAAATGGGTCGATTCCCAGCTTGAACGCGAGCTCGTCCAGAGCCGATTCCACGGCGAACATGACCTGCCCCAGCCCGTAGCCACGGAACGCGCCGGAGGGAACGTTGTTGGTGTAGACGGCCTCCGCATCCAGGCGTTTATTAGGGATGTTGTAGACCGCCAAGGATTCGGAGCAGCTGTGGAACATGACGCCGATGGCGTGGTTCCCGTACGCCCCCGTGTCGCTCAGCACGTCCACGCTGAGCGCGGTGAGGTGCCCCCTCGGCATCGGCCGCGACCTGCGCCTCGACCCGGAAAGGGTGACGTACAGAGGTGCGGATGAACTCTTCTTCCCGCGTCATCTCGTACGCCACGGGACGCCCCAGGGCCATCGCGGCCAAGGCAACTACGTCCTCCGTCATGAGCTCCTGCTTGCCACCAAAGCCGCCACCCACGCGAGCGGAGAAAACCCTGACGCGATCCGGCTCCAGGCCGACGATGCGCGCCAGTTCGTCGCGCACCAGGAACGGCACCTGGGTGCTGGTGCGCACGGTGAGGCGGCCGTCGTCGGCGATCCACGCGATGGACCCGTGGGTCTCCAACTGGGCGTGAGAGATGCGTGCCGTGGTCCACGTCCCCGTGGCCGTCGCGGCGGCCTGAGCGAGCGCGGCAGAAACGTCGCCGCGTTGGGCATGCGCGGAGGCGATGACGTTGCGTGAGGCCTCGGCCACGCGATCCGCGGGAGTGCGCTCGGGGTGCAGCAGCGGCGCCCCCGGCGAGCGGGCCTCTTCCGCGTCGAAGACGGCGTCGAGTACCTCGTAGCTCACCGCGATGACGGCGCACGCGGCCTCCGCGGTTCCGGGGGAGTCGGCGACCACCGCGGCGACGCGTTGGCCGATGAACCTGACCGTGTCATCCATCACGCGAGTGTCGTCCGGGTCGTCCTCGCGGTGCTCATGGCGACCGGTAGAGAACAAGGTGGTGGGCACGTTCTCGTGGGTAAGGACCATCTCCACGCCCGGCAGGGCGAGCGCCGCGCTGGTGTCGATGGACACGATGCGGGCGTGGGCGTAGGGCGAGCCCAGCACCTTGATGTGCAGCAGTCCCGCAGGGATCTCGTCAAAGGTGAAGGGCTCCAAGCCCTGGGTGATCTTGGTGGCGGCGCCCGGGGGGAGCGAGGTGCCCACGCCGTCGTCGCCGGGGGCCTCGGCCGCGGTCAGTCGGGAGCACCCACCGCACTCGCCCGCGCAGGACTTCTGCTTGTCCAGGTCGTGCTCAATCGCCTCGCGCACTGCCCGGTAGCCGGTACAGCGGCAGATGTTGCCCTTCATCAGGCGCGGCAGGTCGTCTAGGTCCTCGGTGCTCAGCGTTGAGGCGGTCACCGTCATGCCGGGCGTGCAGAATCCGCACTGGAAGCCAAGGTGGGCGGCGACCGAGGTCTGCACCGAGTGTGGTGCGCCGTCGTCTCCGATACCCGCCGCCGTGGTGACGTCCACGCCATCGGCGCGAATGGCGGGGGTGATGCACGAGTGCACGGGCGTGCCGTCAACCAGCACGGTGCACGCGCCGCAGTCGCCGGAGTCGCAGCCCTTCTTGACCTCGGTGTGACCCCGGTCGCGCAGGAATGTCCGCAGGCACTGCCCGGGACGCGCGGGTGCCTCGACGGCCTCGCCATTGATCGACAGTTTCATCAGGACAACTCCTCTAGGACCTCAAGCATCAACACGCCGCTGACACTGCGGCGCCAGTCCGCCGCCCCCATCGGGTCTGTGTAGTAGCCCTGCAGCGCGTGTACGTCGTCGTGCAGGTCTTGCGGCGCGGGACGCTGCGGGTAGCGCAGCACCTGAGGCGTGAGCGTGGCGGCGGTCACCACAAAAACATACGAGTCATCCGTATCGCGCCGGCCGGTCAGAACGGCGCCGGAACGGCCAAGGTTCGCGAGCGAAATCTGCCTGAACGCGGTGCGGGCCTGGAGCGCGTGAGCGGGGAAGCTGATGGACCGGAGCACGTCCGTGGCGCTCAGGTTCGTGGTGCCGTTGCCCGTGATGAGGCTGGTGACGCTCTGGTGGGAATCGGTGCCATCGGCGTGCCAAATCTCTGCGGTGGCGTCCAGCGTGGCGGCCAGCGACACCATGGCTGCGGCGGCAAACGCGCGGCAGATATTGCCGCCGACGGTCGCGGAGTTCCACACCTTGAACGACGCGAGCAACGCCGTCGCACACTGATGGAACAGGGGTGCGGCCGGCCAGGTCTCCGACTCAGAGAGCTGGGACAGTTGGGCGATGGTGCAGGTCGCGCCGATGCGCAGTGAACCGTCCGCGGGACGCTCGACGGAGGGCCACGGCAGTTTCGAGATGTCCACCAGACCGGTCACGCCGGGTTGGGGCTCAGAGAACAGCCACGTGCCCCCGGCGACGATGCGTTCGCCCGGCTGAAGCGCGAGGTCGGCACGCGAAAGAGCGTGACGATACTGCGTCACAGTGTCCAGATCCATCGCTTGGTGCCTCCCTAAATTGGTGTGAGTTGTGGGCGCCGCTTAGCGGCCGGTCCGCGTCTCTTAAAGTCAATCTTTCATCACGTTGGAGGCGTTTTGGACCGGATCGCGATGAATTTACGTGCCTGAAACACCGAGGGCGCAGTGCCGGAAATATAGCGACCGTAGTGTCCAAAACTGTGACACCCCCTTCCGTGGGGGAGGCTCGGCAATGGCGGCGGGTTCGACACAGTGCGCTCTCTGGGGGGTGCGCTTTCTTATCCATTACAAAGGAGCACGCTGATGTCTGTACTTTCACCTCTGGCAGGGGGCGGTGTCATAGCGTCGTAGCAACGGAGGGTGGTTGCTGTGCGGAGAAAGTTGACGTTTCAGGATCGGGCGCAGATCGCGGTCGGGCTCACACAGGGGTTGTCGGATCGGCAGATCGGGGTCTTG
>Ga0307486_1000272_pt1 | contig 51468 bp, 45 predicted proteins | sample CBIW02metaG_FD_203663 | JGI IMG/M metagenome (GOLD analysis project Ga0307486, IMG submission 203663) | Sea-ice brine microbial communities from Beaufort Sea near Barrow, Alaska, United States - CBIW 0.2 | ecosystem: Environmental > Aquatic > Marine > Coastal | place: USA: Alaska | collected... | reverse complement strand
TTCAAAGGTTCAATTGGCTAAAAAAAGAGCTAGGGGATACAGAAATATAAAGAATTTTATCAATATGATTTATCTGATTTCAAGTAAGCTAAAATTCAATTACCCACAGTATTCCATATAGAGCCATTTTATTTTGGTGCGCTAAATTCTCGTATCAAATTATTAGTGTTCTGTTTTTAAGATCTAGTCGTCAAAGATTAGCAAAAACATTTCTTTATTTGTTGATCAATTTTAGGTGGTATTTTCTAATAAAAATGATTTTCCTTTTCAGGGTGCATGATTATATTACTTATTTAGCAGGAAGCGCTGTATCCTGCCCAGTTGAGCTGGGCTTTCTGCCCGCATAGAAACTTAGTCTTTTCAAGAAATATAGTCGAGTGCACAGTAAATAGGGATCTCCGTTAAAGAGGAATCTAATTTACAATTAATTATTAACCACACCTGCACTGAGCTTGTCGATGTGAGAATAAACCGATAGTATTTATTAATACTCAGCTTGTTGGATAAAAGATGAAAATAGATTTGATTTAGGAGTCAGGCAGAGCTATTAATCTTCTTTCTTTTTTCTCCTTGGTCTCATCACCCTTTTTTCAACAGTCTTAACTTCCTTAACTTCTTTTCTTTCCACGTTATCTTCTCTAGGTGGACGAGGAGCTCTTGGCTCTCTAACTTCTCTCGGCTCTCTCGGTTTTCTCGTTTCTCTTGAGGTTTTTGGGGCAAAAGTTTCTTTCGGCTTTGGATTATCGATAGTTTGTGGACGCTTTTCTTTTGGAGTAGCTAGCTTTACATCTAAAACTCTTCCGTTCACATCCATTCCATTCAAAGAATTGATGGCAGTATTTGCTTGTGAAAGGTCTTCCATCTCAATGTAACCAAAGCCTTTTGACTTTTTTGTTTTATTGTCATAAACCACATGTGCGTAAGTAACTTCACCAAATTGCGAAAAAGTAGCCCTAAGGTCATCAGAAGTTATACCAAAATCTAGGTTGGCGATAAAAATATTTGTCATGTTTAAATTGTTTCTCTCAATATTATTAGCAAAATTACATTTTACATTTCAAAAATCACAATGAAATGATAATTTATACATATAAATTGTTAAAATAATTTTTCAACTATAACATCATGATGTCCTTGAACCTTATTGTTTGTCGCCTAGAGACTTCAATTTCGGTATCATCTGAAAGTTTCACTTTTAGTCCTCCATTGAACCAGTTTTCTATACTTTCTATGTGATGAATGTTAATTAAATATTTTCTATTGGCCCTAAAAAAGTCCTCTGTTGATAATCTTTCTTGCAATGCATTCAGACTTCTTAAAATCATCGGACGTTCATTGTTAAAGAAGACACGAACATAATTGCCTTGACTCTCGAAGTAACGGACATCTTTCAATTCTGGGAAAAAGCACTTTTCACCATCTTTAAGAAAAATATGGTCTTGAATCGTAAGTTTTCTCTCCGACCGATGATTTTCATCAGATGAAAAGAAATCTTCTTCACTATGATTCACTAATTTCTCTATTGTTCCCTTCAATAACTCGGGTTCTACAGGTTTTAGAAGATAATCCAAAGCATTAACTTTAAAAGCATCTAAGGCATGATCATCATAAGCCGTAACGAAAATAACTTTAGGAATTTCCTCCAGCTGTTTCAACATTTCAAAACCATTCATCTCAGGCATTTGAATGTCTAGAAAAACCAAATCAGGTGATAATTCTTTGATTAATGCAATTCCTTCTTTCCCATTAGTAGCTTCTCCAATAACAGTGATAGTGTCTTTGTGAGCCTCCAACAAGTGTTTCAATTCTTGGCGGGCCAATCGTTCATCGTCAATTATTATTGCTTTCATAATTTGTTTCTATTAATTTGACTTTATTAATCCAAATATAAGAATGGACTTTGTTTTCCTTGTTATTTATTTCAAATCCTGCTGATTGTCCATAAATAATTTCTAATCTTCTTTTGGTGTTTTTAATACCTATTCCGGAATTTTGATTTTCATTATATTTTCCGTCGTTGATTACTTCCATGATGAGATTGTCCTTATCAAAACTAATAATCACATTGATCTCACCACCTTTAACTTTTTTTGAAATTCCATGTTTAATCGCGTTTTCAACCATACTTTGAACTAAAAATGGAGGAATATAAATTGTGTTTTTAATTTTATTTTCAAGTGTATAACTTAATCTCTCTTCGTAACGGATCTTCTCTAGTTTTAAGTATTCTTCAACAAGTTGCATTTCTTCCTGCAGACTTATAAAAGATTTTTTACCCAACAATAATGAATTTCGCAATAAACTAGAGAGTGTCGTAATTGCTGATTTTGCAGTATTCGGCTCAATTTCAATTAATGCACGAATGCTGTTTAAAGAATTGAATAAAAAGTGCGGGTTCAGCTGATCTCTTAAAGTCTTTAACTCGTTTTGCGTTTGACTGGCTTGCAATTTCAAATTATTAATTTCTTGAAGTCGGGATTTTTGAAGCAAATGATATGTCAGGTAAACAGCACTCCACATAATTAAAAACAAGGAGTAGAGTAGTGTATTGACTAAAAACTCAGAAAATGTAAGCCACTTTTCATCATAAAAAGCAACGTTAGTTAAATTGGTAATCAACATTAAAAAGGCTGAAAGAAGTAAAGAAAATGTCATTACTCTAGGGATCAAAGGAGCCAACTTGAAGTTAAGCCAATTTCTTCGAATAAAAACCCAACGAATACTGTTCGAGAAAAGAATCAGTAAAATATACAACTCAAGCAACTTGAGCCCCGTTTGGAAGTTAAATTCACCTTGAATAACAGCTGCTATTCCAATAATACCGCATAAAAATCCCCAAGCGATAAGTTGAACAATCCAATAGAGCAGTTTATGTTTTCCCATTTTTTAAAACTAATTATTAATTTTTAGAAGTCGTGTTTAACTTTTAATTAAAATCTCAATTCATAAAACTCTAATTTAGAATGATTCAATAAAAGCATTTAATTTTGAATATGTTACCAAGGTATTTATATTTGCAGAATATGAAGAAAATTGAGGAGATTATAACCGCTAATTTTAAAGATGAACACCACAAAGCAATTATCAATATTAGATACACATCTAATTACATCGGTGTTTATTACAACAATCAGTTAGAAGCTTTTGATTTAACATTAGCACAATTCAATATTTTAAGAATTCTGCGTGGAGCAAAAACAGAACTCAGTATTAAGACTGTTAAAAATAGAATGGTTGAAAAATCACCTAATACAACGCGATTAATTGATAAGTTAATTATAAAAGACTTTGTGAAAAGAGCCAGGAGTGAAGAAGACCGAAGAATAGTGAATATTGAAATCACTGACCTAGGACTTGAAACCCTATCGCAACTAGATGTTCAATTTGAAGATAATTATTTCGATAAAAATTTAACCGAGGTTGAAGTAAACACTTTGAATCATTTACTGAATAAGTTTAGAGAACAATAAACAACTCTTCATTTCATCTGTTCTCACACAGACGTTACTATAACGTTAATTTAAACAATAATCCGAATGCAATTTTATAATTTCGTAGCTCAATTTTTTTCTATGCGTATTTTACTCAGTTTATCTTTAGTACTTATTGGATTTACAACATTTTCGCAAGGGCAAATTTCCTTGCGGGTTATGGATGAAAATAATGATCCCATCGAATATGCGAACTTTCGTTTGTTCTCACCAAAAGACTCATCAGTTGTGTCAGGTGAATATTCCGCTGCATCAGGTAAAATAGCGATGAGCGATGTACCTCAAGGAAATTATTATGCAATTCTGTCCTTTTTTGGATTTGAAGATTTGACACTTAAAGGCATCAATATAACGAAGCCAAATCAAAAAGAAAACCTAGGAACGATTACCATGATTTCTTTAAAAAGTCAAGAATTTGAAGAAGTTGTCATTAAAGGAGAGACCTCTTTAATGGAGTCAAGCATTGACAAAAGAACTTACAATGTTAGTGAAGACATGACTGCTGTTGGCGGTGGATTGACCGAGGTCTTAAACAATATTCCATCTGTTGAAGTAGACAATGATGGAAATGTTTCCTTGCGTGGTAGTGGAAGCGTAACAATTCTAATCGATGGCCGACAAAGTGCATTATCGAGTGGAGATGGAGCATTAGACGGAATTCCAGCAAGTGCAATTGAGCGCATAGAATTGGTAACCAATCCATCTGCAAAATACAATCCTGAGGGAACAGCTGGAATCATCAATATCGTTTTGAAAAAGAAAAAATTGCGTGGAATCAATACCAACGTGCAATTATCAGCAGCAAGTGAAAACCTATACAGTGCGTCAGTTGGATTCAATATCAGAAACGAAAAAATGAATTTCTACACGAATTATTCATACCGTTACCGAGAAGGATTTAGAAATAACTTTAATGAAAGAACATCAAGAATTGGAGATACAATTGAATTCTTAAATCAAAAACGATTAGGGACTGACTTTAGAGAATCGCATACTGGAAAAGTTGGTGCAGATTTCTTTATTAAAGAGAATCAAGTAATCGGGATTTCTGCATCTGGAACCTATACAGACAGAATTAGAAATGGAAAACAAACCAATGAGTTGTTCTATAATGACGAACTTTATCAATATTGGGACCGTGAAGTTTATGATCCAAGAAATCGTAATTCAATAGATTTGAATGCCAATTATAAATTAGATTTTAATGACAAAAAAGGAAATTTAATACTCGCAGCAACGCAATCTATTGGAGACGAAAGTTCGATAGGAGAGTTTGAGGAATATTATTTTAATCCAGATGGAACGCCAGCCGCAAATAATTACAGATTCCAGAATCAAATTCGTGAAGATTACAACAGCAAATTTACTTTAACAGCAGATTTAGTAAGGAACATAAACGATAAAATGAAGTATGAGACAGGACTTCAAGCAATCGTAAATAGACAAAATGAATCCAACTTTCTAGAATATTATGACACGTTAACGGGTGGCGTAATTCCAGATCCAAACGTAAATAATGAACTTCAGTTTAACGAAGACATATTTTCAGCCTATGGAATATTTGGTCACCAAGTCACTAAAAAATTGAAATACCAAGCAGGAGTGAGGTTAGAACAGGCGTTTACAGAACCTCGTTTACTCACTACAAATGAATCTTTCAAAAACGATTACTTTAGCTTTTTTCCATCAGTACATGTAGTTTATGGAGGAAAAGATAAGGGAGAGCTTTTTGCTAGTTATAGCCGCAGAATTAACCGTCCAGGATCAAGAGAACTAAATCCTTTTCCAACTTATAGTGATCCTTTAAATTTAATGAGAGGAAACCCTGAAATCAGACCAGAATACATCAATTCTTATGAATTAGGATATGAGAAAATGTGGAAGAAAGTAAGTCTAACAAGCACATTATACTTTAAAGAAACAGTTGATAGAATTCAACGTATTCGTCAGTTTTACGAAAGTGGACTAAGTGTAACAACTTTTGCAAACGTTGACGAAAGCTATGACTATGGAGTAGAATTAATCGGAACATATTCACCTTTTAGTTGGTGGAGAAATATGATTTCTGTAAATGCTTACGAAAGCCGTATATCAGCAAACGTAGGAGGAACACAACTGAGCAATAAAGGCGTTAGTTGGGATGCAAAATTGAATTCAACATTTTCATTCTTCGATAACACAACCGCAATTCAAGTGAATGCGCAATACATTGCACCACGTTACACAGTTCAAGGATTCTATCAAAGAAATCCAGGAATTGATGTGGGCTTTACGCGTACTTTAATGGATAAGAAATTAGTTTTAGGAGTTAGGGTTTCTGATATATTTGATCAAATGGGATTCTACTTTGAAATAAACGATGGAGATGTAGTACAAAAAACAGATTACAAATGGACAACACGTCGATTATATCTGACATTGTCTTACAAATTTGGGAATTTAACAACAAAAGATAAAGCCTTACGTGAGAAGGTTAAGGAGGCTGAAATGGATGAGTAATTTTATTTAAGAGCTCCTACCAAAAGAATAGTATTGAAAATTAGTTTAAATAATCAGAATACAGCCTTCATATACAAAGAGATATAAAGTCTTTTATCAATTCGGAAAAGACAGTATATAGTTTTCATGTAATCCAAATCCTAAAGTCGTTTTATTCTGTTATTTTTGTAAAAACACATTATAATGACAACAAAAATTGGTATCATAAAAGAGGGGAAAGTTCCATCAGACGCACGTGTCCCTCTATCTCCAGAACAGTGTCTTCGCGTTATGGAAGAGTATCCAAATGTTGAATTAGTTATACAAAGAAGTTCGGTAAGGGCTTTTAAAGACAGCGAATATTCTGATTTGGGCGTTCCACTTGTAGACTCTTTGGAAGATTGTGATATCATAATGGGCGTTAAAGAAGTCAATATCGAAGACTTAATTCCCAACAAACAGTTCTTCTTCTTTTCTCATACTTTTAAGGAGCAACCTTACAACAGAGATTTATTAAGGGCGATTATTGACAAAAGAATTCAATTAACAGATTACGAAGTATTAACCGACAAAACAGATAAAAGAATTATTGGATTTGGTCGTTATGCTGGAATTGTTGGTTGTTATAACGGTTTTAGAACATACGGACTTAAACATTCACTTTACAACTTAAAACCTGCTCATCAGTGCGCAGATCGTAAAGAAATGGAAAGTGAATTATTAAAAGTTAAATTACTAAAAGACACTAAAATAGTCATTACAGGATATGGTAGAGTAGGACATGGCGCTTTAGAAGTGATCAATAAATTACCGATATCAGAAGTTACGCCGGAAGAGTTTTTGGAAGACTCTTTTGATGAACCCGTTTTTACGCATTTGGGAACAGCAGATTATGTTGCACGAAATGACGGAAAAGAATTTGATAGAGATGTTTATTTTGAAGATGGATCTGGTCATCACTCAACATTCCCGCGTTATTTAAAAGAAGCAGATTTATACATTGCTTGTCATTATTGGGAAAACAGCTCACCGTTTTTAGTTACCCGTGAAGACCTCAAAAGTAAAGACATTCGTGTTTCTGTGATTGCAGACATTTCATGCGATATTGATGGCCCAGTTGCTTCTACAATTCGTCCAAGCACAATTGCAGACCCTATTTATGGATATGATCCTGAGACAGAAGAAGAAGTTGATTTCGAAAATCAAAATGCAATTGCTGTAATGGCGGTTGATAATTTGCCTTGTGAATTACCTAAAGATGCTTCAAAAGACTTTGGTAATGAGTTGATAAAAGGTGTTTTTCCAGCTCTTTTTGGTGAAGATCCACACAGTATTATTGAAAGAGGTTCTCAGACATCAAAAGATGGAAAGTTAACCTACGATTTTAAGTATTTGTCAGCTTATTTGGCTGGTAAAGAAGTAAGTCAGCATTAATCTATAAAATGACAGAATTATTTAGCGACATACCAATGTGGACGCTTCTCCCATGGGCAGTTGTGGCGGTTGCTTTATCATTTTTATTGTACAGAAAAAAATCTTGGGTTAAAGAGATTTCTAACTTCAAACGTTTTCTTTTAATCAGTTTGCGCAGTTTAGGATTATTCCTTTTGGGGGTTCTTTTATTGGGAATTCTAATTAAAGGAATTGATAGCGAAGTCGATCAACCACTCATAATTACGATAGTTGATGATTCTGAATCAATGCTGAATTATTCTGACAGTGCAGAAGTCAAAAACCAAACAAAAGCATTTTTAAATACGGCTAATTCTAGTTTTAATTCTGATTATAATCATTCAATATTTACTTTAGATAATGATTTAGAAAGTGTTGATTCATTGGTTTTTAATAATTCAGAAACGAATCTAAGTAATGTCCTTAATAAAGCTTATGATAATTACTACGGTAGAAACATCGGAGCAATTATTTTACTTTCAGATGGGAATTTTAACGCTGGTTCAACACCACTTTTAGTTGCAGAGAAATTTAAGAAGACTCCAGTTTATACATTAAGTGTAGGAGACACAATTCAAAAAGTTGATCATTTAGTAAAAGGTATAGTTGCCAATGAAATTGCATTTTTAGACAATAAATTTCCAGTTGAAATAAGTATCGAAGGAAATAAAACTCCATCTACATCTTTTGAATTACAACTAAAAGAAGATGGAAAAGTAATTGCTTCAAAGTCGCTTAAACACCAAGAAAGTGAATACAGTTTAGTAAAAGCAGACTTTCTTTTAGATGCAAAATCAATTGGAGTTCATGAATATACTGTAACTATTAGTTCAATAGCCAATGAATTTAACCTTGATAATAACGAAAAGACGTTTTATGTTGAGGTTTTAGACGACAGAAGTAATGTCTTAATCATCGCAGAAGCTTTAAACCCGGACGTTGGAGCAATTAAAAGCGCATTGATTACTGAAAATAACTTAGAAGTAAAAACAGTTACAGCGAATGAATTACCTACAGATTATTCTAGTTTTGATTTAATCATTTGGCATAATCCTGGAGTTTCAAAAAATCAAAAAGCATTTGACCAAATTATAGCGGAGCAAATTCCGGCTTGGTACATTATTACAACGCAAACCTCTCGACTTGATATAGGCAAACTTCAATTGTCTGCAAATATTAACACAACAGGTTCAGCTGATAATTTTGGCGCAGCTTACAATCAAGGCTTCAGTTTATTCAAATTATCTCCGGAAACGAGAAAAATGATGGATAATTTTCCTCCGTTGAATGCACATTATGGCAATGTAAATTATTCGAATACCGCTTCAATTCTTGCATTTCAAAGATTAGGAGCGATAAAGAAATCAGATCCTTTGTTCTTTTTTGGAGGAAAGCAAGACAAAAAGTTTGCAGTTACTTATGGAAGTGGACTTTGGAGTTGGAGATTAGCAGATTATCAAACCAATCAAAGTCAAGAACATTTCAATGAAATCGTTCACAAAACGGTTCAATACATGATTCTAAAAGAAAATACATCAAGATTAAGAATTCAATTGCCTTCATTGGTGAGCAGTACAGAAGATTTGATCATCAAAGTATCGTTTTACAATGAAAGTTATGAAGCGATTACTGATCCAACAATCGATTTAGAATTAAGTAAGCCCAACGGAGAAAAATTTGAATACTCGTTTCTTCCATTAGACAAAGAATACAGCTTAGATTTAGGTCAATTAGCCGCAGGAAGGTATTCTTGGAAAGCTTCAACGACATACAATGGGTCAACATTCGCCAAAGAGGGAACATTTGGCGTGAAAGATTTGGCATTAGAAAAACAAACGACGAAAGCCAATCACCAATTGTTAAAACAAATGGCGGAAAATGGTCAAGGAAAATTTGCAATGTTAGCCGATTACCAAACGATTTTAGATGATATTAATCAACGTGAAGACATCGTTCCAGTGGCTTACGAATCGAGCACTTACCATAAGTTGATTGATTACGTTTGGCTGATGCTGTTGATCGTGGCATTGTTTACTACGGAGTGGGTTATTAGGAGATATTCGGGAGCGTATTAGAATAATTGTCAATTACGAATTATTAATTACGAATTCTTTGGGTACTGGAATCTCTTCTGATTAACCGCCAAGAAAGCAAAGTAGGGCAAAGGTCACAAAAAAATATATTATTTCTTTGCGGTCTTTTCCATGGCGAATTAAACTGCATCTTCTTTATTTCTCTTTTTCTTCACTGCGAACCTTTGCTTTACCTTTCGCGCCCTTTGCGGTTAATCTTTTTTCACCAAAGGTGATTTACTTTACCTTCTTTTTCAAAGCGTCCACAGCTTCCTCAATCCCTTTTATGGTCAACGGAAACATTCTGTCTTTCATAATCTTTTGAATCATACCAATAGACTCCGTATATTTCCATTCAGATTTCGCGACTGGATTCAGCCAAACAAAGTAAGGGAATTGTTCGATCATTCGCTGCAACCAAACTTGACCTGCTTCGTCATTGTAATGTTCTACACTTCCCATGCGTGAAAAGATCTCATAAGGCGACATAGAGGCGTCTCCAACGAAAACAACACGGTAATCTTCATTAAATGTGTTGAAGATGGTTTCTGTGGGTGTTTTATCATCCCAACGGCGTTCATTATGTTTCCACACGTTTTCGTAAAGGCAGTTGTGAAAATAGAAAAATTCTAGATGCTTAAATTCATACTTTGCGGCAGAGAATAATTGTGAACACAAGGCAATGTGATCGTCCATGGAACCGCCAATATCAAAGAGGAGTAAAACCTTTACCACATTCTTTTTGGAAGGAACCATTTCGATTTCCAACATTCCGCTGTTTTTGGCGGTGCTTTTAATTGTTTTGCCTAAATCAATTTCTTCCGTTCTTCCTTCACGACTTAAAACGCGCAACTTCCGAAGCGCCATTTTCATGTTTCGGGTGTCTAGTTCTTCATCCTGACTCAAGTCTTTAAAACTACGTTTATCCCAAACTTTTACTGCTTTTCTGTGTCTGCTTTTATCTTGTCCAATACGTACACCTTCAGGATTATAGCCATATGCACCGAAAGGAGAAGTTCCACCAGTTCCAATCCATTTATTTCCACCTTGGTGACGCTCTTTTTGTTCTTTCAGAAGCTCCGCCATTCTATCCAATAGACTCTCTAAATCACCTTGACTTTTAATCTTTTCCAATTCTTCACGAGAGAATAAGCGTTCGCCATTCTTGCGTAACCATTCATCTGGAATGTTTAAAATATCGGAAGATTGAATTTGTTCAATTCCTTTGAAATAAACACCGAATATTTGATCGTACAAATCTAAATGTTCTTCATTTTTTACTAAAACTGTTCTAGAAAGAAAATAGAAATCATCCACATTATATTCAGCCACGTTAGCATCTAAAGCAGCCAATAAATCTAAATACTCACGTAAAGTTACGGGAATACCTTTTGCTTTAAGCAATAAGAAAAAGTCTAAAAACATAGTCTTTGGGTTTTAGCGAATCATGGCTTTATCGTGCTCATTCTTTAGCAATGCACCTAAAAATGGAGTTGCACTTTTTCCTTCCATAACATCATCTAATTCTTGTGCATTGATTTTTCCAACAAGCAAAAGCTTGATCCAATCGATTAATTCACTTGTAGAAGGTTTTTTCTTGATGTTGCGTTGATTTCGGATTTCATAAAACAATTTCATCGCGCTTTCAACCAATTGCTCTTCTAAATCTGGATAATGAACCGCTACAATTTCTTTCAGCGTTTCACGGTCAGGAAAAGAAATGTAGTGGAAGAAGCATCGACGCAAGAAAGCATCCGGTAACTCCTTTTCATTATTGGAAGTGATAATAATTATTGGTCGGTGCTTGGCGATAACTTCTTCTCCTGTTTCGTAACAGAAAAACTGCATTTTATCCAATTCAAGTAACAAATCGTTTGGAAACTCAATATCTGCTTTATCAATTTCATCGATTAACAAAATCACTTTTTCATCCGCTTCAAAGGCTTGCCAGAGTTTACCTTTATTGATGTAGTTAGCAATGTTGTCAACTTTGTCATTTCCCAATTGAGAATCACGCAAACGAGAAACAGCATCATATTCATACAAACCTTGTTGTGCCGTTGTGGTAGATTTAATGTGCCAAGTATAAAGCGGCTTGTCCAATGCCTTCGCAATTTCATGAGCCAGTAAAGTTTTTCCTGTTCCAGGCTCTCCTTTTATTAATAATGGTTTTTCTAATGTAATTGCAGCGTTTACAGCTACTGATAAATCGTGTGAAGCGATATAATTCGCTGTTCCTTCAAATTTAGTCATTGTATTGTTTGAATTTTAATGTAAAAATAGGAAATGTTTGTGGAATGGGGGGAAAAGGTTGCGCTGTATTGGCACGCGGATGACACGGGACTTCGACAAGCTCAGTCACCGTTTAGCAACGCGGATTTGCACGGATTATTATGCCGCCCTACGATTTCACCTTCACCGAAATCTCCATTTCAAACACCGCAACAATCTCGTTATCGGTATTCTTGGCTTCAACTTTAATCCATTTATTAACGCGTTCCTTTGTTGACATTGCTTCATCGAAAGCTTGTTTTACCAATTGACCTTCATCAGAATTGAAGTAAACATCAGACATTGCTCGTTTCAAAAACTCAGCTTTAACAGCTTTAAAAGCGAATGAAACCTTTACACCAGATTCTTCAGCGAAATAAAAAGCATGTAATCCAGCGGCCATATCTGCGCCAACCGCTAAACTTCCGAAATACATGGATTTTAAATGGTTTTTTGTTCTTCTTTTGAGTTTAATTCTGATTTGTGAACTGTTCTCATCCAACAATATCAACTTTGGTCTTACAAAAGCAATCATTGGAATTTTAAACATTCCCATTAACCACAATAAACGACGCATTTTGCTTAAGGAAATCTTATTTTTCTTCATGGTATTCAGCTACAAGTTGATCAATAATATCCTTAATCGGGCGAATAGACTTCACGTCTTCAATTGTTGGTCCGGCGCACCAAAGTGTCTTGTATGTCGCACTAAACGCAGCTTTTTGCAATCTTTTCATTCCACGTAAGAAAGTAAAGGCTTTAAACCATTTCTTTAGACTTTTATTCTTATTTAAAACCCTTTCTAGCCAATTTTGGTCTGTACCGATTTTCTCAACATAAGGCGTTTTGATCACTGTACAGGGCGTTCCAGAAAGTTTTGTTGTCATTACGATATCATCTTTTCCATAATCGACGCAGGCTTGTTTGTATTCCTGACTTACATCCGACTCATCCGTGGCAATAAAAATAGATCCGATAGAACAACCATCAGCACCTAATTCCATAACATCTTTCATTTCGTAGCCATTTCCAACACCACCAGCAGAAATTACTGGAATTTTACAATGTTTTTTCAATTCTGGAACTAAATCCTTAATCGAAATATTACCAGCGTGACCACCAGCTTCTTTGTTAACGGCAATAACAGCATCAGCACCCAAAGATTCCACTTTCTTAGCGAATTTTAGATTGGTAACATCACAGAAAACTTTGATTCCATGTTTATGCGCTTGATTTATAGTTTCTTCAGGCGAACCTAAACTTGTGATAATGAAATCAACTTTCTCCTCACAAATCACGGCCAATTGTTCCTTATAAGTAAAGTTACTTTTATTGACAATCAAATTGATTCCAAAAGGACCTCCCGCTTTTTCCTTGATTTCTCGAATAGCAACCCTGAGTTCGTCAGTAGTTCTGTAATTCATCGCAGGAACAGCAGCTGTAGCACCAGCTTTAACACCAGCGATTATCATTTTGGTATTGGATACCAAAAACATAGGTGCAATTATGATAGGGTAGCGGATGTTGAGCATTTCACTCAATGCCGCTTTGATTTCATTGTTTTCCATACGCTAAACTAATAAATGTTTTTATGTATGCATAGAAAAAACGTAGATAATTATTGTTTCCACATACTAATCACAACTGCGCCACTCAAATAAAAATTACTCTTAGAAGGTAAATCATTCATCATATAATACGCTTCTTTTCCGGCTAACATGCGACCTTCCATTCTCAATAAAATCGCTCCGCCCAATTGATAGTCTACATTTAACGAAGCTCCGAAACTCTCAAATCCGTAAATATTATTAATTTTCGCAACGCTATTGCTTGGGTCTAGGAAATACTCTGCTCTTGCAGCGCTTGACCATTTTTTATTGAATTTATACTTGAAAACAGCTGTCGTACTCATCCAGCTTCCAACATCATCGCGGTTTTCTACCAGTTGATCTATTCCGAAATCTAATCCTGCTATAAATCCATATTTTTCATTCTCATATTTCGCATAAAGATTATGGAAAATTCTAAATTCTTCTCTTGTTAAAATGGGCACAATTCCAGGCAATTTAACTCTTCCAATAAATGAACTGCTATTGATTAACCAGTCATCTTTTGGTTTATATTTTAGTGTGTGTCCGACAGAAGGGAAGCCATTTACCATTTGTTGCCAACCGTTTGAGAAAAGCAATTCCATTTCCCATTTTTTATTCTTTGTGGTATATCCTAATTTTGCTGCGGTCAAATAATATGGAGAACTTTCGGCCATTAGACTTCTCGTTAGAGTAAAACACTCATTACTTCTCACATTTTCAAAACCGATATTGGATTCCATAATCCCAAAGTCAAACCATAAATCGTGTTCTTTTAGTAATTTAAGTCCTAATTTCGCTTCGTAAATGTGATTAAATAACTTAGGTTCTCTTGCTAAATTTTCATTTGCATAAGTCCCACCAATGAAAGAAAGTGTAGATCGAAAATAAGTTCCACGATAATCAATTCCAATAATTCCTGTATTGATGTTAATTTTATTGTGATCAGTGAAATTATACAAAACAGTGGGACGTCGATTATTTTCTGGTTGAGCAAAATCATAACCATAATACGTTTCTAAATAAGCATTTAATGCCAATTTTGGAGTAATATTTATACTGTTACTATTTTGAGCAATCAATTGATTACTAGGAATTAGAATAACGATATGTAAAGTAAGAATCAAAGACCTAAATTTCATAATTGAGTAGGTTTAATATTTTGAAAAAAAATCCTTATATTGGTCACTTTGCAAACAAAAAACAAATAGATTTTACTATTAACTATGCATCGTGTATAACCTTAACGTAAAGGTGCTAAAATACTAAGAAATAGATAGTATATTTGCTTGCATACTCAAAAATTCGCGTTACAAATATGGCTCAAGAGAATAATTATACAGAAGATAATATACGTTCACTCGACTGGAAGGAGCATATCCGCTTGCGTCCAGGGATGTATATTGGAAAGCTGGGGGACGGAGCTTCTGCCGATGATGGGATTTACATCCTCATGAAAGAGGTTATCGATAACTGTATCGATGAATTCGTGATGGGGAATGGAAAAAGAATTGACATCAAAACCAAGAATGGAATGGTTACGATTCGTGATTACGGTCGTGGAATTCCATTGGGAAAGGTGGTTGATGTTGTTTCAAAAATAAATACCGGAGGGAAATATGACTCCAAAGCTTTTAAGAAATCTGTTGGATTAAACGGAGTAGGTACCAAAGCTGTGAATGCTTTGAGTAGTCATTTCAAGGTTTACTCTGTGCGTGAAGGAGATCTGAAAAGCGCTTCTTTTGTGCGTGGAGTATTGACAGAAGACCCTAAAATGGAAAAAACGGAGGAACGCAACGGAACTTTTGTTGAGTTTTATCCTGATGAACAAATATTTAAGAAATTCGCATTTAAAATTCCATACATCGAGAAGATGATTTGGAATTATTGCTATTTGAATAGGGGACTTGCTATTTATTTGAATGGCGAGAAATTCGAATCAAAGAACGGACTTAAAGATTTATTAGAAAACAACCAAGATGGTGATCCTTTGTACCCAATCGTTCACCTAGAAGGGCACGATATTGAAGTGGCTTTTACGCATGGTCGAACTTACGGAGAGGATTATTATTCTTTCGTAAACGGTCAGCACACAACGCAAGGAGGAACGCATCACAGTGCTTTTAGAGAATCTGTAGCGCGAGTAATTAAGGATTTTTACGGAAAGAATTACGAGTCTTCAGATATTCGTCAATCGATTGTGGCTGCTGTTGCTGTAAAGGTTGTTGAGCCAATTTTCGAATCTCAAACAAAAACAAAATTAGGTTCTCAAGAAATTGAACCAGGAGGGAAGTCAATGCGTGCTTTCATTAATGATTTCCTGAAAACAAATCTTGACAACTACCTTCATAAGAATACACAAACGGCTGATATTCTGGAAAGTAAAATTAAGCAATCTGAAAAAGAGCGCAAGGAACTTTCTGGAATTCGTAAAATTGCCCGTGATAGAGCGAAAAAATCGAATTTACACAACAAGAAATTACGTGATTGTCGTGTTCATTTAACCGATTTAAAGCATGACCGACGTGATGAAACAACTTTGTTCATCACTGAGGGAGATTCAGCATCTGGTTCGATTACCAAATCGCGAGATGTGAATACGCAAGCGGTTTTCAGTTTACGTGGTAAGCCTTTAAATACTTACGGTTTAACGAAGAAAGTTGTTTACGAAAACGAAGAATTTAACCTTGTTCAAGCCGCCTTAGATATTGAGGATGACATGGACAATTTGAGATACAACAAGATTGTAATTGCAACAGATGCCGATGTCGATGGAATGCACATTCGTATGTTATTGTTGACATTCTTCTTGCGCTTTTTCCCGGATTTAGTCAAACGAAATCACGTTTATGTACTTCAAACTCCATTATTTAGAGTTCGAACTAAGAAAAAGACGCGGTATTGTTATTCAGAAGAGGAAAGAAGAAATGCATTAGAAGAATTAGGTAAAACATCTGAAATCACGCGATTTAAAGGACTTGGGGAGATTTCTCCAGATGAATTCAAGTATTTTATCGGTGAAGATATTCGTTTAGAACCTGTTATGTTAAGTAAAGGCGCTTCAATTGAAGAGGTCCTTTCTTTCTATATGGGGAAAAACACACCTTCAAGACAAGAATTCATTATTGATAATCTGCGTGTGGAGAAAGACATTGGGGAGGAAATCAAAAATGATAAAGAAAAAATAGAAAAAGCTTCATAAAATATGGCGGAAGATAATAATCATGAAGACGAAGAGAACAAGGATGTTCCAGGTTCTGAAAATGATGATACAAATGAAGAAACCAATGACGAAATCAATGATGATAACAGTGATGTAAATGGAATCAAAAAGGTGGATGAGAATATCATTTCGCTTGACGGACTTTATGAAAATTGGTTTCTAGATTATGCATCTTATGTAATCCTTGAACGTGCTGTTCCTGGGTTAAATGATGGTTTAAAACCTGTGCAACGCCGAATTCTTCACTCCATGAAGGAATTGGAAGATGGCCGTTACAATAAAGTAGCGAATATCATCGGAAATACCATGAAGTTTCACCCGCACGGAGATGCTTCAATTGGTGATGCTTTGGTTCAATTGGGACAAAAAGAATTGCTAATTGACATGCAAGGAAACTGGGGTAACACGCTGACTGGAGACGGTGCAGCTGCTCCACGTTATATTGAGGCCCGATTATCTAAATTTGCTTTACACGTTGCTTTTAACGCAAAAACCACCAAATGGCTTACGAGTTATGATGGTAGAAATAAGGAACCGGAAGATCTTCCGATGAAATTCCCATTGTTACTTGCTCAAGGTGCTGAAGGAATTGCAGTTGGATTGGCTTGTAAGATTTTACCACATAACTTTATTGAATTAATCGATAACTCAATCAACCATTTACGTGGAAAGAAAGTTGAGTTTTTTCCTGATTTCCTAACAGGAGGGATGGCTGATTTCACTAACTATAACGATGGTTTACGTGGTGGAAAAGTCAGAGTACGTGCGAAAATCAATAAGATTGACAACAAAACATTAACGATTACAGAAATTCCTTTTGGAACGAATACTTCGTCTTTAATTGATTCTATTTTACGTGCCAACGATAAAGGGAAAATTAAAATTCGAAGAATCGATGACAATACCGCTGCTGAAGCTGAAATCATGATTCACTTAGCGAGTAATGTTTCGCCAGATAAATTGATTGATGCACTTTATGCTTTTACAGATTGTGAGGTTTCTATTTCTCCAAACTCGACTGTAATTGATGGTGATACACCTCGCTTCATGGGAATGAGCGAAATCTTAAAAGACAATACTGACAACACAGTTCGCTTATTAATGCGTGAACTTGAAATTCGTAAAGAGGAACTAGAAGAGCAATGGCATTTCAGTTCATTGGAAAGAATATTCATTGAAAATAAAGTCTATAGTCTAATTGAAGAGGAGGAAACCTGGGAAGGCGTTCTATCTGCAATTGAAAATGGATTAAAACCTTTCACCAAACATTTAAAAAGAGAAGTTACCAGAGACGATATCATTCGCTTAACGGAAATCAAGATCAAGCGGATCTCTAAGTTTGATAAATTCAAAGCAGATGAGATTATTTCTAAGATTGAAGAGGAATTAACTGTTGTAATTAATAATATTAAAAACATTATTGACTTCTCAGTAGATTACTTCAAGGATTTGAAAAAACGCTTTGGTGAAGGAAAAGAAAGAAGAACAGAAATTAGAGTATTCGACAATATCAATGCTTCGAAAGTAATTATCGCAAACGAGAAATTGTACGTGGATTACAAAGAGGGATTTGTTGGATATAAGCTGAAAAAAGCTGAATATATTGAAGACTGTTCTGAAATTGATGATGTAATTATCTTTTTCGATACAGGTAAAATGATGATTACCAAAGTCGCCGATAAGAAATTTGTCGGCAAAGGAATTGTGCATGCTGCCGTCTGGAAAAGAGGGGATAAGCGTACAATTTATCATGTAATCTATAAAGACGGTAAGACTGGACACGCATTTATGAAGCGTTTCTTCGTTAATTCCATTACCCGAGATAAAGAATATGATTTAACGACAGGTAAGAAAGGTTCAACTTTACTTTATTTCTCAGCTCATAAAAATGGGGAAAGAGAAGTGGTAACTATAAATTTAAGAGCAAGAACGCATTTAAAGAAATTACGTTTTGACTTAGATTTAGGGGAGCAAATTATAAAAAGTCGTTCTGCGAAAGGAAATATCGTAAGTAAAGAAACTGTTTCTAAAGTTATTCAGAAAGAAGTTGGAGGTTCAACACTTGCAGCGCGTAAAATCTGGTATGACGAAATCGTTGGACGTTTAAACGATGATCAAAGAGGAAAATTCCTTGGTCAGTTTAGAGGAGACGATAAGATTTTGACCTTATATAAGAATGGAGAATACCGTTTGTCAACATTTGATTTAACAACGCATTTTGACGATGACATGATTCACATTGAGAAATGGAATCCAGAACACGCACTTTCTGCAGTTTATTATGATGCAGAAAAAGACATGCATTATGCTAAAAGATTTGTTTGTGAAGTAACAACAGACCGAAGAGTTCCATTTATCAGTGAGACAGAAGGTTCACATTTAGATGCCGTTTCTACAGCATATCAGCCAGAAGTGAAAATCGTTTACAATAAACTACTGAAAGCAACGAAACATTTGCCGGACAGAATAGTGCGTTTAGATGAATTTATTGATGTGAAAGGAATGAAATCGCTTGGTAATCAGTTAGAAAAGATGAAAGTAAAAGAGATTGAATTAACACATCCAATTCAAGGAGAAACTCCTTGGCCAGATGAGGAAGAATCTACAAAGGAAACTGAAGAAGAGGAAATCGAAGACGAGGATGAAGATTTGGAAGATTCAGAGGATAGCGATGATAGCGACGACAATGACGATGACCAAGATGATGATTCCGACGAAGACGACGATGATAGTGATGACGATGGAGATGATGACGAACCAAAGGACGATTCACCAAAATCTGATGCTGTAAAAGAAAAACCAGTTGCAGAGAAGAAGAAATCAACGAAAAAAATAAAAGCGAAGGCAGTTACAGAGCAAAAGGTTGAGAAATCTGATTCTACAGAGCAATCATCGAATAAAGCAGATGTAACAAATACTGATGCAATTAAGGGTAATTCAGAAACTGTGGCCGATATTAAAGATATTTTACCACCGGTAGAGGAAAAACCAAAACCTGCGACACGAAAAAGAAGTTTATCGAGAAGACCTATTCCAGATAAACCTTCGCAAGAAGTGACTTGGGATTTATTTAGTTCGACAGATCCTGCTGATGATAAAGACAAAGAAGAGAAGGATAAGAAATAGATTTATAATTGTTAATGTTTAATTGTTAATGGTTAATGGGGTGTTAAATGAATAAATAGATAGGGTTACCCCTTTAAATCTCAAAAAGCATTTTCGTTAATTCTATTGGACTTTTAATTAAAACGCTCTGATAATAAATGGATAAGAAGAGATCCTTCCCTCAGAAAAATAAAAATTTTTCCAAGGTTCAGGATGACAGTTTCACAGGGTGTTCAATCAAAAATCAGGGTTTGAAAGTGATAGCGCGTTGCGCCATCACTTTCAAACCCTGATTTTTGCCCCCTAAGACTATTAAACTTGTCATCCTGATGTGAAAATAAAAAAATCTCAGTTTTTTATTTTCCGAAGGATCTATTTTGATCTACTCCGGTTGATTATCAGAAGACAAGGTTTTGATTATCAATACAAATGTGTAAATTTGGAAAGATAGCAAATTGTCTGTTACGATCTGCGACTTAAAGGGGTAACCCTATAAATAGAATTGATAGCATACATGAGAGAGACTGTTTGAAAGAATGGTCTTTTTTAGTTTGGAATATTCTATTTAACATAATATTAATTATAAGACAAATATATCAGATTATCAAATTTAGCTCTATACCTTTAGATAATAAATGAATTTCAATTCAAACATGCTCATAATAATCAATCCCACTCATTCCTGATATATCATCAATTGTTTCAAACAATGGAATAAAGCTTTTGAAACTTTCAGGATCCTTAAGTGATTTAACAAATTTTGAAAATTTAGTCTTCGCACCACTAGAATTCTTAATCTTAAATAGTCCAGGAATATCTGATTCTTTGACTAAGCCAAATTCCAATAATATCTCGTCACCAAAATAATGTTCAATTGCCAAATATTGATTTTCTATTTCTTGATTTACGTAGTTAGCTCGAAAAGCTGGAATACATAATTTCATTCCAAAAACATTAGATTTCTCCATTTTTTTGACTCTTCTATAATCTTTAAAATATTTAAACTGCAAACCATTAAATTGATTAATTCCTTCTGTGTCATGGTCAAATATTCCAATTAATATATCATCCTTATCTATTAGTGGCTTAGCTTTATCTAAAACAAACTTAACCTCCTTTGCTCCTCCACTTTTATTACCGGCAGGTCTGATTTTCCAATAAGGTATTTTATCATTTGTTAAAATTGTAAACGCATGTTCCAAAATCTCTGCATCTGTAATTCCTTCCGTAATTAGGGTTATTTTTTTATTTGAATCAATTGAATCAATAGCAGTGAATCTCAATCTATTTGCTGGTAATTTAATTAAATCTTTTGTTACTGGCTTCATTTTCAAGTAAGCCTTATGTAACTCTTGCTTAATTTCTTTGTGATCATTAGTCCTGTTAAAATATAATGAGAAGTCTGCTATTGTTACTAAATATGGATCCTTCAAAATAGATGTTTCGTATAATAACTTCTGTAAATAAGATGAATTTCCTAATCTCTTTGAATGAAAAATGGCTGCAATAGTGAGTAATTGATACCCTGTTCGCGTTTCTTCATCCTGTTTATATAATTCTAATAAATAGTTAAAAGCTAGGCTTAATGGCTCGCTAAGAGTCGAGGATAAAAAGTTTAAGTAAAAAAAATACATGTTAAATATCGATAAAGCTGGAAGATTCATTTTTCTAAACAATATTATATCTCCATCAGATATAACTTTTTTATACCACTCATGAAGTATTAAATTTTGATCTAAAGACAAAATTACAGCTTCCATTCTTAATTTATTATCGGTTTGATAGAGCGCTTGAAGCAGATATCCTAGACCCATTATAGCATTATTATGATCTTCTAATCTAGATGAAAGCTTCACTTTTTCCATAATTGCTTTTAGAAATTCAGGCATATCTTTGGATTGACCAGCATAGAATATTGCCACATTCTGCCAATTCAAATCAAGAAATTTATTAGTTAATTCTTTCTCCAATCCTCTTCTATGTTTAAATATTTCTAAGGAAGCATAGTATTCTAAAAATGATCTATGCGAAAAATTAACAAATTCATCTTCTTCTATTTTTAAAATACCAGAATTATCAATGAAAAAATGAAGAAATTCCTCAATAATTTCAGTTGCTATACTGCTAGACTTTCTTTTAAAATAATCTTTAAAATAATCAATGAATTTCACTTTAGAAAATGGTCTAACCTCATTATTTCGAAGTATTTCCAAGGCGTAAACTGAAAGAATCCTTTCTCTAAAATTAAAGTTAATAATTTCGAATTTCTTAGTAGCTGTAATTTTCCCTAAAATAAGCTGGTTGAAATTATCATAAATATCTGATATTGTGGCTGGTATTTCATAATTTTCTTTTTCATAGACTAATGCAATAAGTGAAAGTGAAAGTGGAGTTAGTGGCAGTCTTTCTAGAATTCTATAGTCCTCCAAGGCTTCAATCATATTATTTGATATGCCTTCATCATTAAAAAATCTTGATGCAAACTCTTTAATCTGAGTATCATTAAATTTTCTAATTTGAAAATACGATACATCTTTGCAGTATGAACTTATTTTACCAGCTTTCAAAGAACGAGTTGATAATATGAAACGTATATTATCAGATTCAGTCAAAATATTCAATTGATTAATAATATCTTTTTGTTTACTTTCTTCGAAATCGTCTATATTATCTACTAAAAACAGTATCTTGTACGAATCTAGAATATCATTCCACTCCCCTGGAACCCTTCCATTTAATAATTTAATTGCTGCATTTTCAATATTAAAATTTGAATTGTACAACAAGATGGATGTTAAAAAGATTGGTAAAGTTTTCAGTTCTTGCTGTTCTTTAATTTGTAATCTACCAATTTCCTTTAATAAAGTGCTTTTACCAGAGCCAGTATCCCCCTCTATGACACAAGATTTCGACCATTTCATAATATCAACCTCTTGAACTCTATTCAATTGATTTTTACTGCTTTCTAAATCACCTTTTATTTCATATACTCTTGGTTTTACATAAATATCAATTAGTTTTTTTGCTTTCTTTTCAAGACCTTGAATATTAAGCAATGCAGACTTCTCTGCCATCTCTTCCAAAAAATATTTTTCATAGCTTACTAAATCGAAATTTTCATACATCCAAAAATTTGGGAAATGGTCCTTTATGAGTTTGGAAAGTACGTCCCTTTGAATTATTTCAAAATTGAAATTCAAACTCTTATCTAGAGTAATAGAAATGGAACCTGAAACACTATATCCTGAAATAAGAATCATTAAATTCGGCTTTGTCAACTTATGAGCCAATTTTAATTTTTCTAACAAGCTTTTTAATTCAACACTGTTACCAGAGAGAGTTTTTTGATAGATATAAAATGTAGTTGTTAAAATTGATAATCCCTCCTTAGTTTCCCCAGTAATAATATGATCAGAATTTCGATTTACATTCATATAACCTTCACTTTTTAATACACTTAAAACTACCTCGTTTAACTTTGTTAAAGTAAGGTCTTCAATTTTCTCTGATTTCATGTCCATTAAAAAATTTCTTGATATAATATTACGAAAAAGTACTTTTCTCAAATTTAAATAATTTAATCAATAATAGTACTTCAATTATGGGTGATTAAAATAAATTTGATTGCGAAAAAACTAGAAGTGGATATAATTACAAATAGAGAGGTAAAATCTGTAAAATCATAAGGATTTAATTTTCATTAATTTGAATTAAACAGAAGGCTATTTACTCGATTTTTCAAACTCCTATAAAACTTTAAATAAATTCTTCCCTCCACTACTTCATCAACTCTTCTCTAAACTCATATCCATAGAACTTCACCTTATACAAAAAGCTATAAACCATAGAAATAAACACCAAAGAAATCACTGTACCAAACAACAAACCAACCAGAACCATAGTCATAATTGGTTCCCACATTGCTACTTCTCCAATATAAAATCCAATTAGATTTAAAACGATGGTGAATGTCGCCAAAATAATTGGTCTAAATCTTTACAAAAGGACAGAAATATTGGAATCTCGCGCTGAGCGTTTCAGTTCACTTTCTTCCTATTCAATTCTATCTACCAAGACTATGGCGTTGTTGATGAAGATTCCTGCTAGTGAAATAACACCCAGGAAAACCATGGATCCAAAAAAAAAATGAAAAACATTATCTTATCATTACCAAAGAAGATCTCAAAAACCAACCTTCTACTCCCCCAATCTATGTCTCAACATACACAATACTCCAACTTCTTCTTTTGAAAGATTCTCTGCCTTTTTCAGGAGTTTATTAATTTCCTTTTCGAAATATTTTAATGTTCTGCCATTGGTGTAATCCTCTATAATTCTTGGGTCTATGTATGAACCACGCGCTACGGATGGCGTATTTCCTAATCTTTCGGAAACTCTGTTAACTGCTTCTCTGATGTTATTGTCTAAGGTTTTCTGATCTTTCTTATCTACGATCCCCAATTCATCCAATGCTATAGCGGCAATCATTGTTCCAGCCCAAGTTCGAAAGTCTTTGGCAGAGAATTCTTCTCCCATAACTTCACGGATATATTCGTTTAAATCATCACTTTTGACTTTCACTATGTTGTTGTTTTCGTCTAAGTATTTGAAAATTTCATAGCCTGGCATATCATCAATTTGTGCAATAATTTTGGCTAATTTTTCATCAACGATGTGTTTTTCTTGTTCTTGTCCAGATTTACCATTGTAATTGAAAATTATTTCGTCTTTATCTATCGTCAGGTGTTTGTGGCGCAATGTTGTTAATCCATAGGTTTCATTTTCTTTGGAATATGTTGTACTTCCAGGCCTGAAAAAAGCTGTTTCTAACAATCTTAACATGACTGCTAAAACCTTTTCTCGATTGAGTTTTTTATTCCTCAAATGCTGACCTGTTACACGGCGCATGTGTTCCAATTCATCTGCAAAGTCAATAATCCTATCGAATTTCTTAGAATTTTGTTTTTCGAAATAATCCGGATTGTAAATGTATTGTTTTCGGTCTTTGTCATCTCTACCTGTCGCCAATAGGTCTTCACTCCTATCTTCACTGATTTCTACATTTGTCCAGGCAGGCGGAACCACCAAAGACTCAATCCATTTACGAATCTCTTTGTCCTTAATCGTTTCACCACTTTCAGATTTATAAGTGAATCCTTTGCCATGGTTTTTGCGATAGTACTTTGACTTTTTATTTTAAAAATAATTAAAAAAGTGTTTTCAGGACATTTGAAAAGTGATTTTGGATATTAATTGACAATTTTTAGTGATTGGAAATTATGAAATCATTGGTCGAAGTGATTTATTCAATAGAATATAACGCAGAATATTTGTTAGGAATAAGGATTTATCTTAGAGGTCCTAACACTTTAAACCGTCAAAAATCACATTTTCTAAAAAAATCTCCTATTTCTTATGTCACTCAATAATAAGTGCGTATTTTTGCACACATTTTAATTTGAAACAATGAAACGTATTACACAATACAAAAAACTTTTTAATGTTGAATCGGCTATCGATTTAGCAGAACTTAAGAAAACTTACCGTTCTTTAGTTAAGGAATGGCATCCAGATAAATTTCAGGAACAAGATGAAAAAGCTTTAGAAGCTGAAGAGAAAAGTCGTGAGATTACTCAAGGTTATGAATTCTTAATCAGTATTGCTCCAGCAACAAAGGAAAATAACTTGGTTGAATACGATCATATACTTGACACTTGTGGTGTTGTTGATTTCAATTGGAAAAATCAGGTATTAGAGGTGGAATTTACAAACGGAAGTACTTATGAGTATTTCGGAGTTTCAAAACCTTTGTATATCAAATTTGTCAATGCTGACAAACAATTTAGATTTGGTAAAAGAAAGATTTTCACAACTTGTCTTTATAGAAAGTCAAAGCGTGATGCTGAATTAGCATAATACAGTGTTGAGTAGTGAGTTTTGAGTCTCGCGTATTGAGACGCTTTTCACAGAGAATCAGCATTTAATAATATATTTTAAAAAGAACTGTTAACGATTATCGTTAGCAGTTTTTTTTTGAATGAGATTTAGAGAATTGGTTGAATTCAGGATCAGTTTCAAAAGTTGGGGATTAAGTTTTTCTTTTTTTATTAAGAATCACTTTATGAAAATTGGCCTTATAATATCTTGAGTTGATCTATTGAATTCTAAAAAGATGATGAGCCTATAAGAACAAGGGAAAGTGTTCCCACGAACACTTTGCATTTAATCTTGTGGGAATTTTTTTTTATTTCTCGGTCTGGTTTCACATCGACAAGCCACAAGAAAACTACTTCTCACTAAAAGTCGCGCTTAATTTGACATGCGGTATAGATTGTAAAAATATTGACTTGATTTTACTTCTAATTAACCCGTGGAAATTAGCTAGCTATTGTTTTATAATATTTCATATCCCGACAAATTTAATGTGACCTTTTAATTCAGGATTTTAGGAAAATCAATATGTCCTTTATCTAGATAACTGAAGGACATTTAGAAAAGCTAAATAGTGTTATAAAAACAGCTCTAGTCCTCATTTAGGAGATAAGGTGATTTTCTATTAAGTGGTTTATAGTTTTTTTTCGGTGGCTGCGATACACTGAGCTTGCCGAATGTGAGCGGAGCCGCTGTCCCGAAGCCAAAAAACTGCCTTACCACCAAATCCTTTCGAATCTTCGTGTTAAGACAGTTTCAATATTATATATTAGGAAAAAGAAACCTAAGATACTAAGCTAATGCAACGTTTACAGCATCCATTCCTTTTCTACCGCGAACGATATCAAAAGTAACTTTGTCGTTTTCGTTGATGTCAAATGTTACGTTGTTTACGTGGAAGAAGTATTTCTCTCCAGAGTTATTGTCATTAATAAATCCGAATCCTTTGCTGCTATCGTAAAATGCAACTGTACCAACATTTACTTCTGGTTCACCTGAATCTTCTTTCTTCGGTACACCAATTACGATGTCCTCAGCTTCGATTTCTTCACGGACTTTAGTTTCGTCCGGTGGAGTATCGGATAAATTTCCAAATTCATCAACATAAGCAATCATGTCATCTAAAGAACCGCCTTGATTGTTGTCTTCATTACGAGACTCTCTCTTGGCCATTTTATCCTTTTTCTTTTTTGCTTTTTTCTTTTCTTTCTCACGTTTACTAAACGATTCCTGCGATCTACCCATTTATATTTATAAAATATTTTGTGCTTTCAGTTACGAAAAGCGTATTAGTTGTGCATGATATTAATATCTGCGGTTGGTGCAACAAATCCAACTCTCCAAAATTAAGGAATTATTAGTGAAAAACGCAAATTATTTGAACTATAAAATTTGTTTAACCCTAATTAAGAATATATCTTACTTCTTTTCAATCCAATCGATAATTTCCTGATCAGTTGGAAGTGTTTTAGAATAGTACACTTTTTCCAATTTCCCATCTGTTCCAATTAAGTATTTCTGGAAATTCCATTTTACTTTACTGTCCATTTTTCCATTCAGAGCCTCAGAAGTTAAATACGCATACAATGGAGCAATATCATCGTCTTTCACTGAAATTTTCGACATCATAGGGAAAGTCACGCCATAATTCTTTTGACAGAATGCAGCAATTTCTTCGTCACTTCCTGGTTCTTGTTTCATGAAATCATTTGATGGAAAACCCAAAATCACGAAATCATCACCTCCATATTCCTCATAAAGCTGTTGCAATTGCTCATATTGCGGCGTAAATCCACATTTAGAAGCAGTGTTAACAATCATGATTTTCTTACCCTTGTATTCAGACAAACTAATCATCTCTCCGTCGATTGTTTCAACTTTGTAATCGTAGATTGTTTTTTCCTGAGCGAATGTGAACACTGCGCTAGCTAATAATATTGATAAGATTATTGTTTTCATATTTGTTTTTTAAATGATGTTTTTGATAATAAAATATTGATTTCTTAGTTACTACAAATAATCGTTGTGATTGTTTCAAATCCGTTGTTAATGTATTGGACGATTTGCTTAACATTGATATCATTTTTATCGTTAATGTAGGGGCGAATTGCAATTCGCCCCTACATTAACGATAAAACAATTCAATAGTAGTCGCACCTTTTCCATATTTGCGGAAATCGGCATCATAAACTTCTATTCCTTCTTTTCCATTCAAAAAGCTTCGGATTTCAGATTTAAGAACGCCCTCACCTACTCCATGAATCACGACAAGTTTGCGGACCCCTTTTTCTCTTCCTTTTCTAAAAAAGCGTTTGAATTCAAGAAGTTGATGGCTCAATAACTGTCCATTACTCAATCCTCTTTCGCTTTCCATTAAAACATGTGTGTGCAAATCGATTTCCCAAAAATCTTTATTTCTAGTAATATCTCCAAGGTCTTTGCCATAGCTTACAGTTTCTTCAATAACATCCTTAATGTCGAAACTACTGCTTAGAATATCACTTTGATCACCCACAATTGAGTTCAAATCTTCCACTAAAAATTCGCGGTCAAAACCCGTTTCATCTTCAACAATAACTATTTGATCATTTTTGTACGATTGCACAATTCCCCCTCCAACTTCTCTAAGGAAGCCAACTTTTTCACCTATTTTGAAACGCATTGATTATTGAATTGAATTCGATTGAGGCAGCAGCATAAGCGGAAAGGAAAATTCCTCCAGCCCATAGAATCATCATAAATATTTTGAAAAATACAGATGCATCTTTCTTTGTTGGCGGAAATAAAACACCTTCTACTTGCTTGGCTACGATTTGATTATATCTGTCTTCTTGGTTATGTTCTTCTATATCGTTTAAAACAGGTGTGTGTTCAATGATTATGCGCTTAATTCTAGAATAAGTCTTGTTTGAAATGTCATCATAATTGGATTCATATTGAATTTCATCATCCTTCATGTCCTTGCGAATCAAATAAAGTTTGTGCTTGTTCTTAATCCGGAATCCAAGTAATAACCCGAAAATGATCATTAACCATGAATTAAAATACAATCCAACTCCAGCAATAGCTAAAGAAGATGCTGCTGTAAAAATCAATTGTGCAAATTCATAATTATTAAAGAATAAAATGCGCATTAATTGTCCACCATCTAAAGGGTCAATTGGAATCAAATTCATGACATTCAGTAAAATAAGAATCACTCCCAACTGAATAAATAAAGACGAAGGTTCGTCCCAACCATAAAGTAAAAGAAATGCACCCAGAATAATTCCAGGTAAAGGTCCGGCAATCACCATCAATGAACTTTCAACTTGTGAATATTCTTTCTTTCGACCAGAAACCATCGCTCCCATAAATGGAATAAATAGCATGTTAAGATCTTCGTAATTGAATAATTTCATCATCAGAAAATGACCTAATTCATGAAATAATAAAACACCTAACAATATAGCTATCAGGTAGTAATCATCTAGAATTAGCGAAAAAGTAATTGCAAAAATAACCATAGAAAGAATAGTCACAGATATGTGACCACTGCTCTTCCGTTTCATTAAAATCGGCTTTTGGGGATATTGTTGTTCAAAATTTTCCATATCTCGTCAACAAATTTAAGTTAATTCCAGTTTATACACAAATTAAATATTATTTTCGTCCTCCTATGATTCAAGCCAAAAATATTACCAAGGCATACGACCAAGTTGAAGTACTCAAAGGTATTGATATTTCTGTTAAAGAAGGCGAACTAATCTCGATAGTTGGTTCATCTGGTGCCGGGAAGACAACTTTACTTCAAATTTTGGGTACATTAGAACATCCAGACCAAGGAGAATACCGTGTTGGCGATAAATTCCCATTCGAATTGTCTCAAAAACAATTGGCTCAATTTAGAAATGAATCCATTGGATTTGTGTTCCAATTTCATCAGTTATTGCCTGAGTTTACAGCGATTGAAAACGCTATTTTACCTTCTTTAATTCGCGGAGATCAAAAAAGTGTTGCTGAAAAACGTGCGAAAGAATTGTTTTCATTCTTGAATTTGAAAAATAGAAATGACCACAAACCTTTTGCATTATCTGGAGGAGAACAACAAAGAGTTGCTGTTGCAAGAGCTTTAATGAATAGTCCAAAGGTGATTTTAGCAGACGAACCATCTGGAAATTTGGACACGAAAAACTCAGAAGAATTACATCAATTGTTCTTTAGTTTACGTGAAAATTTCGGACAAACTTTCATTATTGTAACACACAATACGCAACTCGCAGATATTTCTGACCGTAAATTAGAAATGGCGGATGGAAGATTCATTTAATTTGAATATCAAAGAAATAGCAGACTTACTTAATGTAAAGGTTGAACAGTTTAATACTGTCGACTTCATTAAAGACGATCCTGTACTTCTGCCCCATCGTTTTCGCAAAAAGCAAGATATTGAGATCATTGGATTTATCATTGCATTAATTGCCTGGGGAAAAAGAAAGATGATTATCGACAATGGAAACAAGTTGATAGAAATCATGGACCACGCTCCCTTCGATTATGTCAAGAATTACGAAACGGGAATGCTTTCTGAAAAGGCTTTTGTTCATCGGACATTCAATACTGACGATTTAGATTTTATTCTCCGTGCTTTAAAAGACTGTTATGCTAAGAACGATTCATTGGAAACTTGGTTTGCATTAAATCCGAATGAAAAAGGAGTTAAACAAAGAATCATCAACTTCCGCAAAGCTTTTATGGAAACTCCGCATGAGCAACGCAGCGAAAAACACATCGCTAATCCGGAGAAAGGTTCAGCTTCGAAAAGAATCAATATGTTCCTAAGATGGATGGTTAGGAAAGACGAAAAAGGAGTTGATTTTGGAATTTGGAATTCTATTGGAATGGATGAACTTTATGTTCCGCTTGATGTACACACCGGAAATGTTGCTCGAATGCTTGGATTAATCACCAGAAAACAAGACGATTGGAAAGCCTTGGAAGAATTGATGGAGAATTTGAGAATGATGGATAAAAGTGATCCTTGTAAATATGACTTTGCGCTTTTTGGTTTGGGGGTTAGTGGGGAAATGAAGAAGAGCTGAAGCTCAGGGAGAGATTTCAGGGAGTGATAACTTGGTTTTTCTACCTAAAAGGAATTACATGTTTCCTTAATTTATTGGCAAAATACCCAATAGGCATTTTTATTTATTTATTTTTTGAGAATCCTTATTCATACAAATTGTAAACGAATCGAAATTATACCTTTCATCATCTCATTTAACGTTTTCATTTGTCTATTCTAATCAAGGAAATAGAAATAAAATAGTGTTATATTTGAGAATCTTAAAAACAACTAATTAGCGTTTTCAATGAGCATATTCTCCTACCATTTAGTGAAAACATCTTACTTCAAAGCGCTTAAAATTCTTTTGTTTTCTCCAAAGTCAAAGAACATTTCTGGTTTAGTTCATATCGAATTTATGTCCTTTATGACTTTAGGTTCAAAGGTTCTCTCTCCTGCTCGATTTTTTAGTCGAAAGATTATTGTTTTTGCTCAATGGGATAGCGAAAGTGATTTAGTCAATTATTTAGAGAATGATCATTTAGGAAAAGTGCTGTCAAAAGGATGGCACACAAGATTAAAGTTCTTGCGTCAATGGGGAAAGTTTAAAGGATTTAAAATTCCGAAGAAGAATGACGAATTAGACGATCCGAGTGCTCCGGTTGTTGCGGTAACGATTGCCCGAATGAAGCTTTTTCAAATTCCAAGATTTATTCATTGGGGAAGACCAGTTGAGCGATTGGTTCGAGATCATCCAGGAAGTACACTTTCTTTGGCTTCAATTAAATTACCGAGAACTGTTTCTACTTTTTCAGTATGGAAATCTCAGAAAGAAATGACTGATATAGTTCATGGACACAGTGCTGTTCCTCAACCTGAACGCCACATTAAGGCAATGAAAGAAAGAAACAGGAAAGATTTTCATACTGAATTTACTACACTTCGTTTTAAATCATTGTCTGAACATGGCGAATGGGATGGCAGAAAAAAAATTGTTCCAATTCTAAAAAGTAACAAATGAGCTTAGCTTATCCGAAGCAAAATTTTAAAGATTGGTTTACTCAACAATGGGTGATTTTGTGGGGAAAGAAAATTGATCCTGATACAGTTCCCTGGTTAATGGGTCCTTTTGGAGATTTAGGCTCTATTTCCGATGATTTTATTGTTCAATTCGCTAAATCTGAGGGGTTAATTATTCAAAGAAATACGACTGCTCATGGTTTAATTTCACCTTTTACGAATTTGAATTTGACAGAAAACGAGTTCCATACTCTTTCTAAAAAGGTTGTAGATTTTTATGAAAAGACAGCAGATTACAACTTGAAATTATCAGTTAAATGGAATCCACTATTTAAATTCTTTGGTGTACTTGTCAATAAATCATTTAGCCGTAGAATAAATCAATTGGACATTCCGACTGGAAATTTAAAGGATGCCAAAGGATTAAGCAGTGAAATCATTACCCTCGTTGATCCCAAAACAAAGCTTGTTCAACATACAATTTGGTTCAGAACCATCGAATCTACTGGTCAAACTGTATATTCGAGTGTTTATAGTACTTGTAAACTGCCATCAGGAAAAACATGCGTAAAAGCAGTATTTCCACTTCCAAAAGGAAATGCTACGGTAATTATGACGCCAAGTATTGATGAAAATGGATCGCTAATTTTGAATTCATCTGGACGAAGATTTGGTGATGCTGGTTTCTATTTCTTACTCACCGATTCAAAAGGCAATATTTGGTCTCAATATTTAAGGTCATTTCGAGACAAACTAATTGTTTCTCCAGACCATGAAAGCATCATAGCAGAACAGACTTTAACATTGTGGCACCTGAAAGTTTTACGGTTTAATTATGAAATAGAGTTGAAACTAGATTCTATCGATGTTGATTAGTTATAGAGCTTTACAAGAATTTAATTGGAATATTGATTAACTGAATTATTGATTTCTTTTCTTCCTGTGATTCTATAAATCTAATTGTGTTAATTTAAATAAGTTAATAGGATAATATTTTTTTCATTAATAAATTTGTGACAAAATTCAAAATGATTAAAAGTGATATTTAATAACTATAACACTGGATATCATCTCGAAAGAAAATAGAAAACTAAATTTAAATAAAATTGAAAATGAAAAATACTAAAATTATCTTAGGTCTTTTGACGCTAACAATCTGTTTAGCTTCTTGTATTAACAGTACAGAAAATGCTGAATCTAATGATGAAATGCAACAAGATACTTCTCAGCAAATGATTCAAGAAGATTCATCAGAAAATACTGATCCTGAAATAAGTCTTGAGGAAATAGATCAATTGAGAAGTGATATTGAAAACTCTAAAACAGAAGCAATTGAAATTTCTACAACAAATTTGAGAGAGAAAATTAAGCAAAAATGGAGTAAAATTCATTTTTATGTTGAAAACGATGTTGTTGTAAAGATCAAAACATATCCTTATTCGCAAATTTCAAAAAGAACTGAAGAATTTTATGCTTCTGAAGAAGGCCTAAGATTAGTTGTTATTGAGGACAATGGAGATGAACCAAAAGGTAAATCTAAGAATGAAATTGATAGAATGTACTATTTCAATAATGATATGTTAATTGGAGAATTGAAAAAAGGTGAAGAGCAAGATTACGAAAATAATAAAAGTGTATCTGAAAGATTAATCTCTGAATTTCAAGATTATATGACAATTTACGAAGAGAATAAGAAATAAAATTCTATTCGATAAATTTATCGTAAATAATGTAATAACTTAAAACAGTCAATTAATCGTTGGCTGTTTTTTTTATTCTTAAATTATTCAAATAAAATGGCATTTAAAAAACTTAAATACTGGTTTGATAAAGATTTAGCTCAAATGCTGGCGGACAAAATAATTGTCCACTACGCTACTTTTGATAAAAAAACCTTTGTGAATGCGATTGAAAAAGGAATTCCAGAACTTGAATTAAAAGACCGAGTAGAAGTCATTGCTGATGAGTTATCAAATCTCCTGACAATAGATTACAAAAGGAATACAGAGATTCTAATTCAAATTTTAGGTCCAGAAAACGAAGAAGAAACAGGAATGTTCACCAATTATTACTGGATTATGCCAATTGCAAAGTATGTTGAGAAATATGGATTAAATAATTTCGAGACCTCAATGCAGTTAATTGAAGAAATTACGAAGAGAAATACGGGTGAATATGCGATTCGACCATTTATCAAATCAAATCCTCAAAGAACTTTAGCGATGATGGAAAACTGGTCCAGGAATGCTAACAAACACATTAGGCGATTGTCTTGCGAAGGATTTAGACCCAGATTGCCTTGGGCCAAAAAGCTAGATATGTTTATCGAAAATCCACTTCCACTCTTTCCTATTTTGAACAATTTAAAAGATGATAAATCGAAATATGTTCAGAAATCGGTGGCTAATTGTATTAATGATATTCTAAAAGACAATAAAGAAATTGGACTTCAGCTAATTGAAAGTTGGAAAGACGACAATCAAAGTAAAGAACGTACATGGATTATTAAACACGCTTTGAGGAACTTGGTTAATAAAGGAGAGATTTGAAGTTAAAAAAGATGGACTATGAAAACCAGCAGAAATGAATAAAATTTGCTAGATTAGCACTGATTTACATCTCATTCAGAATTTAAAAAAAAAATTAACGTCTTTCAATATGAAGAAAACACTAATCCTTTCATTTATAATTTTAGCGTTTAACCTATTTGGACAAAATAAAATAGAATCATCAATTAAAGAATTTTATGATGGAAGTACTGTGATTTATTCTTCTGGATTAAATTATGAATATGACATTAATAAAAACTTAATTAAAATTGAAGGATATATATTAGAAAATTCAGTCTGGGAGAATGAATTTAATACAATTTATTCCTATAATTCAAACAGTAAAGTAATTGAATCGGTGAGAAAAAGTTGGGACGGCAATCAATTTATCAATCAAGAAAAAATCGTAAACACCTATAATATTGATGATTTAATTATCCAAACCTTAATTAAAAGTTGGGATGGATCTCAATGGAATGAAGGATATAAAGAAGAATATTTTTATGATAGTAATAACAATGTTATTACTGCAGAAATTAGCATCAATAACGGTGGTGTATGGTTCAACAATATGAAAGGGACTCTTTTATACTCAGGAAATAATCTCATACAAACTGTTAAAGAGTTTTGGGACGGAGCTCAATGGGACACACTTATGAAATCGTACTTAGATTATAATCTAGACAATAAAATTATCTCCAGTTATAGTGAAGAATACTCTGGTAGTGCTTGGGTAGAATTTGAAAGATTAAATTATGATATTGATGCTAATTTTAATCGATTAATTAAAACGAGTTTAGAAATAGGGATAGAGGAATCTAAATCCGAATACCAATATGATATGACTTCTGTAATTTCAGATTTTGCTCATCCTTTTAAAGATAAATCGGATTTTGATTATATATATTCAGATTTTCCATATTATAATAAAATTTTAAGTGAGAAATTGTTATCCATAGATCATCAAACAAATACTTACGAAGTTATTGGAAAAATCACCTATAATTACGCTTCTTCTTTACCTCTGAACTTAGATTCTAATAATCATATTCTAAAAGTTTGCCTCTACCCTAACCCTGCGAAAGATTATATTCAGTTAAGAGGAATTACAAGACCACAATCGGTTACTGTTTATAATATCTTAGGAGTTAAATCTTTTGATGCAGTAATAAATCAGGAGGAAAAATTAGATATACAAGGATTAAACAACGGATTGTATCTATTGAAATTTGAAAATGGGACAGCTTTGAAGTTTTTGAAAAAGTAAGAATTCTAATATATTTAGAAATACGCATTTACTTCTATTTGGATGGATTTCTTTCTATACTTATAACTTTAGGAATGATTTGATTCATAATTAATCGGAAGTTTTTAACGGTATTTTAAAAATAACTCGAATTGTTTTACTCCTTATTTTTAAGAAAAATAGAGGTCAGTTTATAAAATCTTCTACTCATGAAATTTTAATTATTGGAATAATAATAATTAATTGTAATTTCGTTTAAACAATTGAAATAAAAAGATGTAAAACACTACTAAACAAAGCAGAACCATTTTTCAAAAAATGATGTTATGCAAGCTTATTATAAGAAATAAGCAAGTGAATTAAAGCCTAAGGCAGGTAGCTTTCACTGAAAAATAAAACCTTTTAAAAAACGTTATTAAATCAAATACTATGAAAAAATCTATACTTTATATTTTAGCAATTCTTTCCTTCACGGTGAATGGACAGACAAAATTGGAATCTTCCGTAGAGGAATATTTCGATGGTGTTTCATGGGAAAAATCTTATGGAACTGACTATGAATATGACAACAATAAGAATCTTTTAGCAGAGACAAATTTTCAATGGACAATTTCTGGTTGGTCAGAAAATTCTAAAACAACTTACACTTATAATTCAATCAATAAAGTTTCTGAGCAGATTGAAAGTGATTGGGACGGAATAAGTCAATTCGAAGAGACGCAAAAAACAACTTATACTTACAATTCTGAAGGAAAAGTAAGCCAAACAATGATTCAATATTGGAATGGATCGCAATGGGAAAACTCAGAAAAAGAAGATTATACTTATACTAATTCTAGAATCTCAATGGTTGAGTTTAGTGAATTTGATGGCTCACAATGGGAAAGTGACACAAGGTTTACAACAACTTATACAGGAACTAACCTTAGTAAGGTTTCATTAGAATTATATTTTGGTCCACAATGGGAAGAAGTAATGAGAATTATGGTCACTCACAATGCAAGTAACAAAATCGTCTCCACTAAACTAGAAGAATTTGACGGTTCAACATGGACAGAGTTCGAATTAATAAATTATGATTTAGATGCCAATTTTAACCGCCTGAAAGAAACTGATATTTATGATGGATTAATTGAATCTAAGACGGAGTACACTTACGATCTATCAGCTCAATTATCTAGTTTTGCACATCCTTTTAAGGAGGCTTCTCCATTAGAATACTTCGTTGAAGAATTTCCTCATGTGAATAAAGTTTTAACGGAAACATATTTTGACTATGATACTCAAACTAGCGCCTTTACACCTGGAGATAGAACGACATATAACTACAATAGTCAAATCGTTTTAGGAGTTGAAAAAGCAAAAGAAATTCAAGCAATAAACCTCTACCCTAACCCAGCAAACGATTTCATTCAAATAAATGGAATTACAAAACCAGAAAACGTAACTGTTTACACTGTTTTAGGAGTTAAAGTTTTTGATGCAGTTATTAAAGAGAATGAAAAGTTAGATGTTCAAGGTTTAAATAATGGATTGTACCTATTGAAATTCGAAAATGGAACAGCTTTGAAGTTTTTGAAGAAGTAAGATTTTTTAGTTGATAATTTTGAAAAGCATTCACTCTTTGGGGCGGATGCTTTTTTGATTATAACTTCTTTGAGTACAATAATCTAAGAAGTTTAAAATCTCATTTTAAATTTTAGCTAACTTACTAAAATTCCTTTTAATGAAGTATTTACTATCCGACATAGAACATCAATTATTGTTGTAAACCATTGATTAGCTTGTTTATTCCCATGCTTTTAGATCATAGATTTAAGAAAAAGCACTTTCAATATTTTTGTATTCATCCTCCTTTCATTGTGTCCTAAGAGAATGAAAGCTCTGGTGATAAAATTGGTGCAGAAATCCTTAAAAAACTAATACTTAAAGGTTTTCGCTCTAAAATATAGTATGCACTCCTTACCTACTTTAATAATGAACTAATTTCTAGCTTGTGTTAACTCTAGATTCTTATTTTGAATGAGAAACCAGTGATTTTTCAGGCTATAAATTCTGTAATTTATTGTTTTTTTTGGAAAACTTATTAATTTTCAAAGATGCTATATATTTTTCTATATTTGTTTGAGCGATAAGTGCGTATGTGCTCCATTTTTTTTTAAAATAATTACTTAATAATCAGCACTATGTTGAATAACAATGAAACAGAAAAAATGGATTATGACTTTGTAATAATAGGAAGTGGTTTTGGAGGTTCAGTTAGTGCATTAAGATTATCAAAAAAAGGATATAAAGTTTTAGTGATTGAAAAAGGAAAATGGTTTGAAGCCAAAGATTTCCCCAAGTCCAACTGGAATTTAAGAAAATGGCTTTGGGTGCCTGGCATTCGTTTCTTTGGAATTATGAAATTAAGTATTTTTAAACATGTCGCTGTCCTTTCAGGTACAGGGGTTGGTGGCGGTTCATTGGTTTATGCTAATACACTACCTATTCCAAAATCAACATTTTTCAAAACAGGAAGTTGGAGCACTTTAGATGATTGGGAAGTTACCTTAGCGCCTTATTATAAAAAAGCTTTAAGAATGCTTGGAGCAGCCAAAACACCTAAATTATTTGATGGAGATATTGGGTTGAGAAAAGTAGCTCAAAAATTGAATATGGAGGATCAATTCGATTCCACAAATGTTGCTGTTTATTTTGGTGAAGAAAACGTGACCAAAGAAGATCCTTATTTTGACGGAATGGGTCCAAAAAGAACTGGCTGTAATTATTGTGGCGCTTGTATGACAGGGTGTAGAAATAATTCCAAAAACACATTAGATAAAAATTATTTGTATTTAGCACAAAAATATGGTGCGGAAATTTTAGCTGAAAATGAGGTTTATAATGTTACACCATTAAAAACAAAAGATGGTTCGAATGGTTATGAAGTCTCATTAAGAACCAGTACGAAATTCTTTAAAAGAAAAAAGAAAATTACTTGTAAAAGCGTTGTGTTTTCGGGCGGTGTGCTTGGAACAATCAAACTATTACTCAATTTAAAAAAAACCTCTTTGCCTAATATTTCAGATCGATTGGGCAAAGACATAAGAACAAATAATGAAACCTTGGTCAGTGTATCAAGTCTTGAGAAAGATAAAAATTATTCAAAAGGAGTTGCCATTGGAAGTATTTTAGACACTGATGAAAATAGTCACCTTGAAATCTGCAGATATTCAGAAGGTTCAAGTGCTTGGAAATTAGCTCATTTACCCTATGCTACAGGAAAGAATATTTTTATACGATTAACGAAGGTAATATATTCAGTTGTAAAATCTCCGGTCAAATTTTTCAAAGTTTATTTCGTTAATAGCTGGGCTAAAAAAACAGTGGTCTTACTTTTCATGCAAACATTAGACAGTACACTTCGTTTCAAACGAAATCGTTTTGGATTTATGAGTTCATCATTGAGCACAGGAAAAAGGCCAACACCTTTTATTCCAGAGTCGGTCAAATTAATTAAAGAGTATTGCAAAGCCGTAAACGGTGTAAGTACATCCTTTGCCTTAGAGACACTTTCTGGTATTCCTTCAACAGCTCACATATTGGGCGGCGCTGTTATGGGAGAAAATTCTGAACAAGGAGTAATTGATAGGGACAATAAAATATTTGGATATCATAATCTTTATATTATTGATGGTTCAATGATTTCTGCAAACCCTGGGGTAAATCCTTCTCTATCTATAACAGCAATTGCAGAGCGAGCAATGGATCATATTCCTGCTAAAAGTGAGTTAAAATAGAGTCGATTTTGATGATAATTAAACTTAAAGAAGCAAACAATATCACAATGATTTAAAAATTATGAAGAAGTTAATAAAAGGAATAAAAATTATTTTATCTCTTGTCCTTGTATTCATTCTCTTAGTTGTTCTACTGTTTGGATACAACGATATTCCATTAGAAAAGTTAAAATCCAAGTATACTAATACTTCGTCTTCATTTATTTCTGTAAAAGGAATGGATGTACACTATCGTGACGAGGGAAGTCAAACGGACACTTTACCAATTGTACTTATTCATGGAACTGGCTCCAGTTTACATACTTTTGATTACTGGACCGATAGTTTGAAGTTGTCAAATAGAGTAATCAGAATGGATCTTCCTGCTTATGGTTTGACAGGACCGTTTCCTGATCGAGATTATTCGATGAATAATTATACTGCTTTCTTAAATGATTTTTTGAAAGCTTTGAAAATCAAACATTGTGTTCTCGTTGGTAACTCATTAGGAGGTCAAATAGCATGGAACTATAGTCTAATGCGGCCAGACATAGTATCAAAGTTGATTTTAATTGATGCTGCAGGATATCCAACCACTTCGAAAAGTTTACCCGCGGCCTTTAAATTAGTCAAAATTCCAGTGGTTAAGAATCTATTTACTTATATAACGCCCCGATTTTTGGCAAAGTCTAGTGTTGAAAATGTATATTTCGATAAGTCAAAAATAACTGATTCATTAGTTGACAGGTATTTTGAGCTTACACTTAGAGCAGGTAATCGACAAGCATTTGTAGATAGGTTGAATTCTTCTAAAGATACTAGCGCTTATACTAATATTAGACGTATTAGGCAGCCGACTCTTATTTTATGGGGGGAAAATGATTTATTAATCCCTGTAGACAATGCTTATAAATTTCATAAAGATTTACCAAACAGTACTTTAATTATATTGGATAAGTCTGGGCATGTGCCAATGGAGGAAGTTCCTAATAAAAGTCTAAAGTCAGTGATTGAATTTTTAAAAATCACTGAATAGTTAAAACACCGTAAAAAACGAATTCTACTCTTGTGATTTGTCTAAATTATCATTATTTTTATGAGGAACTAATGAATTTTATTTGATGAGAAAGCTTGTAATATTTTATATACTTATGAGCAGTCATCACAAACTATATTTTAATAACCAATGAGGTGAGAATAACTCATCAAAACTAATAACTATGATAAAGACAAATTATTTTAAATTTTTAATGCAATTAAGTTTTGTAGCACTTTTAATGTTTGGTTTTTCTGAAACAGTTCAGGCGCAAGACCCAACTCCAAGAGATGGTAAGATTGAGCACAACGACAGCGAAAGACCTTGCATTTTTGTCAATCTAGATCCAGAACCAAAACCGCTAAAGAAAGAATGGAAATCTTTTTTGAAGGACAAATATGATTTTAAAATTAAAGGAATTGGATTTTTAAGTAACAAAGATTTGCTTTATGCTGAGGATGTTGTGATTGAAAAACTTTCTTCAAAACGAATGAATTTTTACACCCATATTGTTGAAAATGAAGTGGGTTCTGAAATGAAGGTCTTTGGTTCATTTGGTTATGATATTTACATTGATAAAAATGAAACACCAGAGGAATATAAAATAATGAATAATATGTTAAACGAATTTCTTAAATCATACCTTCCAAAATATTATAAAGACCAAGTAAAGGACACCGAGAAAAAAGTTAAAACATTAACTAAAGATGTAAAAGGTCTCAACAAAGATATTTCCAAGAACAACAAGAAAATAGATAAATTAACCAAAGAAATAAAACAACTCACGAAAGATGCCGAAGAAAGGGAATCGGAGTTAAAATCTGCTAGTACTAAACTAGACGAAAGAACAAAAAAACTGAAAAAAATAAAAAGTCAACTTAAATAAGTAGAAATCCCTTTCTATTGATTTATGATTTCAAATTATTGAATTTAGAAATTAATTTTCAGACAGTTCACATAAAAACTAACGTTTTCGGACGTAAAGCATTCATTCCTCAGGAATGGATGCTTTTTTTTGAAGAAATTCATGATTCATCCATTTTACCAAGCATTCTGGAAATATTCTTAAATTTGCCCACTATGACAAATATCACAAACAGAGCTTTAATTAGTAGATTATTCAGATCAGCGGAAGAACAATTAGAAGATGCTAGACTAGATGGCGAAAGCTGGTCAAAATCTTATGAAGCGGTTCAAGATTTGACAGTTCCTGAAAAGATGGTTTATATAATTGTAAAGTTAAATCAATCGGTTACTAACGGTGGATTTTCTGAATTTTATGAAGCTTCATTGGGAATATTTACTCCAGAAATAATTCATGTTTTAAACGAAATTAAAGCGGTTGAAACTGCTGAGATTGTTTCAAGTTCCTTGGCCATTGTAAATCTTATCGGACTTTTGGATGATTCTTATAAAGCATTTGTTTTCAATATCAAACTATCAGAACCACAACGAATGCAACTTTATACTTGTGATGTTAGATATGATCAATTGCAAGACAAAGAGAATTTAGAAGATTTGTTGGGTGATTATCTACAGGATATAATTAAATAAATCACTGGGAATATTCCGATTGACAGCTGATAAGATGTTCGTAGTTACAATCAATTAATCCGTTCTACATCGTTTTCTGCATAAAATCAACCATTTATAAAGGTTAAAAACCATTTATTTCCTTTCAATCTGTCAAAATTTAATTCAAGAAGAAACGCAATCGCGCAGATTTCTTGACCACTACTCTATTTTCACAAATCATATTATAAAAAAAGTGAATAGAATTTATTTTTAGTTTAATTATTTGCATTTTTACTTTAGGAATTCATGAATTTTATATAATCATGGAATTTCTCGAGCTTTATGGAAGCTTTAAACTATTAATTCAAAACTAAAAAACAACACTATGAAAAAAATTCTTGTAATATCACTTTTGGTTATCGTAGCAATTGTAATTGCTGTACTAACATTTATTGTAGGCGCTATTAAATTGGTTCTTGGTGGAATCTCTTTAGGAGCAATGATTGTTATTCTATTAATTGTTTGGATAGCTTGGAAAGTCAATGATTAATTCTCTTTTATTGTAATTCTTTTTTAGGATATTTCAATTTGATGTTCCTTTATGGATAGGTTATTATATCTAAATGCACTGATTATTAGCGAAATATTTGGTTGAATAAATCATCCGATCTTCTCTGCTATTCTCACAAATTAAGCTATCTTTAATCAAGTGCTTTGGTGATTTGTTTAACGTTTTAATCTATTATTTAGATCATGGGAATAATTATCAAAAATGGATTGTTTTTTTCTGGAATACCTAATGAAAAGGCTATCAAACAAGATATATTAATTGATGACGCAGGTCAAATATTAGAAATAAGCTCTTGCAATTCAATTTCTGATGAAGGTTTAGAGATAATTGATGCAGAAAGAAAGTGGATTGTTCCTGGATTTATCGATTCACATACACATTATGACGCAGAACTTCTAGCTTCTCCTGGACTTAAGGAATCGGCTAGACATGGTGTTACAACTATTATTTTAGGAAGTTGTTCTGTTTCGGCGGTTTTTAATTCTCCTGAAGACACAACAGATTCCTTCGCAAGAGTTGAAGTAATTCCAAGAGATGTCATGCTTCCTTTATTAGAGAATGAAAAAACATGGAACACTCCAAAAGAATGGAAAGCATACATCAATAAATTACCTTTAGGAATCAATATCGCTTCGTTCATTGGTCATTCTGATATTCGCATGAAAGCGATGGGTATAAATCGGTCTTTGTCAGATAACGTTTCCGCTACAAAGCAAGAAGAAGAAATAATGCTCACCATGTTAAACGAGGCATTGGATGAGGGTTTTATTGGAATGTTAACCATGGATAATCCTTGGGATAAAATGGATGGCGACAGATATTGGTCACACAAAATACCTTCCTTCTACTCTTATTGGAAAGAAAGGAAAAGTTGAACTGGATGTTATTGAAGAATTTGGAAACTATGAAAGATTAGTCAATAGAAATGAAGGAGTTGTTTCTAGAGTAATGGTTGCAGGAAAAACAATTTTTGAAAATGAAGACTTCGTCCCTGATTATGGTAAATCTTATAAATATGGTAGATTTTTGGAGAAAAATGATTATAATAGCGTTTAGAATAAAAGATAAAAAAGTATTCACAATCTAGGGTTTTTATTCATCATGATTAACAAGGTTTCAACAACATGAATAGTAATAAATTAAGCAATTCACCGCAATCAAAAAAAGATGGAGATGACTGCTCATCTCACTCACATTCGCACTCAAAACTGCAGGTATTAGGCGAAAACACTGAACTTTATTTTGCTATAATAAGTGGTGTTTTCTGGATTTCTGGAGCTATATTTTCATTTACTTCGGCTTCTGAATATGTTGTTACTACCCTATTTATAATTGGTGCTCTTTTCGGAGCGGTATTCACGCTATTTACTGCTGGACTTGATTTACTAAAAGGTAGATTTCGAATAGATTTCTTAATGTTATTTGCAGCAATCGGTGCAGCAGCTTTGGGTAAATGGGGAGAAAGTGCTTTACTGCTGTTTTTATTTAGTTTGGGACATGCTTTAGAACATTATGCGATGAAACGTGCAAGGAAATCTATTTCTGCACTGTCAGATTTAGCTCCTCCTACAGCGCTTGTTAGACAAAATGGCGAGTTGAAGGAAGTACATATTGAAGAGCTTAGAATCGGAGATATTATTGTTGTTAGACCTAATTCAAAAATCGCTGCTGACGGAATTGTGATTAAAGGAACAAGCCCTGTGAATCAAGCAGCAATAACAGGTGAAAGTATTCCCACCACTAAGTATCCAAGTCCAGATTGGCAAAAAGAAAAAGAAATAAAAAGCATTCCATCTGAACATCGGGTATTTGCAGGGACAATTAATGGTAACGGAGCACTGGAAATCAAAGTTTTAAAAGAAGCAAAAGACAGCACTCTTTCCCGATTAATATTTTTAGTAAAAGAAGCAGAAACTCAAAAGTCACCAACACAACATCTCACAGATAAGTTTGAGAAATACTACGTTCCCTCTGTTATACTTTTAGTAATATTCTTATTGTTTGCTTTTCTTGTAATTGACGAAACCTTTCAGCAAAGTTTTTACAGAGCCATGTCTGTTTTGATCGCTGCTTCGCCGTGTGCTTTGGCTATTTCTACACCAAGTGCCGTTTTAGCTGGAATTGCTAGAGCAGCTCGTCAAGGCGTATTAATTAAAGGTGGTCGTCCTCTTGAAGACTTAGGAAGAATTAAAGCCATTGCTTTTGACAAAACAGGAACTTTGACAGAAGGAAGACCTACTTTAACACATGCTATTCCATTTGGAGATGTCACAAAAGAACATCTTTTAAAAGCTGCTATTGCTGTTGAAGCTTTGAGCGATCACCCTTTGGCAGCGGCAATCGTAGAAGGAGCTCAAAAGGAATTGGGTAATATTGATATTCCAGAAGCAGAAAATTTAAAAGCATTAATAGCCAGAGGAATTCAAGCGGAATGGAAGGAAAGTATTGTTCACATTGGTAACCGCAGACTTTTTGAAGAATTAACCGGAAAAGCTGTCCCAGAGGAAATCGACCTAAAAATGTCGGAGCTAGAAACCGGTGGACATACTGCAATGATTGTTCACCAAGGAGATGAATATATAGGAATTATTTCTGCAATGGATGTTGCGCGTCCAGAAGCCATTTCGACTCTCGCAGCTTTAAAGAAAATTGGAATTAAGAAAATGGTTATGCTCACAGGAGATAATCAAAAAGTGGCCAATGCCATTGCTAAAAACATTGGAATTACCGATCCAATGGGCAGTATGCTTCCAGAAGATAAAGTGAGAGCAATAGAATTACTCAAGAAAGATGGCGGCGTTGCTATGGTTGGAGATGGCGTAAATGATGCGCCTGCAATGGCAAAAAGCACTGTCGGAATTGCAATGGGTGCTGCAGGTTCAGATGTAGCATTGGAAACAGCAGATATTGCTTTGATGGCAGATAAATTAGATAATCTTCCGTTTGCAATTGGACTGAGCAGAAAAGCGAATCAAATCATTAAGCAAAACTTATTCATCAGTTTGGGAATGGTAGTAGTTTTAGTTCCCTTGACTATTATGGGAACAATAGCGATTGGGCCAGCTGTAGTTGGACACGAAGGTTCTACGCTACTTGTTGTTCTAAATGCTTTAAGGTTATTGAAGTATAAATTGTAAATACTGGAATGTTAAAATCAACTACTTAGTTTTTAAGGACATGATACTAGCAACGATAAGTTTAACGATATTAATTTCTGCAATAATTGCAATCTTTTTCAGACAACGTAAGAACAACAAAATGTTCTCTATTTTCAAGCCACTGACGACTATTCTGATTATTTCATTAGCCGCAATTATACATCTTGAATCACCTACCACCTATTCCACTTTGCTGATTGTATCGCTAATTTTCGCATTAATTGGTGATATATTTTTAATTGGTGAAAAGTACTTTCTGCAAGGTCTTACTTCATTTCTTATTGCGCACATTGTATTCACAGTAGCTTTTACAGACCTATTTGGTTTTAGTTGGGGAATACTTCCTTTAGTAATCTTAATAATTATTGGTGCGCTTTTTTTTAATTCACTGAGGAAATATTTACATAAATTCACAATTCCAGTATTGGTTTATCTAATTGTCATTCTTATCATGAATTGGCAAGCGATAGGATTACTTTATCATAATCAATCTTTTGCGATTATAGGATTAGCAATTGGTTCAATATTTTTCACTTTTTCAGATGCTATTATTGCTTTCGATAAGTTCAAGAAACCAATAAAATATGCCGAAATCTTAATTTTATCAACTTATTGGATCGCTATATATACTTTTACCATTGTAGGTTTGTATATTGACAAGCTATAGCATATTTACATTATCAAATCAGATGGATTTAAACAAAGATTATTCAAGTCAAACCATTCAATTAAAGCCAGATTATGAAGGTGAAGTGACAGCCACGCTCATTAGTTCAAAATTTAACCGTGGAAATAGAAAGAGCGTTTTATATATTCATGGGTACATCGATTATTTCTTCCAAGCGCATTTAGGAGAGGAATTTAACGCGCATGATTTTGATTTTTATGCAATCGATCTTCGTAAATATGGTCGCTCACTTCTAAAACATCAACATCCAAATTACTGTAAAGATATAGAAGAATATTTTGAGGAAATTTCAATTACAATTCGTCAAATTAATGAATCCAGTGATGGTGAGATTTTCTTGTTAGGACATTCAACTGGAGGTTTAATTGCTTCAAATTATATGAATTATGGACAAGAAAAAGATTTAATTAAAGCACTTATCTTAAATTCTCCATTTTTAGATTTTAATTTGACCAGTATTGAAAAAAATCTAGCGCTTATAATTTCCAAACCAATTGCAGGCTTCTTTCCTTATGGAAAAATAAGTGGAGCTTTATCTCCTGCTTATGCTGAAAGCATTAATAAAGATTTTCATGGAGAATGGAACTTTAATTTAGATTGGAAACCAATAAAGGGTTTTCCAACTTATTTCAAGTGGATTTTAGCAATTAGAACGGCTCAAAACAAATTAAAGGAGTCAAATATCAAAGTTCCGATATTGGTAATGCATTCCAGTTCATCTGCTAGATTGTCAAAGTACTCGGAAAAAGCTACGCATCAAGATATTGTTCTCAATATTAATGACATTAAAAGACGAGGAGTAAATTTGGGAGATAAAATGACAATGTTAGCAATAGAAAATGGTTTACATGATCTATTTCTATCCGCTGAAAATGTGCGTAATAAAACCTTTAAACAAATGTTTAGTTGGTTAAAAAGTATAGATCACAAAGAATAAAAACTGTGTTACAATTGTTACGCAAATGTCTGCTCTAACCAAGTACTTTTAGCTTTTTAAAATTAAACCATGAAAGAAAGACTTCTTACCAACTGGACATTAGCTCGTGTACTCTATTTAGTGATGGGAATTATGATTATTGTTCAAACAATCATGAGCCGACAATGGATTGGCGTTGCATTTGGGGGTTATTTCGCTTCAATGGGCTTGTTCGCTTTTGGTTGTGCTTCTGGAAATTGCTTTGGTGGAAAATGTGCTACTGATTCAACAGCTAAATCAGAAAGTAGTATTCAAAACATAGGGTTTGAAGAATTGAAATCAAAATAAATATTACCACGCAAAGTATACTTCCCTTGATTATATAGAAGACTTATAATTCTTATGTTTTTTATGATAATTAATTACGCTTTGAAATCACCAACTTCACATTAAGGCCTAAACTATATTCACTTTTCTTTGTTTTATATTCTCAAGGTATTGAATATGTTGGCTAAATTAATTTCGGTAATTATAATTTTTGTCATGGCAAGTGAAACAATGAGTATTTTCAATTTTTCAAAAGAGTCTCCAATTAAAAATTGGCGAATTGTAAATGATGGCGTAATGGGTGGTTTATCAAAAAGTGCTATTCAACTTACCGCTGAAAATCACGGAAAATTCTTTGGTCATGTATCTTTAGACAACAATGGTGGTTTTGCATCCGTACAATTACCAACTGATATTGATTTAGAAAAATCACATACAGGGCTTGTTTTGAGAATAAAAGGTGATGGTAAATCCTATCAATGTCGATTAAAAGGGGCTATAAATCAAAGAGAATCTTATGTACAAGTCTTTGAAACCAATGGAGAATGGCAAACAATTCAACTTCAATTAAAAGACTTTTATCCGCAGTTTAGAGGAAGAAAATTAGATTCTCCAAATTTCAATTTTGAAAGGATTGAGCAATTTAGTTTCTTGATAGCGAATGGAAAAGCGGAAGATTTTGAATTATTGATTGATTTTATAGAATTAGAATAAAGCGTTTAGCGTTTTCTTAAGAAATAATGAATCTTTTAAGATTTCGTTATTCCACCAGTTTTCAAACGATAATTATTTATTTTTTATCATTATTGTCCGATAAAAATTAAAACACGATATTTTAAAAATGTATAGTGTTAGTAATTAGATTATTATGTTTTACTATTCCGTTTTACTTAAAACAAGGTATCATATAATGTAAGTTGATTACTGCTCGTTTGATCTATAATCCAATCTTTTTCGGGATTTTCTAAGAAACTTACTAATTGGATGTAGTTAAAGAGATGTATTCTACAAAAACTAACCAAGTTTGAAAATGCCCAATTTCTTTTTAATTTCTTCTTGATTACAGCTATTAATAAGTTAACAATAAGAACACTGTAAATTTGGATTTTAATAGCGTTTTCATTGTCACCTAAAAAATATTTCAATGGAAAGTTTTGCTTTAATTGTTTAAACACTAACTCTATTTGCCATCTCACCTTGTAGAAAGCCGCTATTAAGTCTGCTCTTAACTCAAATAAATTAGTAATAAATTCAAACTCTCGTTTGTTTCTCGGTCATAAAACTTAACCTTCCTTAGTTTTAGTTTCGATATTTCCTTCCCTTCTTTAATATCAAATTCAATAATTTCATCCAACAAAACACCACTATGAAGATCATCAGACAATTCATTTGTTTCTACAATGTCATACCTTGCGTTATCTTTTATCCGTGTTACAAAACCAGTCTTTTGTGTAGTAAAATGTCTGAAAGCTTTATAATCATTGTATCCTTTATCAAAAACATAGATAGTATTATCATCGCACACTAGCCTTTTTAAAAAACTATGGTCATGGGTTGCTGCTGAACTAAACCAAACTAAACTTGGGACAATTTCATCTGCATTAATTACAGCATGTACCTTTGCACCTCCTTTACTTTTCCCGTCTTTTGGCTTTCGCCCAACACACTTTAAAATGTCTTTAAAAAGGCTAATAATACTACTATCAAATAGTTTTACCTGTTTTTTTACTACATCTTTTATCCGGCTGTCCGACATAAATGAGCTATATTCAAGTAGCAGATTATTATAGATTTCTTCAAAGAACTCGACCTTTCTATTTTTATTTGCATCGGATAAAGTACTCCGTTTTGGAATATGTTTTAGACCAAACGCATTCGTTTTACCTGACAAACCTAACATAGCTCCCGAAACCTCTCTAAGTGAATTACATTTTGCAAATGAACAAAAAAGCATACTTAAAAGATGGTCCTTGCTTTTAAACCTTTTAACATAGCGATCTGAATCATGTTTTTTTACAGCATCATTTATTGTTTTATCATTGATTAATGAAAGAAGCTGTCCGAAAACGGATTTACTTGAAAAATAGTTACTATTACCCATCGTTAATTTGACTTTTTGCGAAATCAAAATTACGATTTATTGAGAAGTCGGCATTGCTGACTTCTCTTTAATTATTTTTATCGGACAACAATGATTTTTTATAAAAGAACCACTATTTTTAGAATCCTTAAAAATATCTATTCGAATTAACATGAAGAAAGAAAAACTCCAACATATCGACGATACCGCGCTTTGTATTCAACGAAAGAAAGTGGGTCGTGGCTATCAATTTATCGATGAAAACGGCACTAAGATTATTGACAAAAAGATATTAAAACGGTTGAAAGGACTTGTCATTCCTCCGATGTGGGATCAAGTGATGATTTGTAAATTCGACGATGGGCATGTTCAAGCCATTGGCCGAGATGCTAAAGGAAGAAAACAATACATCTATCATTCACTTTGGGAGAAGATTAAACAAGAAGAAAAGTTTGAGTGCATTGAGAACTTTGTCAGTAAATTGCCGGAAATCAGAAAGATTTGTCAAGAAAATATTGAGTTAGAAGAATGGAATAAGGACAAAGTTTTGGCATTATTAGTTATGATTTTAGATGAATATGGAATTCGTATAGGAAATCAATATTATACCCAAGAAAATGAAACTTATGGGTTAACAACTCTTCGCAGAAAACATTTAACGATTAGTAAATCGAAATTAATATTCCAATATAAAGGAAAAAGTAATCAAGAAAGAGAAGTTTTAATCGATGATGCTGAGTTGATTAAAAACATAAAGAAAAGCGCTGAATTACCTGGCTATGAAATTTTCAGATATCAAGATGAATCAGGGAGTTTTCAAAATATAGACAGTAGTGATGTCAATGAATTTATCAGTGAAATAATTGGTTCTGATTTCTCGAGTAAAGACTTTAGAACTAGGGTGGCCTCAAGGCTAGCGGTTGAATTATATCCGCACGCAATAGAACAAAGCAGTCAGTTTCCAAGGAGAAAATTCAGTAATATTCTCATTAAAATGGTTGCTGAATCACTAGGAAATACACCAACAGTTTGTAGAGATTATTATGTTCATCCAGCTATTTTTAAGTCTGCCGATAAACAAGAGATTCCGCTTAAAAATCCTTTTAAAGAACCGAAAAAGAGTTATGAATTATCAGCATCTGAGCAATTGGCTTTGAGTATTATCCAGAAATAAAGTAACTTGGCATTAAAAATGATTTGAATTCATTAGTTCATCCATTTTTTAGTAAAACTAGAACAACAATTTTTTATTCATGAAGAACATTTTTCTATTCATAGCTTTATCATTTTTCATTTCCTCTTGCGTTGCACAAAAAGTTCAAAGTGGAGCCTACAATACGATGTTGAAATCAATGCTCAAAAACGATGTTCCAGAACTCACCGTTGACCAAGCTGACAGTATTCAGCTAGCAAATTCAAACGTAATTTTTATAGATACCCGTGAAAAAAAAGAATTTGAAGTGAGTCACATTAGAGATGCTGTTTGGGTTGGATATGATGATTTTGATTTAAAACGTGTTAAACAGATTGATAAATCTAATAAAATCATTGCCTATTGCTCTGTTGGTGCAAGAAGTGAAGATGTTACAAGAAAATTGATTGAAGCAGGTTACACTGATGTCAGCAATCTTTATGGAAGTATTTTTGAATGGGTAAACCAAGGAAAACCAGTTTATGATTCTGAAGGCGAAGAAACGTTAAAGGTACACGCCTACTCGAAAGCCTGGGGAGTTTGGTTAAAAAAAGGCGAAAAGGTTTTTGATTAGGAAGATTTCAATTGATAATTTTTGGAGAGCCAAGGTCACGAGTTGGACTTCGGCTAAGCTATTAGATTAGCACTTTAATTTAAATACCTTAAATTATGTGTTAATTGAAGAACCAGAGGAGCTGAGGTGAACTAATTCGGCAGTTAAGATTATAGTCTTATACTGAGCAATAGTCCTCAACT
>Ga0307486_1000271_pt1 | contig 51516 bp, 49 predicted proteins | sample CBIW02metaG_FD_203663 | JGI IMG/M metagenome (GOLD analysis project Ga0307486, IMG submission 203663) | Sea-ice brine microbial communities from Beaufort Sea near Barrow, Alaska, United States - CBIW 0.2 | ecosystem: Environmental > Aquatic > Marine > Coastal | place: USA: Alaska | collected... | reverse complement strand
CGATGCGACGGCGCTGGTCGCTTTCACCCTCGTGCGCGGGCAGGAGACTCCCTGGGTCATCGTCGGCGCCGCCGTCGCAATGATCGCCGTGTTTGGGTTCGAGGCTTGGTATCTCCGGCGACACCCCAATGACGAGGATACGGACCAAAAATAGGTTCCTACAGAAATTTGAGCAGACTTTTAGCGTAAAGGCAACGCAAAGCACACCGCAAACACGCCAAAAGGGACTAGCGGGCGAACAAACCTCCCTCGTGCGGCACGGCGGTAAGCGCATCTCGTTCAGGTAACGCTACGGTAAAGAACATGTACGCATTGGCGCGGACTTTACGCATTTTTGCGGCCCTCGGTATTCTCACCGCTGTGGTCGCTAGCGGACTGCCGTCGATGACGGATGGCACCTTTAAGTTCTTCAACACGTACGGCTTCTTCACCAATCAAACCAACACCATCGCCGCGGCAGCGCTGATAGTCGCCGCCATCTACACCCGCAGTCCCCGCCCCGACTGGGTGGAGTATCTGCGCGCATCGGCCGCCATCTATCTCACGGTGGTCACCATCGTGTACTGGCCGCTGCTCGCCCAGTGGCACAACCCCGCCGTTCCATGGGCGAACAACGTGCTGCACCTGGGAAGCGGCATCGTCGTGGTCGCTGACTGGCTTATCGCGGGCCCACGCCGCCCGCTGCGCATGCACCGCATGTGGGTGGTACTGATCTACCCCACGCTCTGGCTAGGAGTCATTCTGGCTCGCGGGATCACCGATGGCTGGGTTCCGTACCCGTTCCTGAACCCCAACAACGGCTACATGTACATCGCGACCATTTGCCTGGTCCTGGTGAGCGTAGGCGGGTTGTTTTCGGTCGTCTACTTCCACTCCCCGCGGTGGCGCCCGGACCCGACTCACGTGCCCTCACCCGTCACTCACGAGTCGCGGTTTCAACGTGCACCTGCCCCGCGTAGCCTGGTGAGATGAGCGCAGGCCACAGTCACACCGGAAACAGTGGGAACGCCCATGCAGGTGGAAAGCACCGCTGGCGCCTGGCCGTTTCATTTGGCCTTGTCCTAGCATTCTTTGTCGTCGAACTCGTTGCCGCGCTGGGCTCCCATTCGCTTGCCCTGCTGACCGATGCCGGCCACATGGCCGCGGACGTCGTCGCGCTTGGCGCCGCACTCATAGCGACCCGCGTCGCCACTCGACCAGATCGCACCGGCTCCCGCTCGTACGGCAGCTATCGCGCCGAGGTGTTCGCCTCCGGCCTCGCCGTATTGCTGATGTGGGGCGTGAGCATCTACGTGGTGATCGAAGCCATCGGCCGGATTGGGGACGAGCCAGAACTCGCCTCCGGCACCATGGTCGTCGTGGGCGTGCTGGGACTGGTGGTGAACCTGATCGCGCTCTACCTATTGCGTGGCGGGGCGGACGAGTCGCTCAACGTGAAGGGCGCGTACCTCGAGGTATTCGCGGACGCGCTCGGCTCCTTGGGCGTCATCGCCGCCGGAATCCTGGTCGCCCTGACCGGCAATGGGTGGTGGGACACGGCAATCGCCCTAGCCATCGGCGTCTTCGTGGCGGTCCGCGCCACGATGCTGGGCAGAGAGGTGCTGCGGGTACTCGGCCAGCACGCCCCCGCCGACACCGACCCCCGGGACATCTATCGCGACCTAGCCGCCATTCAAGGGGTCGAAGGAGTCCACGATCTACACGTGTGGACGCTCACCTCCGGCATGGACGTCGCCACCGCGCACCTCGTGGCGCACCGCGACGCCAACCCCACCGTCGTCCTGGCCCAGGCGCGCACCCTGCTTCGCGACACCTATTCGCTCGCCCACGCGACGCTGCAGGTCGAGTACACAAAGGACGCTAGTTGTCACGAGGTGGATTGGTGAATCACCAGGCAGTCTCATATTTCCTAAAACGCGCAACCGCGTGGCAGAGACTAGCGTAGAAGCGGGATCCAGATCTCTCTCCGCCACCAAGCCTTACCTAAGCCTTACCTAAGCCTTACCTAAGCCTTACCTAAGCCCCAGGAGGGTCGATGGCGACCGAACAGGATATCCGTAGTCCAATGACCGAGTCGACGCTCGGCAAAGCTGTGTTTTGGCCCGCCGCAACACTCATTCTTGGCTTTGCCCTGTTTGCGATCCTCTGGCCCGAATCCGCCGAGGCGTTGTTCGCTCAAGTTCAATCGGGCATCGTCGCTGGCTTTGGCTGGTACTACGTCCTCATCGCGGCAGTCTTTGTGGCTTTTACGCTGTTCATCGGATTCAGCAGGTTCGGCAATATCAAACTAGGCAAGGATGACGACAAACCCGCGTTCTCATTGTTCTCTTGGTTTGCGTTGCTGTTTGCCGCTGGCATGGGCATCGGTCTGGTCTTCTATGGCGTCGCGGAGCCCCTTGCTCACTACGCAGAGCCCCGCCCCGGCGTCGCTGGGACCCCTGAGCAACTCGCTCAGTCCTCAATGACACAGACCTTCCTGCATTGGGGGATCCACGCGTGGGCGATCTACATCGTGGTAGGCGTCGCCATCGCGTACTCCGTTCACCGGCGAGGGCGCCCGGTATCGATTCGGTGGGCGTTAGAACCGCTTTTGGGCGACCGAGTGAAGGGCCATTGGGGCGACGTCGTCGACATCACTGCCGTGGTGGGCACCATGTTTGGTGTCGCCACATCTTTGGGGCTGGGCGTGCTGCAGATGTCATCAGGGCTCGACTCCGCGGGCATCGCTCAGCCGACCACCACCACCCAGGTCTTGCTCATCGCGATCATCACCGTCTTCACCATATTCTCTCTGGTCACCGGCCTGCAAAAAGGAATGAAATGGCTGTCGAGCATCAACCTCGCGCTGGCTGGCGCGATCCTGCTCTACGTGCTGCTCGCCGGGCCAACGCTGTTCATCCTGCGCGAGTTTGTGCAGGACGTGGGTGCCTACGTGCAGAGCTTTATCGGCCTGAGTTTCAACGTGTCTGCGTATGCGGGTGAGACCGGCCAACAGTGGCAGGCAGCATGGACCACGTTCTATTGGGGCTGGTGGATTTCCTGGGCACCGTTTGTAGGCATCTTCATCGCGCGTGTATCCAAGGGTCGCACGGTACGCGAGTTTGTGTGGGGCGTACTGCTGGTCCCCACGTCGATTGCTTTCCTATGGTTTGCCACGCTCGGCGGCACTGCGATCTACCGTGAGCTGTACGGCGACGGCGGGCTTATTGGAGCCGGCGGCGAGGTCGACTACGACGGGTCTCTGTTCGCGATGCTCGACGGGCTTCCCGGTGGAGGTGCCGTGACCTACGGCGCAATCCTGTTGATCGGACTATTTTTCATCACATCCTCTGATTCGGGTTCACTGGTACTCGGCATGCTGACTTCGGGCGGCGCTGAGAACCCCAAGCAATGGCTCCGCGTGTTCTGGGCCGTCACGACATCGCTCGTGGCGATTGCGCTACTGCTTAGTGGCGGACTCATTGCTTTGCAGACAGCCGCCATCATCACAGCACTGCCGTTCTCAGTGGTAATGATCGGCATGATGCTCGCCACGCTCAGGGCGTTCAGAGGCGAGCATCAGGCCTACCTGCGCGGCAACCGTCGGGACTTCGTGGAACACATCACGGACCGCGTAGGCAACGAGTACGGGCTGGAAGCCGGCGACACGGAACCCGTCGCCGCAAAGGTCAAGACTTCTTGGCTCCAAAAGATCGGCATGTCGCCCGAACGGGATCAGTTAGAGATATCAGCCGATGGGCCGGCACGTTCGGAGGCCGTCGCGGTCCCGGCGCCCAAAAAGATCGGGGAGCCGTCGTTCGTCGACTCAACAACGGACCAGATTGTGACGCCACTTAAAGACGAGGAGACGCAGTAATGGGCGTGGCCCCGAGCGCGGTCCCGCTTCGCGGCGTTTGTCGGTCCGGCCTGCCTGGCGTTGCTAGTCGAGTGGTATTACACGACGGCAGGTGCCCGGGGATTCCCCGTCAGCAACTCGCTTGTGGCGTTTTGGCTGGCTGCCGCGGTGGTGATGGGCTCAGCAATCGTGGCGGGCGTCTTCAGCCTCTTCGGCGGTTAACGTTCAGACGCTTAGTCCAGCGTCAATATACAGACCTCGACCTGGCCCTCGAGTCCCGCCGGTCCCACACGGGGATCTTCCAGGTAGAACTCAACTCGCGAAGCCCAGTACTCGCCGCCTTGCGCGGGCGTGACATCGAAGGTTAGGCCCTCCAAGTCGGCCCATATCAGCGTCTCTGTCGTCACCTCAACCAGGTCCGCGAAGGGACCCGAATATGAGGCAACCGCATAACGGCCCCCCGGCAGAACTTCAGCGACAAAGGGGGCGTCGATCCAAGTATCTTCCGGGACAACCCAACCCACCTCAATCACAAGCGGTCCCTCCATGTTGAGTTGCCGGTAGCGGATCAGTCCCGGGCCGCTCGGACGAATTCCCCGCGAATTCAGGTACTGGCCGATACGCTCAAAGGCTTCACCGACGGATTCCCCCATGGTGCGGGTCGTGACAGTGACGGGCAACGCCGCGTAGACCACCGGATCGCGCAGCTGTAAGCCCAACATCGCGTTCGACATCGCGATCACACTTCCCTGGCTAGACGGGAGCCGGACGTGCCCTCGCAGCGACGCATCGGCATGTCAGCGAACACGGGCTGGTCATTGGCGCAGCAGCTCATATGGGCGACGCTACGCCAGGGTTGGCCACCCTGCCACCCGCGCGCTCACCACCCACCCCTCGCGGTTGTTACCCTGTCCCCTGTGAATAAGGTGATCGTCGTAGCGAGGCTGACCATGATGTGCCTCGTCATGTCCGCGCTGATCGCAACGCTCACCGACACCTCGGGGCGAGTGCCGTCATCGTTGGCGGAGACCGCCACCTACTTCACCTTCCAAGCCAACCTCATCGCGATGGTGGCGTGGGGAACGCTGGTGTTCTACCAATGGCGACCCGGGCCGCAGCCTCGTTGGCTTGAGTACGGGCGCGCGTTCACCGCGGCGAATCTAGTGACAATCGGAGCGATCTACTGGCTCGCGATCGCGCCGCTAGGAATGCAGGACGGCCCGCAACTCATCTTCGTCATGATCGTCTCGCACGTGGTGACGCCGCTATACGCCGCCGCGGAGCAACTGCTCGTTGGCCCTCGCACCCCGCTGCCGTGGCGCGATCTGTGGATGATCGTGGGCTACGCCTCAGGGTGGGTCACGATCGCCGTCACTAAGTCACTGCTGGGCGCCACGTCCGTCTATGAGTACCTGGACCCGGCTCGCGGGTTCGTGTCCGTCGGATTCGGACTCCTGTGGAACTTCGCTGTGCTGGCGGCCGCGGCATCGTGCGCGATGCGAATCCGCCGCTGGCGGCGCTGGTCGGATGCCGGCGCCTCGGCCCACGTCCAGCCCGCAGGAGTTTCAGCGACCGAGATTCCGCTCCCTGATGACTCTGATGGCCCGCACGGCACGGATGGCTCCGATGACCCTGACGGCTCCGTAAGCGTTGGAGCCCACCGCACGTCGCCCTAGGAAGTTGTTTGCTTCAGCTTGCCGGCTCGGCGTCGATGATGACTCCCTCGCGCTCCAACTGGACCTGCCATTTTTGCTTCTCATGCGTCGTGAGCAGCACCAGGACGCCCCATAGACCGAGGTCGTCCACCATTCCGACGGGTCCCAAAATATAGTCCGGGAGGAAGTCAATCGGCCAGATCGTGTAAGCGATCGTGCCCGCGAGAGCAAGCCACGTCATCGGCGCCACCTTGTATTGGCCCGTGCGTACCGCCCTAAAGAATCTCCACCACATGGTCCCGCCTCCGGACTAGTTCGCGAACAAAATTCGCCGCAGAGTGCCGCGATTCCCAAGAGTCCAGGTTACGCCCAGCACGCACGGACCACCATAAAGCTGCCCTAGACAGCCGGAGAGGCGACCTCGCGTAGCTCCCCCGAGGCGACGTCGAACACGAACCCGCGCACCTGCGACGTGTCGACGAGGAACGGGCTACGTCGGAGCCGCTCCATGGACTGGCGAAGGTCGGCATCGAGGTCACGGAAGCTCTCTGGGCTCCACGTGGGTTTAAGCCCGGTCTCGTCGAGCAACTCATTGCGGAGCTCGTCGTCGGTAAACGTCAGCGCGCCACAGTCAGTGTGGTGTACCAGCACAATTTCACGGGTGCCCAGCTTGCGCTGAGAGACCACGAGCGAACGAATGACGTCGTCCGTGACTACTCCACCAGCGTTGCGAATGATGTGCGCATCGCCAAGGTCTAGGCCCAGCATCGCGAAGGTGTCGAGCCGGGAGTCCATGCACGAGACCACGGCGATCTTCAGTCGCGGGGGCAGCGGTAGGTCCGGGGTGTAATTCGCGGCATACGCGTGGTTGCGCTTGAGCAGTTCATCCGTAACGGACATAAGTACCTCCCTGAGTCGTGGCACGCGGCCACCATTCATCCCGCACGTGCCTTTCCAAAGAGTAAGGCACACCCGCCGTGCTCACCTCAACCCGCCCGAGCGACACCGCCCGCTGGCGTGCTCAAGATAGATAAGTTCGCTGCAATCCGGGTATGCTCACAGCGTCAAATCGAACCGTTTCGAGCGGTCGATGCCACAGGCACAGCCGGCCCTCGTGGGTCTCGTCTAGGAGCACACATGTCTCGCATCTTCGTCACCGGGTCCGCTCAGGGAATCGGCGCCGAGTGCGCGCGCCAACTGATCGACCTAGGCCATGAGGTCGTCCTGCATGCCCGCGATGCAGACCGCGCGCTCCAAGCTATGGCCACCAACCGCGCAGCGAGCGCAGTCGTGACCGGCGAACTCGCTGACATGGCCAGCACGCGCACGCTTGCCCGCGCTGCGGAAGCCGCTGGCCCGTACGACGCGATCATCCACAACGCGGGCGTGGGAGGAGGCAAATCGGGTCGTGTCGAGACGGAAGACGGGCTGGAGCGCATCTTCCAGATCAACGTCGTCGCGCCCTACCTGCTCACCAGCCTCATGTCACTTGCGCCGCGGATGATCTACCTCACCTCGGGGCTCGAAGCGCAGGGCCACTGGGTCCCCGAAGATCTGCAATGGACAGACCGTGAGTGGGACTCCATGCAGGCTTACTCGGACTCTAAGCTTCACGACTCCATGCTGAGCTACGAGTTGGCTGCTCGCTATCCGGAGTTCGCGGTCAATGCTGTGGACCCAGGATGGATCAAAACGCGATTGGGTGGCCCCGATGCCTGGGACTCAGTCGACTTGGGCGCGGAGACTCAGGTTTGGCTGGCCACGTCGGAGGCCATCGCTGCCGCGATGACTGGCCAGTACTTCAAGCGACGCGAATCCATCGACCCCAACCCGGTCACCCAGGACATCGCTGCCCGCGCGGACCTCATGGCTGAACTCGAGCGGATCACGGGCGCCACCCTGCCTCAATGACCTTGGGGATGCGGCGAACCGCTAGGCCGCTACTCCTCCACGTCGCCCAGGTCAGGACCCGCCACGAACGCGACGGCGGGTGCGGCAGCTCCATGGAGTTCGAGTACTTCGAGCATATTTCCGCTCGACTTCACCAAGGGCCCCGGCACGTACAGCGTTCTGGTAGGCGCCACACTCCAATAACGACCTAAGAAGAATCCGTTGATCCACACAAACCCCTTGGTCCAACCGTCGAGACGTAAGAACAAATCCTTGCCGTCAGCGGTATCGAACTGCCCGCGGAGATAAACTGGTCCGGCGATTGGCCGGCCGACTTGCGGGACAGTGCCACCACCAAGCTTGGGCGTGACGAGGTGCGTCCACGCGTCAAGCGGCACTGCGGTCGCCGTCCAATCTGACAACTCCCGCGTGGCCGTCCTTACCGGGCCAATAACGCCCTTGGACTCGCCGATTCGGGGTCCGTAGTTGACTCGACCCTGGTCCTCTACCAGCAACTCAAGTGTCCTGCCATGCGGTGGCAGAGGCAGTGTCCGCGTCGTATCGCCGCGGCTCAGAACCCCAACGGGGTTACCGTCGACGCTCACTACGGCGCGGTCCCTGACCTCATTGATCGAAACCACACGGTCTCCCGATTCAAGCGCGGTGCGGTAGACCGCCAACGCGGTCCCCACGGGAAGTTCCTCGAAGCTGACGGGCGTCTCGCTGCGCACTCCGTCAGGAAGCGCAGCCGCGATCTCACCCCACGAATGTGCCGCCGTCAGGGCGACTGAAAATTCAGGCGCAGAGTCAGCCGGTTCAGGGACTTCCTGAGGTACAGGCGCGTAGCGGGAGATGACGTCTCGGAAGGCCCAATACTTAGCAGTAGGCGTACCGTCCTCGGCGAGGGGGGCGTCGTAGTCGTAAGAGGTCGTGATCGGCAGGTAGTGGCCCTTGTCGTTTGCCCCGTTTGTCGCGCCAAAGTTGGTGCCACCGTGGAACATGTAGAGGTTGACGGAGCCACCCCGTGAAAGTAGCGTGTCTAGGTCCTTGGCGGATTCTGCCGCATCGGTCACATGATGAGGGCGACCCCAGCTGTCGAACCATCCGTTCCAGAACTCCATGCACATGAGTGGCCCGGTGGGCTGATGGCGGCGCAGAATGTCGAGTCGCTCATCCGTGCGCGACCCAAATGTGGCCGTCTTGTGCAGGTCCGGGTGAGACGTGCGCGACAGCATCTCGTCGTTCGCTTGATCACAGGTCAGGAGGGGTTCTTCAACCCCGCCATCGCGGAGCATGTCCACTAGCCGGCCCAGATAGACGGCGTCGTCGCCATATGCGCCGTACTCGTTCTCCACTTGCATGGCAATGATGGGGCCGTTCGCACTTGCGAGACGGGGCCTGACAATGTTGAGAACTTGCGCGTAATACTCACCCACGGCACCCACAAAGACTGGTGCGTTTCGCCGAATGTCCATTCCCGTCTCGCGCGTGAGCCACGTCGGCAACCCGCCGCCCGTCCATTCCGCGCAAATATACGGACCGGGGCGAACGATGACGTTGAGACCCTCCGCGCCCGCCAGGTCGATAAAGCGGCCGAGGTCGCGCGGGCCATCGGTAAGAAACTCGCCTCGGCGCGGAGCGTGAAAGTTCCACGCCACATAGGTCTCGATGGTGTTGAGGCCCATCTGGCGGGCCTTGCGTAGCCTGTCCACCCACAGATCGGGGTGCACTCGGAAATAGTGCAGGGCACCGGAGATAATCTGGAAACGTTCGCCGTCGAGCAGGAAGTCATGCTCTCCGATGGTGAAAGTCCGCTCGGGCAAGGTGATTCTCAATTCTCTTCGGGGTGGGCCACCCGGCAACGGCCGGCGGCGAAACGACAGTGGCGACGGGGTCCTCCCCGCCGCCACCGCCATTGGTTCACGGGTTCATCGTGAAACCCTGGTCCGTTCCGTACGTGACAGACGCGTCCTGCCATGCCTGCAATCCGTCAGTGAGCGTGTTGGCTCCTACGTACGCCTGGCCCACGGTGTCGCCAAAGATGCTGTTGGCGTAGACCTGGAAGGGAAGGTATTCCCACCCCTCCACTACGTTGGCCGCGGAGGCCGCGAGCACCTCGTTGACCTTCTGACCGCCAAAGTATTCGAATTCCTTGTTGACGAACTCGTCGGCGTTAATCTCATCATTGGTGGCGGGGAATGCACCGCCGTCGATGCGAGTCTGGACACCATCGCCCGAGTTCGCGTACTCCACAAACGCATACGCGAGCTCTTGGTTTGTGCTCGCCGAGGTGACGGACAACGCAGAGCCGCCATTCTCAGAAGTATCGGTTGCGCCTTCGGTCCACTGCGGCATCTGGGCGACACGCCACTGGCCGGACGCGTCCGGAACACCGGACTCGAGGTTTGCGGGCATCCATGCGCCGATGGTGAGTGTGGCGATGGTCCCGTTACCGAGGCCCTGGTACCACTCGTCGCTCCACGACCCGATGGGTGCCAGCAGGTCCTCATCGATTAACTGTTGCCAGAACTTGGCGAACTGCTGCGTGCCAGCATCACTGAAGTCGACGCCCACGGTGGAGCCATCGACGGAGTAGGGCATACCGCCCGACTGCCAGATCATCGAGGTGGTAAACCCAGCATCGCCGGTGTCGTTGGCGATATACGCGTCGGGATTCGCAGCATGAATAGTCCGGGCGGCCTGGAGGTACTCGTCCCACGTGGTGGGAATCTCGATCCCATACTCGTCAAACACGTCCTGGTTGTAGAACAGCGCCATGGGACCGGAATCCATAGGCAGGCCGTAGACGGCATCGCCGCTCGTGACGGCCGCCCAAGGTCCCGGCGTGAATCGTGTGTCGAGATCCGATGCGCCGAGCGGTCCGATGTCCGCAAGTGACTCGGCAATGGAGAACTGCGGCAACGCGTAGTACTCGACCTGCGCCACATCCGGGACACCGGAGTTGGCGGAGATCGCGTTCTGCAACGCAATGTACTGGTCGTTACCAGTGCCCGCGTTGACAAGATCGATCGTGACGTCAGGATTGGCAGCCTCGAAATCTGCAGCCACGTCGGCCAGAGTTGGTTCCCAGGCCCATACCGTGAGTTCTCCGGATAGCGCAGCCGCCTCGCTACCCCCGGTTGCGGACGTGCTCGAATCATTAGTGTCGTCGCTCGAACTGCATGCCGCGAGCGCCAATGCGGCGACGCCAGTCAGAGCTACCCCTCGAATGAGGTGCTTCCTCATGTGAATCATTTTTAGTCCTTTCACTTCTTTGTTAGGAACTGGGCAAACTGGCAAAGCCAGCCTTGCGACCGTTGTTCATTCTTTGACCGACCCCTCGGTCAAACCTGATTGCCAATAGCGTTGAAGCATGAGGAATGCCACCACGAGAGGCAAAATTGTCAGCAGTGACCCGGTAATGACGAGGTTGAAGATCGCCTCGCCGCCAGCCGTCGCGGCCTGAGCGTTCCAGGCATTGAGCCCCAAGGTGAGGGGGTACCAGGCCGGGTCCTTCAGCATGATGAGCGGTAGGAAGTAGTTGTTCCAGGTGGCAACCACGGTAAAGAGCAGCACGGTCACGATCCCCGGACCCAGCAGCGGCAGGCTCACCTTCCAAAATGTGCGGAACTCGCTGGCTCCGTCTACGCGCGCCGCCTCGAGCAACTCCTGGGGGATCGCTTCTGTCGCGTAGGTCCACATGAGGTACAACCCGAAGGGCGTAATAAGAGACGGGATGATGACCGCCCACGGAGTGTTCGTGAGCCCGACCTGGCTAAACATCAGGAATGTGGGAACCGCTAGGGCAGTCCCCGGAACCGCTACCGCGCCGATGACGATCGCAAAAATGGCCTTCTTGCCAGGAAAGTTGAACTTTGCGAGTCCGTACCCACCCAGAATTGCGAGCACGGTTGCTCCACCCGCACCCGCCACGACGTAGAGGAGGGTGTTGCCAAACCAGCGCAGGAACACGCCGTCGTCGTAGGCAAGTGTCTGCTGGATGTTGTCCCACAGCGCGAAGTCGCCGCTAAACCAAAGACCGAACGAAGAGAAGAGGCTCGACTGCGTCTTACTCGCGTTCACCACGAGCCAGAACAACGGAACGATGGTGTAGATCAAAATGATGCCGGACAGCGCCGTGAGCATCACTGACTTGGAGCGCGGTCGCCTGGTGGCCCGCTTGGATTTGGCGGCTCCCCTATCTTTGTTGGCCGCGCGGGAGGGTGCTGGGAGAGCGCTCATTTTCCGGCCTCCGCTTGACGCATTCCGCGCAATTGAACGATGTACGCGATCACCATCGTGATGACGCCCATGATGATCGCGACGGTTGCGGAGTAGTTGTATTGCTGACCAGAGAAAGACAGGTTGTACGCGTAGAGGTTTGGAGTGAAATAGGTAGAGATCGAGTTTGGTGCCAGTGACTGCAGGATGCTGGGCTCATTGAAGAGTTGGAAACTACCAATGATGGAGAAAATTGTCGCAATAACGAGCGCGCCCCGAATCGCGGGCAATTTGATGGCGGTGATCACGCGCCATGCCCCGGCACCGTCGAGTGCGGCAGCCTCATAGAGCGAGGTCGGCACCACTCGCAGCGCGGCGTAAAAGATCAGCATGTTGTAGCCCATGAATTCCCAGGTCACGATGTTTCCGATAGCCAACAGAATCCACTCTGGAGCCAACGGCTCAGGTATAGCGCTGCCGAGTGCGTCATTGAGATTGCCAATGAGGCCAAAGCGCGAGCCATACATGAACCCCCACATCAGCGCGGCGACAACAGCGGGCACGGCGTAGGGCAGAAACACGGTGATACGGAAAAACTTCTTGCCATACAGACGACCGCTGTCGAGCGCAAGTGCGATGAGCAACGCGAGCCCCAGCATGATCGGCACCTGAATGACGAGGAACATTGAGACGCGACCCACGCTTGACCAGAACTGGGTGTCCTGGAACGCTCGAATGTAGTTGTCGAGCCCCACGAAACTGTTTCCGCCCACCAGCTGGTTGCGGAACAGACTCAAGTAGATCGAATACGCGATGGGCGCGAGGAACACGACGGCAAAAACCAGCATGAACGGGCCTACAAAGCCCCATCCGGTCCAGGACCGACGGTCCCTACGCCGATTCACAGGGACTTTAACTACAGCAGGTGCCGACAATGTCTTCCGCTTCCTTGAGGTGTTGCCGTGGGATGTTTACGTAAACATCGCGATGAGTTATAGAACCACGTCGTCGCGTCCGCGTCAAGTGGCACGCACATCGGCCGGCCGATTAGCGGGAAGGTATTGGGCGTACCGGGGCACCGTATGCCCCCTATTATCGAAGGCATGACCGACCCGGGAACTCGAGCGCACTTCGAGGACGACCGCGGCACGGGACGACCACGCACCGGGCCGTCGATGGCTGACGTCGCCGCACTCGCGGGAGTGTCGGGACAGACAGTCTCACGAGTGGCCAACGGCTTAACCAGCGTGCTGCCCGCGACCCGCGAAAAAGTCTTGGCGGCCATGGATAGCCTTGGCTATTCGCCCAACACCGCTGCTCGAGCGCTGCGCAACGGCGCGTTCGAGACCATCGGCGTTATTGCCCACAAACTCTCGCGCACCGGGGAGTCGCGCACCGTGGAGGCCGTGGTGGAGGCCGCCCGGAGCGCCGGTCACACCGTGACGCTTCTCGATGTCGCCACTCCCTCGCCTCGAGACGTCGCCGAGGCCGCGTCACGGCTGTCGCACCAGGCAATCGACGGCCTCGTCATTATTCGTGCCGAGATTGAAAGCCCGGAGGGGCTCGTGCTCCCGGCGAAGTTGCCGGTCGTCGTCTCGGACTCTCAGTTCCTCGGGCATCTGCCAACGGTCGGCGCAGACCAAGAGGCGGGAACCCGAGCTGCTGTCCGCCACCTTCTGGACCTAGGGCACCAGACCGTTCATCTGCTCGCGGGGCCGCAGCAATCCGCGCCGGCAACCGTTCGGCGCACTACGTGGGAGCAAACGCTCGTCGAGCATAATCGCGAAGTCTGCACACCCTTTCAGGGCGACTGGTCGTCGGAATCCGGGTATCTGGCCGGTGTTCAGATTGTCGCCGATCCACGTGTGACGGCGGTCTTCTGCGCTAACGATGAGATGGCCGCGGGACTCATGCTCGCCCTCCACGAACGCGGGATTTCGATCCCCGCAGACGTCTCGGTTGTTGGGTTCGATAACGTGCCCATGTCGCGCTACACATGGCCGCCGCTCACCACTATTAATCAGGACTTCGAGTCGATTGGCAAAAGGCTGGTCGAGGTGCTGCTTGACCAGATCGCCACCGGCTCAACTCCTAACGATCACCGCGACCTCATACCAACCGAGATCGTAGTGCGCGCAAGCACCGCACCGCCCCGCTCCGCACTGCAAAAGTAGCTCCTCACACCCCACAGGCACGCCCCGCGCCGACAAGCCCGCACCGCGACGTTCCGACCCGGGTGCAGATCTGGTCGAATTTGCGGATTCGGACTGGCATTGTCCGCCCGCAGCGCCTAGGATATTGTTCACGTTAACATCACCGCCGCAGGCCGCGTGCCGTGGCCGAGCATCGTAGCCGGGCGCAAAACGCGCACCTCATGAGCGACGGCTAACGTTCGCTGCAGACGTGACAGAGCAACCGAAAGGCAACAATGACCACCGGGTCCCAGGCAACGACGCCATCCGCCTCAAACAGCGGCGGCTCCACCCACGCGCCGCTCGCGCGAGATGAGGCGATTCACGTCCACCGAGACCACCTCGCTGATGGCCGTGAGATTATCTACTTCGACGATCATGGCTCCACCCTGGGGAGCAACCGCCGTGCCGATGCGCGCGACCTCGAACCACGCCCGGCCACCGCCACCGCGCGCCAAGACCCCCTCACGGGCGAGTGGGTTTCCGTTGCCGCCGCGCGCCAGAACCGCGTCATGCTGCCCCCGGCCCACCTGGACCCACTCGCACCCCAGACCCCCGACAACCCGTCCGAGGTCCCCGATCTCTACGACGTCGCCGTGTTCGAGAACCGCTCGCCGTCATTTGGCCCGCAGACCCAGATCGAAGGCCAAGACTTCTCCACGGACATCGGCCTCGAACGCACTGCCACTTCCGCTGGCAGGTGCGAGGTGGTGTGCTTCTCCCCCGAACACGATGGCTCATTCGCGTCGCTCGGCGACGTCCGCGCACGGACGGTGATTGAAGCCTGGGCCCACCGCACCGCCGAGCTCTCAAAGCTACCCGCCGTGCGCCAGGTGTTCCCTTTCGAGAACCGCGGCGAAGCCATCGGCGTCACCCTGCACCACCCGCACGGGCAGATCTATTCGTACCCGTACGTCACCCCCCGCACGCAGCGCCTCCAGGCCAGTGTCGCCAGCTACGGATCCTCGTTAATGGGCGACATCCTGGACCGCGAGCGCAACGCCGAGCGCGTGCTCATCCAGGGCGAGCACTGGACGGCATTCGTGCCGTTCGCGGCCCGCTGGCCCGTCGAGGTCCATGTCATGCCCCACCGGGACGTGCCAGACTTCGCGCACACGAGCCTCGCCGAGCGCGACGAGCTGGCCCTGCTTTACCCCCGCCTGCTGCGCGGTGTCGACTCCCTGTATGACACCCCCACCCCTTATATCGGGGCGTGGCACCAAGCGCCCCTCGTGGGAGGCGACGGCATCCGCCTGATGGCGCAGGTCACGAGCCCCCGCCGGGCTGCGGACAAGCTCAAGTTCCTCGCCGGTTCCGAGGCGGCCATGGGCGCCTGGATTGCCGACGTGGCCCCTGAGGCCGCGGCCTCGGCGCTGCGAGAGGCCATCACCCGCGCCGATGAGCGACACGCTGCCTCACTCTCTGCCACCACCGCACCAAAGGACCTCTCATGACCTCGAATGAAGCCACGACGAGCGTCGCACCTGCTGGCGTCTGGTCGGCGCCCGGGCGCGTCAACCTCATTGGCGAACACACCGACTACAACGGCGGACTCGTGCTCCCGCTGGCCATCGACCGCCGCACCACCTGCACCGTCACCCCTCGAGAGGACCGGCTTCTGCGCGTGACGTCTACGGCGGGCGACGGCGCCGTCGTGGAACTCAGCATCGACCAGTTGGCAGCCGATGCCGTCGCCGGCTGGTCCGCCTACGTCCTTGGCGTGGCCTGGGCTTTGGGCGAGATGGGTGCCGACCTGTCAACCGTCACCGGGTTCGATATCGAGCTGGACTCGGACGTGCCGATTGGCGCGGGGCTCTCGTCTTCTGCCGCCATCGAATGCGCTGTCGCCGTCGCTTTTAACGACTTATGGGACCTGGGGCTGACGCCCATGGAGCTCGCACGCGCGGGCCGTCTCGCAGAGAACAGCGCAGTGGGCGCACCCACCGGAATCATGGACCAGTCCGCCTCGATGCTTGGCGAAACCGACCACGCAGTGTTCCTCGACTGCACCACCGAGGTGGCGCACAGCGTTCCGCTGCACCTCGAAGAGAACAACCTCGCACTACTCATTGTCGACACCCGCGTCGAGCACGCTCACGCCACGGGTGGTTACGCGTCTCGCCGCGATTCCTGCGAAAAGGGCGCCGCCGCCATGGGCGTGACGCTGCTCAGCGAGCTGTCGGTGGACGACCTGCCTACGCTGAGCGAGCGGGTCGACGACGAGACGTACCGCCGGGTGCGCCACGTGCTGACCGAGAACCAGCGGGTCGCAGACACCGTCGAGGTGCTTCGCACCGAAGGACCCCTGGCAATTGGGGACCTGCTGTACGCCTCTCATGTCTCGATGCGAGACGACTTTGAGATCTCCGTGCCACAGATGGACCTCGCCGTCGAAACTGCGAGGTCCAACGGAGCAGTCGGCGCGCGCCTCACGGGCGGCGGCTTTGGCGGCTCCATGGTCGCGCTCGTGCACCAAGAAGACGTGGACGCAATCTCTGCGGCAATCGCCTCGGCCTTCGCGGCATCGGGCTACACGGCGCCCCAGTCGTTCACGGTTCATGCCGCGGCCGGCGCCCACCGCGACGATGCCGCTGCGGCTCGCGCCTCACTCTCACCAAACTACGCAAGGAGAGAAAAATGACTTGGATGGTGACCGGCGGAGCCGGCTACATTGGCTCGCACGTGGTGCGGGCTCTCACTGGAGCAGGGATGCAGGCCGTCGCACTTGACGACCTGTCGTCGGGGTTTGAGAAGTTTGTGGAGGACGGCGTTCCCTTGGTGCGCGCGACCATTCTGGACGGCGACGCGGTGACTGCTGCGATGCGCGAGCACCACGTGACCGGAGTCATTCACTGCGCGGGCTACAAGTACGCCGGCGAGTCAGTCAAGCGCCCCGTGCACACCTACCGTCAGAACGTAGAAGGCCTTGGGGTACTGCTCGACTCGATGGCCGCGGCCGGCGCGAGCAACCTGGTGTTCTCCTCTTCTGCCGGCGTCTACGGCACCCCGTCGGTGGACCTCGTGACGGAGCAAACTCCGACCGTCCCCGAGTCCCCGTACGGCGAATCCAAGCTGATTGGTGAGTGGCTGATTCGGGACCAGGTGCGAGCACTCGCGGACTCCGACAAGCCACTGACGGCCACGAGCCTGCGGTACTTCAACGTGGTGGGGTCCGGGTTTGGCGATATCTACGATGCCTCTCCGTACAATCTGTTCCCGCTCGTGTTCGCCAAGCTGACCAGCGGGCAGGCACCCGCCATCTTTGGCGACGACTACGCGACCGATGACGGCACGTGCGTGCGCGACTACGTTCACGTCAGCGACCTCGCCCACTCGCACGTCGCGGCCGCTCGCATGATGGAAGCGGGCCGTCCGCTCGCCCCCGTCTACAACCTCGGCTCGGGCGCCGGCACCTCGGTGCGCGAAATCATGGACGCCGTCAAGGACGTGACCGAGATCGACTTCGACCCACGCATCGAACCCCGCCGCACTGGCGACCCCGCCCGCATTGTCGCTACTGGTGAACTTGCCAGCGACGACATTGAGTGGAAGAACAGCCACGACGTTCACGACATGGTCGCGACCGCCTGGGCCTCTCACCCCAAGGGCTAGCTCGCTGGCTCAGTGCGTCTGCAGGTAGTGCAGGGTGGCGTAGCGACCGCCCGCCGCGATCAGTTCGTCGTGCGACCCCACCTCCACAATGCGGCCCTTCTCCAGCACGACGATGCGGTCTGCGGCACGGATTGTCGACAGGCGGTGCGCGACCACGAGGGTGGTGCGGTCTGCCACCAGGTTGTTGAGCGCGCCCTGGATCATCTGCTCCGACTCCGTGTCGAGCGCGCTGGTCGCCTCGTCGAGCAGAAGGATACGAGGGTCGCGGATGAGTGCGCGGGCGATGGACAGGCGTTGGCGCTGACCGCCGGACAGGCGCGCGCCACGTTCGCCCACGACCGTATGAATGCCGTCGGGTAGTTGCTCCACGAATTCACGCGAGTTGGCGCTGTCCAGGGCGTCCCACACGACGCTTTCCAACACGTCGCCCAAACCGTACGTGACGTTGTCGAGAATCGACCCTTCAAACAGCACGGATTCCTGCGGCACCACCGACACGAAGCGGCGCGCGGTGCGCAGGTCCAGCGTCTCCATATCCACCCCGTCGAGCAACATCCGACCCTCGGTAGGACGCAAGAACCCAAGGACCAGATTGAGCAGCGTGGACTTGCCTGAGCCCGACGACCCCACCAGCGCGACCGTCTCACCCCGCTTGATGTGGAGGTCGACGTCGCGGATCGCGGGCACTTTCACATCCGGGTAGCGGTAGGTCACGTGCTCCACGCGCAGGTCACCGTGCACGGCGTCCACCCGAACCTTGCCCTCGTTGAACTCGAGGTCCGGTTCCTGCAGCACGGCCGCGATGGACTTGAGCGACTCCCCACCTTTAGAGGCGATGGGGACTAGCCCCAGTACCGACGTGACGGAACCCGTCAGCAGCGAGAAGTACGTGGACAACAACACCACTTGACCGGGAGTGATGGCGATCCACCCAGTGATGGAAGCGGCGGCGGCTCCGATAAGGCAGAAGACGGTCAGCAACTGCATCGACATCCAGCTGAGCGCGCCAAAGCGGCCGTTCAGAACGTCGAGCCGTAGCCCCGCGCTGCGGACGTCCTCCGCGCCGCGAGCCACCCGCTCGGCGGCAACTTGCTCGAGCCCGTGCGCGCGGGTGATGGGCAGCAAGGTGGCCATCTCCCCCACGCGAGACGAGAAGACCTCGACCTCGTGGCGAAACTCCTCGTTGCGGCGCGCGCTCGAGCGGCGCACCATCCACCACAGCCCGGCACCAAAGGGCACCGCGAGCGCGTAGACGGGCAAGAACTCCGGCACCTGCAGCGCCGTCACCACGATGGCCCCGAGAAAAGCCGTGATGGCGCTGAGCGCCGGGTGACCCACCTGCAGAAAAGCCAGCTCAACGTTCTCCACGTCCCGCACCAGTTTGGTCTGCACTACGGATGACGACGAGTGCGAATGGAAGCCGATGGACAGCACCTGTAGCCGGGCGATGAGCGCGTTGCGCAGGTCTGCCCCGATCTGGCGGCTAGCGCCCATGAAGAGCCTGATAAACAGCATCTGGAACGGATAGTTCTGGGCCAGCAACACCGCGGCTGCGAGCGCGAGCCAGCCGAGCCTGCCCATGGGGCCGCCGTCGACCACCGTGTCCACGACCGCGGCGACGATCACGGGCAACAACCAGATGGGGCTGTCCTTGAGAACAAAGACGCCAGCTGCAAGCGTGAAGTTCTTGCGGTAGTGGCGCATCAGGTGGAGCGCGCTCCGTAACGGGTGTGCGGCGTCCAGTGGGCTGTCTTCGAATACCTGGTACGGCACAGTTTCTCCTACGGGCGACTGCACGCGCGGCAATCCCTTTTCAGTCTATGACCGTGCCCGCGCGCGCCCTACCGATGACTGCCGACGGCGGCGCAGAGATCCGGGTACCGGTCAGCGGCATTACGCTCAAACAATGACTGACCCCGTTTTGATCACCGGCTGCTCCAGTGGCATGGGGCGCGAAGCCGCCCGCGCGCTGCTTGACCGCGGCTACACCGTCTACGCCACCGCGCGCCGCCCCGAGACCCTCGCGGAGCTCGAAGCGAAGGGCGCCCACGTGCTCGCGCTTGACGTGACGGACATCGAATCCATGCGCGCGGCCGTGGCCGTGGTGGAGGCCGAATACGGGTCTGTAGGCACGCTCATCAACAACGCGGGCTACGCCAATCCGGGCCCCATCGAGACAGTGTCGGTGGAGAAGGCGCGAGCCCAGTACGAGACCAACGTCTTTGGCCTGACGCAGATGTGCCAGCTGGTCTTACCCGCTATGCGCGCGGCAGGCACGGGCCGCATCATCAACGTGAGCTCGATGGGCGGCCGCATGGTGCTGCCCGTAGGGGGTTGGTACCACTCGACCAAGTACGCCGTCGAGGCGCTCTCTGACGCGCTCCGCATGGAGGTGCGCCCGTTCGGCATCGACGTGGTTCTCATTGAGCCCGGCGCCATCAAGACCGAGTTCGATGCCACCGCCGGGATGGGAGATAACGTCGACTTGGACTCTCCTTACGCCGAGCTAGAGACTACCAACGGCCGGGTGTTCGCCTCCGCCTACGGCTCGAGCGCTGCTACCGCCGAATATGGCGCCAAGACTTACGTGAAGGCCGTCGAGGCCGCGCACCCGCGTCATCGTTACCTCAACACCGCTACTGGCCGCGTCGCGGTCTATTCGCGGCACCTGCTCGGCTCGCAGTTCTGGGACGCTGTCGTGGGCCGGATCTACCGCTGGCGCTAACCGGTGGCGCCGCCGCCGCTGAGTAAGTATTAGCCTGAACCCATGGAACCGTTCAGCATGACCAAGGGCACCAGCGTCAAGGTGTTCAGCCTCGAGAACAACGATGCGACGCTGGTAGTGACCAACACTGACACGGCGCACCCCGAGGTGCCCGCGCGCGTGCAGTACGAAGAGTGCGAGAATGATTCCGAGTCCCAGGCAGTCGTGCAGAAGTTCGTGTTCGACCTCCAGCGCCAGGGCTGGACGATCGTGGATGAGCCGCAGGCCTAAACCGCCCTCAGCCTGCCCCCGGCTCTCCCAGGGATACCCGACACAGCATCGGGCGCCTTGAAGCGTCTACTCAACCCCACCCGAGCGCGTGCAACCTGGCATCGTCGATTCCAAAGTGATGCGCGATCTCGTGAACCACGGTCACCGCTACCTCTTTGCGCACGTGGTCTGCGTCGTCGCAGAACCTGAGCGTGGGCAGCATGTAGATGAAGATCCGGTCCGGCAGGTCGCCCATCCCCCAGTCCGAACCGCGCTCGGTCAACGCGACGCCGTCGTAGAGGCCCAGTAGATCGGGTTCGCCCTCGGGGGCATCGTCCTCCACCAAGATCACCACGTTGTCCACGAGGCCCAGTAGGTCGTCCGGAATCGCGTCAAGCGCGTCATCGACGGCAGACTCGAACTCCGCGCGCGACATCTGCACGGTCACCGGGTCGTCGCCGCCAAGGGAAGGCCTCGCATGCGAGGGGAGACGGCATCGGGCGCGCCACTGTGAGTGGCCAAGCTAGTAACCAAGTTCGCGCAACCTGGCGTCATTGATGCCAAAGTGATGCCCCACCTCGTGCACCACCGTCTTGGCCACGCGGCCCCGCACCTGATCCTCGGTGCGGCAAATGCGCAGAATCGAGTTGCGGTAGATCGTGATGCGGTCCGGCATCTGGCCCAGACCCCAGTCGTTGCCGCGGCGAGTGCGCGCGACGCCGTGGTAGAGGCCCAGCAAGTTGGGCCGCCCGGCCGGAGGGTTGTCCTCGACCAGAATCACCACGTCATCGATCAACGCGGTGAGGTCATCGGGAATCATATCCAAGCCGTCTCGGACGGCCTCCTCGAACTCTTCGCGCGACATCTCAACCATGGCTACATTGTCCCTCACCTGCCCCTACGCGCACTCCCGGCGCACCCGAGTTGGATTTTGTCTGCGCTAGCCCGTATCATTTGGGGGTCCACGGCACCCTCACAAGGGGTACCGCGAATTGGCCCCCATCGTCTAGTGGCCTAGGACGCCGCCCTTTCACGGCGGTAGCACGGGTTCGAATCCCGTTGGGGGTACAGAAGGTGGCCAGAAATGGTCTAAACTTCATACGATCCTCTTGGTAACAAGAGGCAGCTAGGCCCTGTAGCGCAGTTGGTTAGCGCGCCGCCCTGTCACGGCGGAGGTCGCGGGTTCAAGTCCCGTCAGGGTCGCGGGTTGAATGCCCCTTCTTAGGAAGGGGCATTTGTCTCAGTGGGGTACGGCTTCTCGCCGACGCCGTATCCCGCACTAGGCTCTGTAGCTCAGTTGGTAGAGCGCACGACTGAAAATCGTGAGGTCACGGGATCGACGCCCGTCGGAGCCACCAGTCTTGAATATCTTCACCTCGCTCGGCCGTTGCGGCGGCATCGGGCAGGTACCACTCCTAAGCCCCGCCCAGTGCGGGGTTTCGTTGTATCTGGGCCGGGACATTGCGCGCCGGCCGTGATAAACGCCACCCTGACGCGGCATCGGGCATTAATAGGCCATAAATGCCTTGTGCGTTTGCAATTGGGTGCCGATGACCTGTGTACTAGGAACACGCCTTATAGGAGGGTCCCATGTCTGACAAGAACTTGGGCAAGACGATTGTGAACACGATCGTGTCTGCCATGCTCGGTAGCTTTATCTCCACGGTGAAGAGCGAGATCGAGATTGCCAAGATCGAGCTTTCCATCAAGGGCAAGAAGATCGGTGCTGGCGTCGCGATGCTGGCCGCCGCCGCCGTGCTGGCGTTCTTCATGCTGATGGTCTTTCTCGCAGCCGCTGTCGCGGGCATCGCCGAGGCACTTCCCGTATGGCTTTCCGCCCTGATTGTGGCCGGCGCGATCCTGCTGATCGTCTTGATTCTGGCCCTCGTCGGAGCGAGCAAGATCAAGAAGAACGCGAAGTACAGCCCCGAGCGCGCCATCAACAACATCAAGAATTCAATGCCGTTCTAGTGATTTTCTAACGGCAGCAAAGAGCGAGCCCGCACCTCGAAAGAGGTGGCGGGCTCGCTCTTTCTGTTTCCCGGACGCTTGGCGCCTAGCTAAGAGTCGGCGCGCGTGTCCGGGTAACGCTCGAGTTCCGCGACTTCAACCTCGCTGGCGAGAGTGGGCTGTGCCGCGAGCCCCTCCTCGGCGAGGATCACCGGGCGCTTCTTGCGACCGGCGAGCGAGACGCCAACAAAGACGATGCCCGCACCAACAAACTCGTACCAGGGCACCTCATCACCCAGGACCACCACCCCCAAGAAGGTCGCGACCACCGGCACTACGTAGGTCACGGAGGCAGCTGTCGTGGCCCCGGCGACCTTTACCACTCGCCAGAACAGCACGTAGGCAAACGACGTGCCGAGCACCCCCAGCGACAAGAGACTCCACATCGCTACGGAGCTCGTGGCGAAGGCGGAGGGAGCGGGCTCTGGGGTCACTAGCAGGAATGGAGCCAGCATCAGCGCTGACAGCCCAATCTGTATCGCGGCTAGTGTGACCGTGGACGACTGGATGCGAGCCAGCAGAACGCGCGAGAGCGTGCCGCCGATGCCGTAGCAGGCAGTAGCGCCGAGCATCAGTCCTGCGCCGAGCAGCGGGAAGTCGTCGATGTTCCATGCACCCAGCAGCACGGCGATGCCGACGGCGCCAATCACCAGGCCTAGCAGCTGTAGTCGATTCACCTTTTCTGCGGGGATCAGCAGCGCCACGAACAGCGCAGTCCACAGCGGCGTGGAGGCGTTGAGGAGGCTCGCGAGGGTAGACGTGATCTGCTGCTCGGCCATGGGGATCAGGACGAGTGGGATGCCAGACATAAACACCGCGACTGCCGCGATGGCCCCCACGTGCTTCCAGGACATGCGCGGCCAATTCTTGGTCCACGCCACCATGACGGCAAGGACAACGGCGCCGATGGCGACCCGCCCAAATCCCACCTGTACCGGAGTGAACTCGCGAAGGGCCAGGGCGATGAAGAGGAACGATGAGCCCCAGGCCATCGCCACCACCAAGAACGCTGGCAGCCACGCGCGAGTGGGAACGTCGGCGTCGCCGGTCATGATGGCGTGCCGCTCGCTCGGGTCCCGTTGTTGAGCGCTAGCTGGCTCGCGTGCTGTTCGAGCGCGATCATGGCGGCCTTCACCCCCACCCCGCCAAATCCATAACTACCGAGTGCGCCACCGGACTTCACCACGCGGTGACAGGGAATGAAGGGAGCCACGTTGTTGCGGGCACACGCGGTACCCACCGCACGCATCGCGCGCGGCCTCCCGGCGGCCTCGGCGAGCTCTCCGTAAGAAATAGTCTCGCCGCTGGGTACGTCACGCATCGTCGTCCATACCTCCTGGAAGAAGGGGCCACCCTGCTGCTCCACTGCCACTTCGCGCAGTGCCCCGCCGTCTCCGGCAAGCCATCTGCGCACCACATCGTCGATCTGGGGCATCTCGCCTGATTCCCAGCCGCGAGCCGCGCAGGGAGCGGACAGTGTCATCGCGGTATCTAGGAGCGGCCGGAACCCCGCTGCCCGTACCACCGCGTCCTCTGGCGTCAAGAAGACAACGAGGTCACCAAACGGCGTCGGGTACTCCTTGGCGAGCAGCGGCGAAGTCATAAGTGAAGAGTACGTGGGTCATCGCCGGGTAAAGCAAAGCGACCCCCCTCCAATTTCGGAGGGGGGTCGCGACTCATGATCGTGCTGTGTCAAATCTAAGCCAGGTGTCGCTGCTCCTGTGCAGCGAACAGCAGTGCCTGGACCTCTGCCTCGCGGAAGCGACGGTGCCCACCCAGCGTGCGAATCGAAGAAAGTTTGCCAACTTTGGCCCAACGGGTCACGGTCTTCGGGTCAACCCGGAAGATCGCGGCAACTTCACTCGGCGTCAGAAGCTTTTCCGGCTCCTGGAGCGTATCTGCCATCATTTTTTTTCCTTACGTCCGTTCGTGCCCACCACGGGCTTCATACAAGTGAGAGCGTTGAGAACGCTAGATATGACGCGGTTTCGGCAACTTCTCCTGAATGCGCATTTTGCCGGGAGTCGCAAAGGACTCCAGATGCGTTGTAAAGTACGAGTTCAGGACTTATACCGTAGGGCGAGCGCGAACGCGCAACCCGCGAAGGTGGAAGGGACGGCAACATGGGGCGCGGTCGTCAGAAGGCCAAAGACGCAAAGATTGCACGCGAATTGAAGTACACGCCGCACGGCGCGGACTTGCGCGAGCTAGAGCGAGAACTTATTCATGGGGCTCCGGCACGACCGGCCAAGGTTGTTGTCGAAGAAGAGCCAGATCCGTACGCTCGCTGGGCTAGCGACGACGACTGAGCCTCCGGCTCCGACGATGGATCCCGATTCCGCCCCAGCGCTGCTGTGGAACTAAAGCGCTGGTGGGCGGAACTCGTGGCAATAATGCACGGGCAGGGCGCTAAGTGGCATGCTCGCAGTTAGCCTGAGGAGTGTGCACCTTCACCGCGCCAGTTCGCCGGGGCATCCCGTCAGCTCGAGCAGATCAGGCCTTGTAGTCACCACTCAGGTAGACCGCGCCGCCATCGACACCCTTGGCCCCGCGGACCACGTCGCCTGACACCGCTCTGTCATCGTCAGCAATGACTTCGCCTAGCACCCAAGCCGGCACACCGGCGGCTGCCGACTGAGCAATAAGCGCATCGGCGTCTTCTGGCCCAACAACTGCGACCATGCCTACGCCCATGTTCAACGTGGATTCCAAGTCGTTCCACGGCACCTTGCCCGCAGCCTGAACCAGAGCAAAAATCGCGGGGATATCCCACGCATTGCGCGCCACCGAGGCGGCAAGCCCTCGAGGGATGATGCGCGCCACGTTTGCCGCAAGTCCCCCGCCGGTGACGTGGCTGAACGCATGAAGACCCGCGACTGACGCTGCCAGGTCCACGCACAACTTTGCGTAGATGCGAGTGGGGACCAGGAGTTCCTCGCCAAGCCTGCGGCCCAGCTCCGGAACCTCGGTGTCGAGGGACCAGCCTGCGTGCCTCACCACTGAGCGCACCAGCGAATAACCGTTCGAGTGCAGTCCCGATGAGGCCATGGCGATCACCACGTCACCCGCCGCGACCTTCTCCGGGCCCAGCAGTGCCGAGGCCTCGACGACTCCAATCGCGGCACCCGCCACGTCGTAGTCATCCACGCCCATCACGCCGGGGTGTTCCGCCGTCTCACCACCAACGAGGGCAGTGCCGGCCATCTCGCAGCCCTCGGCAATGCCGCGAACGATGTCGGCGATGCGCTGGGGCACCACCTTGCCGCACGCGATGTAGTCCGTCATGACGAGGGGCTTAGCGCCACAGACCACGATGTCGTCCACGACCATCGCGACCAGGTCCTGGCCGATGGTGTCGTGAATGTCCATCTGCTGGGCGATCACGATCTTGGTGCCCACACCGTCGGTGGACGATGCGAGCAGCGGCCGCTCGTACGACTTCAGGGCAGACGCGTCAAAGAGCCCTGCGAACGCGCCGACTCCCCCGAGCACTTCGGGGCCGTGGGTACGGCCCACCGCCTCCTTCATGAGTTCCACCGCACGGTCGCCCGCGTGTGTGTCTACCCCGGCGTCGGCGTATGTAATTCCTTCTGCGGTCATGAGGTCACCTCTTCAGCTTGGGTCATCAGCAGGTGCTGCGCGTCCACGGGCGGTTTGATCGGATAGTCGCCGGTGAAGCAAGCGGTGCAGAGTCGGTCCTGCGCCTGCTGCGTCGCGGCGATCATGCCCTCCGTGGAGATGTAGCCGAGCGAGTCCGACCCAAGATCCTCGCGAATCTCTTCGATTGTCTTGTGGACGGCAGCAAGCTCGGCACGGGTAGCGAAATCGATGCCGTAGAAGCACGGCCACTGCACGGGCGGGCTGGAGATGCGCACGTGAATCTCGGCGGCACCTGCATCGCGGAGCATCTTCACGATGGCGCGCTGCGTGTTACCGCGCACGATCGAGTCGTCCACCACTACCAGGCGCTTGCCCTCGATGACCTCGCGCAGCGGGTTGAGCTTGAGCCGGATGCCCAGCTGACGCAGCGTCTGTGAGGGCTGGATAAAGGTGCGGCCAACGTACGAGTTCTTGGTGAGGCCCTGACCAAACGGGATCCCCGATTCTTGCGCGTAGCCGATCGCGGCCGGCGTGCCCGACTCGGGGGTGGGCATCACGAGGTCGGCCTCGACAGGGTGCTCGCGTGCGAGCGTGCGTCCCATCTCGAGCCGCGCCGCGTTCACCGACCGCCCGTTCATGGTGGTGTCAGGGCGTGCCAGGTATACGTACTCGAACACGCAATTCTTGGGATCCGACTTTGCGAATCGCGTGGAATGCAGTCCGTCCTCGTCGATCATGACGAATTCGCCTGGCTCGACCTCGCGCACAAAGTCGGCGCCCACGATGTCCAGAGCGGGGTTTTCAGAGGCGACCACCCAGCCTCCGGAGGGCAGGCGGCCGATCATCAGCGGGCGTACGCCCTGAGGGTCGCGCGCCGCGTAGAGCTTGGTCTCATCCATGAACACCAGAGAGAACGCCCCGCGCACGTGCGGAAGTAGCTCAACGGCGACCTCCGCGAGGCTGTCCTCGCGGTCAGAGCCCAGTAGCGCGGTAAGGACGGCCGTATCAGTGCAGCGACCGCCCGTAAGGTCCAGACGCTTAGCCATGCCCTCACGGGAGATCAGCAGATCGATGAGTTCCTGTGTATTGGTCAGATTGCCATTGTGCCCAAGGGCGACGGTGCCGTGCGCAGTGGGGCCAAGCGTGGGCTGGGCGTTAGCCCACACCGATGCGCCGGTGGTTGAGTAGCGCGCGTGACCTACCGCGATGTGCCCGGTGAGCGCCTCGAGAGCGCCCTCGTCGAACACCTGCGACACGAGCCCCATGTCCTTGAACACGAGGATCTTGTCTCCGTTGGAGGTGGCGATTCCCGCAGACTCCTGGCCGCGGTGCTGCAAAGCGTAGAGACCAAAGTAGGTCAGCTTCGAGACCTCCTCGCCCGGGGCCCAGACGCCGAATACACCACAAGCATCCTGTGGCCCCTTTTCATCGGGCAGAAGGTCGTGATTGAGGCGTCCGTCACCGCGTGGCATCAGGTAGTTTCTCCATTCGAGCGGTCGGTCGGGGGAAAATCATCGACTGCATCGGGCGCCAACCTGTCCTGAGGGAAAAGCGGCCACTCGACAGCGTTGGGAAGTGGCTTGTCGACGCGGGTGGCGATCACGCCTGCGATCAGCCCGCCAATCAACGCAAAGCCAGCTCCGAGTAGCACCATCACGATGCCGCGGCCGGCTCCTGTGGAGTTAGGCAGCACCGCCCCTAGGACGATGCCGAGCACAGTTCCGAAGCCGATGCCCGTGCCAATAAAGCGGCCTAGTCGGGGTGCGTGCCGTATCGCGGCGGGGATTGCGGTGCGCTGCAACTCCTCGACTGAGGGGACCTCGTCGGCATGGTCGTGGCTGGGTGCGTCACTCACGAGATCAGTGTAGGCGGTGCACCCCGATAGCGAAGAACGCACCTACGGGCACCGGCGCACGTGAAGGCGCCGGTGCCCCAGCTCAACCCTTACTCGATCCGGCCAGCAGGCCACGAACAAAGTAGCGCTGAAGGCTGAAGAACACGACGAGCGGAATGATCATCGAGATGAACGCCGCAGGCGGTACCAGGTACGCGTACTGCCCGTAGTCACCCGCCAGGTTAGAGATTGGGTAGGTCAGCGGGTAGGTATTAGCTGAACCAAACACGGCGGACACCAGCAGGTCATTCCACACCCAGAGGAACTGGAAGATCGCGAGCGACGCGATCGCGGGAAGCGACAACGGCATGATGATCCGGAAAAATACCTGCGTGTGGCTGGCGCCGTCCACGCGCGCGGCCTCGAGGACCTCGCGCGGGATATGCGACACAAAGTTGTGTAACAGGAACACGGAAAGCGGGAGCGCGAAGATCGTGTGCGCTATCCAGACCCCGGGGAACTGACCTGCTACCCCCAAGTTCTCTGGACCGAGCAAGCGCAGCAGCGGGATGAGCGCCAGTTGCAACGGGACTACTTGAAGCGCAAAGATCAGCACGAAGAGGAAGTTCGAGCCGCGGAACGGGATCCACGCAAAGGCATAAGCCGCCATCAGACCCAGCACAAGTGGGAACACCACTGAGGGCACGGTCACGACGATCGAGTTAAAGACGTAGTTCAGTAGCGGTGGCGCCGTGGAGTTGTCACCGAACGAGTCGAACAACACCTGGCCGAAGTTGCCGAAGGTGAGGTCGCCGTCCGCCATGACAGTCCACCAGGCATCGGTGCGGTACCTATCGCCGGGTACCAAGGAGTTCATCAATAGCGCCAGCGTAGGAATAGTCCATAGGAGCGCGATGATAATGGCCGCCGCCGTCGCCCACGGTGAGGTGAGCCGTTCCTTGGCGCGCTTTGAGGCGCTCACGGTGCGCCCCTTCTTGGGGTCAGCATCCGCGACGGGCTGCTGTGGAGGCATCGTGACGCTCATCAGCGGTTCTCCTTCACCTTGTTGAGGGATCGCACGTTGTAGATGACGATCGGGATCACGAACACAAACAGGATTACTGCTAGCGCCGCGCCAAGTGGTTCGCGGCCTTCCACGAAGCTGAGGACGTACATCCGGTTAGCCACGACGTCCGTGCTGTCGCGACCCTGAGTGACGGTACGCACGATGTCGTAGACCTTCAGCGCCATGATCGTGATGGTAGTGAGCACCACCACGATGGTGCTGCGAATCGAGGGAATCGTGATCGACCAGAAGCGCTGCCACGCATTGGCGCCATCCAGCGAAGCGGCCTCGTTCATCTCTATGGGGACGCCCTTGATGGCTGCGGACAAGATGACCATTGCGAATCCAGTCTGAATCCATACCAGAATGACGATCAACCAGACCGTGTTCCACGGGTTGTCTGCCAGGAAGTTGTACGGCTCCAGCCCCACCAATGCTCCAAGAGCGTTGAGTATGCCGGTCTGTTCACCCACCTGGTTGTAGTCGTACATGATGTTGCCCCAGATCACCGAGGCGCCCACGAGGGAGATCGCCATCGGCATAAACACCAAGGACTTCAGTACCTTCTCGCCCTTGGCCCGGTCGATGAAGACCGCGTAGCCAAGGCCAATGCCGGTCGACAACAGGGGGACGAGCACCATCCACACAAAGGTGTTGAGAACCGTGCGCAACGTATTCGGATCGGTGAACGCGAAGCGGTAATTCTCGAGGCCGACGAACTGCGTCACGGTGGTGTAAATACCGGTGTCGGGGTTGGCCTCGTTGGATACGCCGTTGAAAGAAAGCCAGGCGGTGTCAAGCGCGGGGTAAATCAGCCCCACCGAAAGAAGAAGCAATACTGGAGAGATCAGGATCACAAGTTGGAGCTTGTCGCGGCCGCGGCCCTTGATGAGGTCCGCGCCGTACATCACCAGTATCACGACGGTAATGAATACGACCACCGCGATGGCGGCCAATAACAGATTCTGGCCTTGGGTGGACCAAAAGTTCCCATCGAGGCCCGCGGTTGGCAGAACTCTCGATAGGGAAGGTAGCGCCTCTGTCGACACCATCGTCGACTCCTTTCGTCACGTCTGGAAAGACTGGTTGGGCCCCGCAACTCGTGCGGGGCCCAACCAGTCATTTACCGATGATGGATCACGGCCAAGCGTTGTCGATGTCCGTCAGCACCGATGGCAGCGGGGTACCGCTGACATAGTCATTCATTCCGGTCCAGAAGGCCGAGGCACCCACCACTGCGGGCATCAAGTCCGATGCGTCGAAGCGGAAGACGGTGTCTTCACCCTGGAGAATTTCGATCGACTTCTGGCCAATGGGGCTAGAAGCGTTGGCCGGGTCAAGACCCTTGTTGGCAGAGATAACGCCACCGATCGAGACTCGCTCGTTTGCCCACGTGTCCGAGGACATGAAGGCCTGGAGTGCTACGGTCTCCGGCTTGTCATTGAACGCGGCGACAAACTCGCCACCACCGGTGACTGCGGAGCCGTCATCTGCTGACACGTTGGGCGTCAAGAAGGCCCAGATATCGCCGTCTTCAGCAACTGTCGTGCCCTCGGGCCACTGGGCTTCGTAGAACGAAGCCTGGTGGTGCAGCGAGCACGAGTCGTTGAGGATCTTGAGCCCAGCCTCCTGGAATGACGTGTCGACGATGGAAGCCGGGTTTCCAAGGCCACCGTTGACGTAGTCAGGGTTGAGCGCGATGTCGCCGAATGACTCGAAAGCCTCGGTGATCTCGGGTGACGAGAAGTCGAGGTCGCCCGCGACCCACGAGTCGTATGCCTCAGGTCCCTGCTGGCGGAGCACCAGGTCTTCGATCCAGTCAGTGCCGGACCAGCCCGTTGCCGTGCCGGATTCGAAGCCGATGCACCAGGGCTTGTAGTTATCCCCTGAGCCACCGTTCTCCGCCATCGTCTCGGTCAGCGTCATGAGCTCGTCCCACGTGGTGGGAATTTCGTAACCGTTATCTGCGAAGTCCTGGGGTGAATACCAGATCCAACCCTTGACCGATGCCATAAGCGGGGCCGCGTAGAACGTGGTGCCGACTGTGCCGTAGTTCTTCCAGTCCGCAGACCAGAACTCGTCAACGTTGTCTGACACCGTTTGGGGGGCCGGAACCACTGCGCCGGTACCCACGACGCGCTGGAGCAGACCAGGCTGGGGAATGATCGCGAGGTCAGGAGCATTGCCACCCTCGACCCGAATGTTGATCTCCGTCTCGAACTCGTCCGAGCCGTTGTATGAGACATCCATTCCCGTGCATTCCTGGAACTTGGCGAGCGACTCGGTGAGCTGCTCCGCCTCGACTCCGGAGATGGTGCCGTAGAGCTCTACGGGTGCACCTTCGTGCATGCCATAGGTCTCGTAGTCTTCACAGCCAGCGGCCATCGTGCCACCGGTCTCGCCACCGCTTGAGGTGACGGAAGTGTCGGGCGACGACTCAGGGTCATCACTCGTCGAGCATCCTGCAATCAGAAGGCCTGACACCGCGGCAACCGCGACCAGGCCAAGCGTGCGTTGTTTCATGAGCAACGTGCCTCCTCTTCATTGAGTAGGACCTCACCCGCCTCCATACGGAACTGGGGCGAGGTATGTGTTTGCGGCCTTGATCACCAGGTAAGCAGCCAATTAAGCAAACGCTTGCTCTCAAGATACTTACCGACGGAACCTAAGGCAAGGGCACAGCGGCTATTAGCCAAATCGTTACGAAATCAGGACAAACTTCACGGCGCACCCGATGCCGAGGGCACGGTTGTTACTCGCGTCAAGACGCGTTCCCCGCCAGTTCCAACGCGATCTCTTCCCACCATTGTCCGGCTGCCGGACCGCCGTTGCACGTGCCATCGGACTCCCCCGGCACCTTGGTCCACACGGTGGCAACCAGGTGGTCGGATCCCTGCGCTGCCGGATTTTCGCCGATAGCGCGGCCACGTGGATTGCACCACTCGCCGTTGGACCCGTTGCCGTTGCGCGACGTATCAACTACATAGGGCAAGCCAGTCTGGTCGCTGATCTGATCCGCCCACGCCTGTTCGTCCGCAGTCGAGTTGTAGTTCGAGGTGTTGGTCGCGAATCCGGAGAGGTTCTGCAGACCTACCTTTTCCATGCGCGCCACCGCCTCGCCAACACTCAGCCATGTCGAGTGCCCGACGTCCAAGAAGACCTTCGCGCCGGCATCGTCCAACGCCTTCGCAGCGCCACTGAGCAAGCCCACCCGATCCCCTTGACCGTCGCAGTCACCCAGTTGAGGCAAGGCATCGGGCTCGAGGATCACCCAGGCATCGCTCCCGGCAACCGCTTCCCCCACCTTGGCCGCGAAGCCCAGGTATTGCTCCGCGGGCAGGCCGCCAGCGCTGTAGAGCCCGCAGTCACGCCCCGGGATCGCGTACACCACGAACAGTGGTGTCTGCCCCGCTGCTACTGCGTCGGCGGCCACGGCACGGGCCACCTCGATGCCATCGTTGTTCTCTTCGAGCCAAGTGGCGGTGGGCTGGTCGACAAGGACCTTGAGCAACGCCGCATCGGGATCCCGGCCCTCGCTCACGAGTCGCGTGTATTCGGCGTCGACTTTTTTGGGCGCATTGAAGAAGGTGACCGATGAGCTGAGCTGACTTGGCATGACTGCCTCCGTGGGAGTGGGTGTGGGATCAACAATGGGGGAAGGCGAGGGCGGGTCTGTCGCCGGCGCTGCATCCGCAGTGGCCGGGGCCGTCGGGGACGGACTTGTCACGTCTGCGGTGTGGCCAATGCAAACGGTGAGCATGAGCGTCACGCAGGCGAGCAGCGTGGGAAGTCTTAAGGGTCCGCGAATCATCTAGGCGCCCTGGAGTGGGAGCAGAGCAGAGAGATTCGCGCGCTCGCCCGAGGCGTTCACCTCGCCGGAGGCCATCGCCTCGGCCCAGTCTCTGCGCCCGGTCACTACCTCAAGCCAGGTCTGCGGCGCCATCTCCACCACACCGGGCGGGGTGCCGCGCGTGTGGCGGGGACCCTCGAGACACTGAGTGGCTCCGAACGGCGGCACTCGAACTTCGAGCGCCTGCCCGGGAGCCCGTGCGTTGAGCTCCTCCAGAGAGTAGCGGACGGCCATGGCGATGGTGTCGCGATCCGGTTGGGTCGGTTGAGCGTCGAGTTCGGCTTGTTCCTCTGACACCGTGGGGTCGAACCCATGCAACGTGCAGTCCCGCTGGGCATTGAGCCAGGCCGCGAGCGCGGCGCGGCCCTCTGGAATGGCGATCCTGCGGCGTGAGGGCATACCCCTAGCGTGGCATAACCGGCAGGGCTCCACCGCTGATTTAGAGCGTGACATTCACCACGCTGGGACTTTACGGACCCGTAGCACGCAGGGACGCGAAGAAACGTGCCAAATCCGACCCATAGCACGCAGGGACGCGAAGAAACGTGCCAAATCCGACCCATAGCAGGGCGGGGGCAGGGACTGGGACGGGGACGGGGGCGAGGCGGGGCGACCCCTCACAGAGTCACGCCCGTCAGGCCCGGCGGGGGCGGGGCGAGCAGACCCCTGCCCTAGCCGAAGTGGTGGAGCAGCGGGCCCTCCCAGGCGATGGCGAGCTCCCCGAGCGGCAGCGTGAACTGGTCCTGGATGTCCAGTACCGCGCCAGAGCCGTCAGCCGAGCCGCCGTGAGGCGCCCCCTCGGTCACGCCCAGGCGGATCGCGGGCACACCGCGAGCCTGAAGCATCGCGACAAACCGGGCTTCTTCGCCGCGGGGCAGCGCGACGAGCACGCGCCCTTGAGACTCAGACAGCAGCGCCTGTGCGGGGGTGACGCCGTCACGCTCGCAGATCTCGTCAAGCACCACGCGGGCGCCGATGCCGTAGCGCAGGGCGCCGTAGGCCAACGAAGCGGCAAGCCCGCCCTCGGACACGTCGCGGGCCGCATCGATCAGGCCGTCGCGCGAGGCGGACACCATGACCTCAGCAAGCACGCGCTCCTTCTCTAGGTCGACCGCCGGGGGCAGCCCACCGAGGTGGCCACTCAACGCTGCGAACTGAGAGCCGTTCAGCTCCGCGCGGGTCTGGCCCAACAGGTAGAGCAACTGGCCGCCCTCGCGCCACCCGGAGGGCGTGACGCGGTCGACCGTGTCGAGCACTCCCAGAATTCCGACGATCGCGGTCGGGTTAATGGACGAGTCGATGCGGCCGGGCTCGCCGGTGCCGTTGTACAGCGAGACGTTGCCGCCGGTGACGGGCACGCCGAGGGTCTGGCACGCATCGGCGAGGCCGCCGATGGCCTCCACGAACTGCCACATCGCGTCCGGGTCCTCGGGCGAGCCAAAGTTCAGGCCGTCGGTCACGGCGAGCGGAGTCGCGCCGGCGATGGCCACCGCGCGGTACGCGGCGGCGATGGACTGCTGCGCACCCGCATACGGGTCGAGCTTGGTGTAGCGGTCATTGGAGCGGGTGGCGATCGCGACGCCGCGCCCGGTCTCCTCGTCCACGCGCACCACGCCGACGGTGTCGGGGCGTGCCTGCGCGGTGTTGCCCTGGACGTAGCGGTCGTACTGGCCGTAGATCCACTCTCGCGACGACATGTTGACGCTACCAATCAGCTCAAGCATCGTGGCGCGCAACTCCTCGCCGGTGCCCGGGAGCGTGAGGGATGAAGCATCGTCCGCTTGCAGCGCGTCCATCCAGGCGGGACGCGCGAAGGGGCGGTCATACACCGGGCCATCGTGCGCGACGGTGCGCGGGTCCACGTCGACAATGCGCTCGCCGTGGTGGTCGATGGTGAGGCGACCGGAGTCATTGACCTCTCCCACCACGGAGCTTTCGATGTCCCACTTGGCAGCAATCGCCATGAATGCGTCGAGCTTGTCAGGAGTGACGACGGCCATCATGCGCTCTTGCGACTCGGACATGAGTATCTCGCCTGCGTTCAATGAGGGGTCGCGCAGCAGCACGTCGTCGAGCCACACGTGCATTCCGCCCGAGCCGTTAGAGGCCAACTCCGAGGTGGCGCACGAGATACCTGCGGCGCCTAGGTCCTGGATACCCTGCACCACGTCGGCGGCAAACAGTTCGAGGCAGCACTCGATGAGCACCTTCTCCATGAAGGGGTCGCCCACCTGGACGGACGGGCGCTTGGTCGGCACGCCGTCCTCGAAGGTCTCCGAGGCGAGGATCGACGCCCCGCCGATGCCGTCGCCGCCGGTGCGCGCGCCGAACAGGACTACCTTGTTGCCCACGCCCTCGGCGGAGGCAAGGTGAATGTCCTCGTGCTTCATGACGCCGACGCAAAGAGCATTAACCAGCGGGTTGCCCTGGTAGCAGGAGTCAAAGATCGCCCCGCCCCCGATGTTGGGCAGACCCAGCGAGTTGCCGTAGCCACCCACGCCGCTCACCACGCCGTGCACGACGCGGGGGGTATCGGGGTGGTCGATCGCGCCAAAACGCAGTTCGTCCATGATGGCCACGGGGCGAGCACCCATCGCGAGGATGTCGCGGACGATGCCGCCCACGCCGGTCGCCGCGCCCTGGTGGGGCTCGACGTAACTGGGGTGGTTGTGGCTCTCGACCTTGAAGGTGACGGCCCAGTTGTCGCCAATATCCACGACGCCGGCGTTCTCGCCGATGCCGACCATGAGGGACTTCTTCATCTCTTCGGTGGTCTTCTCGCCAAACTGGCGCAGGTGGTTCTTGGACGACTTGTAGGAGCAGTGCTCGGACCACATGACGGAGTACATGGCCAACTCGGCCGCAGTGGGGCGGCGCTCAAGTAGGGCGACGATCGACGCATACTCGTCGGGCTTTAGACCCAAAGCCGCAAACGGCATCTCTTGGTCTGGATTCGCGGTGGCGTTGTCCACCGTGTCGAGATGTGCGGCGGGCGTTGCGGGCGCTTCGGAGCTCATGGGATCCCTCGTGAGTGCGGGCGTACCGTCAGGCTGGGCTGCGTTATCCGGTACTGGGGTATGGGCAAAGACTACCGGGCGCGCGCCACACCGGGTGCTGGTCCAGACTCACGCAATTCAGCGCGGCAGGTCAGCCCGCGATCACTCGATCGACCGCGGCGCGGGCCGCTTCCAGAATCTGGCCCCAGTCAGATCCGGGTGCACGCAGGTGGATTCGGTCGAGCCCCTCCCATTCGTATGCGATGACCCCTGGCAGCCGCCTAATAGCCGCGCCCATTTGGTCCAGGCGATGCGAGCCAACAATCGATTCCACGCTGGGCGAGATCAGAAGCACGTGGGAATACCCGGACAGGCGCGAGGTTCCGCAGTCCAGGACCACCGCCGATGCCGGGCTGCCAGTTCGTGGGCCGGGAGCGTCACTCTGGCTTGCCCGCCGCCCAGGAAGCGCCTCAGCGCGCGAACCCTCGCGGCGCTCCGCGGGGGTGAACTCGCGCGCATGTTCGCCAAGACTGTCGACCAGATGCTCGAACGCCCCTGGCTCGTCTCTGGGTGAGTGCTCCGTTGCCATCATGCCCCCGATCGATTCCGTTACCAACCTCATTAGCCTAAGCAAAGTGTCGGCATATTGATACTGAAGGATGAGTTTTGGCCTGCGCCACGCACAAAGGAGCCGCACTCGCCCTCACGGCTGACCCGCTAGCCATACAGTGACCACATGGAGTTGCTGGCATGGATACTCGCGGGTGTGGCGGCGTTGGTCGCCGCTGCCTTGGCGTGGCGCCTGCGCACCTCGTCGTGGCGAATCGACGAGCTAGAAAGACAACTCAGCCGCGACACCGAAGCGGAGCGGGCACTCGCGGCAGCCGACGAACGCGCCCGCATCGCCCGCGAGATGCACGACGTGGTGGCGCACACCTTGTCCGTGGTGGTCGCGCAGGCGGACGGCGGTCGCTTCGCCGGCGCACACAACCCCGCTCAGGCCACTCACGCACTCGAGACCATCGCCGATGTGGGCCGCTCGGCGCTCACCGAGATGCGCGCGCTGCTGGGCATCCTCCGCGACCGGGACACCGGCACGGCAATGGGGCCTCAGCCAAGTTTGGGCGACGTCCCCACCCTCGTCGCCACCATGCGCGAGGGCGGCCTGGCGGTCTCGTTCGTCACCACCGGTACGCCCCGCACCATGCCCATCGGCGCGGGCCTGGCTGTCTACCGCATCGTCCAAGAAGCGCTCACCAATGTCCTTAAGCATTCCGGGCCGGCGGTCACCGCCTTTGTCCAGCTCCAGTGGGAAGCCGATGCCGTAACCGTCACCGTGAGCGACGACGGACGCGGGGCGGCCGCGCGCGGCGACGGCAAGGGCACCGGGTTGGAGGGCATGCGCGAGCGCACCTCCGTGTTTAGCGGCACCCTGTCTGCGGGACCCAAGGCTGGCGGAGGCTTTCTGGTTCGCGCCACCCTTCCGCTGGGCGCCATCGCGCTCGTTCCATCCCCCACCACCCCACTTGACACCGAGCACCACCCCGAACAGGAGACTCCATGACAAACCCCGACACCCCCGCACCCGAGCGCGAGGTGCTCACCTGGGAGACCTTTGGGCGCGCCTCGCGGGAGATCGCGCAGGCCGTGGCTGACTCCGGCTTTAAACCGGACATCGTCGTGGCGGTAGCGCGCGGCGGGTTGCCTGTGGGCGGCGCCGTGTCGTATGCCCTGGGAACCAAGGGCGTCGGCACGCTTAACGTGGAGTTCTATACCGGGATCGATGAGCGCCTACCGGCACCCGTCTTGCTCCCCCCCGCTGCTCGACACCGCTGCCATGAGCGGGCTCAAGGCGCTCGTAGTTGACGACGTCGCAGACACGGGCGAGACCCTCGCACTAGTCAAGAAGCTCATGGACCTGCACTGCAAGGAGGTCCGTACCGCGGTCCTGTACTCCAAGCCCCGCTCGGTCATTGACCCTGACTACGTGTGGAAGCGCACGGACCTGTGGATCACCTTCCCGTGGTCCGCGCTGCCCCCCGTGACGCGTCAGGTCGTGGGCGGCGACGCGTGAGCATTCGCGTCGCCATCGTTGACGACCAACAGTTGATCCGTGCGGGCTTCCGCATGGTGGTGGACAGCCAGGAGGATATGGAGGTCGTCGCGGAGGCGGGCGATGGCGCCGATGCCGTCGCGGCCTTGGCCGCGGCGCCGGCCGATGTGGTGCTGATGGACGTGCGCATGCCCGGTCAGGACGGCATCGCGACCTGCGCCCAGGTCACCTCGAGCTCCGACGCGCGGGTGGTCATCCTGACCACGTTCGACTTGGATGAGTACGTGGTGGCGGCCATCAAGGCCGGGGCCAGCGGGTTCCTGCTCAAGGACGCACCCCCGGAGCAACTCCTTGCCGCCATTCGCACCGTCCACGCGGGCGACGCGGTGATCGCGCCATCGTCCACGCGCAGGCTGCTCACGCGGTTGGCGACGACTTTGCCCGATCCCACCGATGGCGCCGGCCTGGAATCCCTGACCGACCGCGAGCGCGAGGTGCTACTGCTCATGGCCCGCGGCATGTCTAACCAAGAGATCTGCAAAGACCTGTTCCTCGCAGAACCGACCGTGAAGTCACACGTGGGCAAGGTGCTGCACAAGCTGGGCGCGCGCGACCGCGTGCAGGCCGTGGTGATCGCGTACGAAACCGGGCTGGTCAAGCCGCAGTGTTAATCGAGTCGCACGGTTAATGAGGCCGCAGTGCTGATGTGGCAGCGCTGATGCGGCAGCGCTAGAACCCGCACCGTCCGCCGTCCATACCCAGGTATGAGTGAAAGTCCACACCACGGGCCGATGCCGCGAGACACCTCCGCTCAGTAACGTCAGGGTATGAACACCGCCGCCGCATCAAGCACCGCCTCCACTGCTGGCGCAGACAACGCTCTGACCGCACGCGGGCTGACCAAAACCTATGGCCGCGGCGAGGCCGCGGTCACCGCTGTCGACCACGTTGACCTCGACATTCCCGCCGGCGTGATGACCGCCGTCATGGGCCCGTCCGGGTCCGGCAAGACCACGCTGGTGCACCTGCTCGCGGGGCTCGACCGCGCAGACAGCGGCGACGTGTGGGTGGGCGACGACGAGATCACGGCGCTCAAAGACAAGGACCTCGCCAGGGTGCGTGGGCGCATCGTCGGGTTTGTGTTCCAGGGCTTCAACCTGCTGCAGACCATGAGCGCGCGGGACAACATCCTGCTGCCGCTGCGCCTCAACGGGATTGAGCGCGACGACGCGTGGCTCGACTCGCTGGTGGACATGCTCGGCATCGGCAAGGAACTCGCCCGCAAGCCGTTTGAGATGTCCGGCGGGCAACAGCAACGCGTCGCCATCGCCCGCGCCCTGATCACGCGACCGCAGGTGGTGCTGGCCGACGAGCCCACCGGCAACCTGGACACGCACGCGAGCGCGGAGATCCTGTCTCACCTACGCCAAAGCTGCCGCGAACTGGGCCAATCCGTGGTGATGGTCACGCACGACCCCACCGCGGCATCGTACGCGGGGCGGGTGTTGTTGTTCGCGAACGGCCGCGTGGACGGGCACATCACAGACCCCACCCCGGAGGCCGTCCTGGCGGGGCTCGACGCGCTGTCCGGGGTTCAACGGTGAGGCGGCTCGCCGCGCTGCTCACCGGCATCGTCGCACTGGGGCTCATGTTTCTGAGCCTGCCGTGGGAATCCCTCTCATGCCTGCCTCCCGAATGCTCACAGAGTTCGAGCGGGATTTTTTGGGGAGGGATGTGGATGCTCGTCTCTCTCACCGCATACGTCTTAATTCCCGGCACGGTCTTCACGGCCATCTTGGTCTCCGTGCTGCGCTTGCGCGACGCCGCCAGCCCAGGTGACGCTGCGGTGCGTTCGGCATTGGGCGAGACGCGCGGAAAGGCCGTCCGCGAGGCGACGAGGCGCGGCGCCGTCGATGCGGGATTTTGGGTTGGCGGCGCCTACGCCGCCGCTGGAGTCGCCCACCTCGCGATGCTCGCGAGCACCGGGGTCTACCCCCTGAGCCACGACGCGAACCTGTGGCTCGGGAGGCTCGGGATCGCCGCCTTCGCCACCGGCTGCCTGGTCGCGGCCCACACCATCGCCGCCCTCCGCGCGCCTCGTACCCCCACGCAGCAGCTCCGGCCGGAGTCCTCTGATCCACTCGAACGGCGCGCCCCCCTGGGCCGACGCACCCTGGTGCTTGCTGCCATCGCGGCCTGCGGAGCGGGCATCCTCGCCGGAACCAATGCCGCGTTCCAGGGGACCGCCAGCGCCGCGCCACGGTTCGCCATTGTGGTGGCCATGACGGCTGCCTGGGCCCTGGGCCTCACCATGGCCGCACTCGCGTGGGGCGTGCTGATGCCGCTGGCTCGAGACGCTGTCCCGCGCATCGTCTCCGCCTCCGGATCGTTGCTGACCGCTCTGCGTGCGCGGGAGGTGGGCGCCGTGCTTCATGCGCGGGCCAGCACGCGCTGGCTCGCGTCGACACGTGTCATGGTGGTCCTCACTGGACTCGCCTTCCTGTTCGGGATCTCCTCGGCAACGCCCACCAGCCTTGGCGCTGCCCACTACACGTCCACGCCAATCGCTGCCGGCCTCCCCACCGGCACGGAGGGGACGCATGGGGCGGTCACCGCATGCGATGCGGATTGCGTGGCTGTCCGGGACTACCTGTCTACCAAAGACGGGGTCGACTCTGTTGTGCCCGCCGCCTCAGCCTGGATGACCGGAGGAGGTGTCGGGAGTTGGGTCACCTTCATCTACCCTGCGGATCTTGACGGCGTCGACGATGTGCTCGCAACTCAGTTGCGTGCGGCCCCCTCGGTCGTGCTCGTCCCACCGCTGTTCGGCACGGTCTCGATTGATGACTTCGATTCGCTCGGCATCGAAGTCACCGGGATGGGCGACCTGCCCGCGACACTCCCCCGTCCCATCGTGAACCGCACCTGGGCACAGGCTCAGTTGGGGCCACTCGAATCGACGTACTTCTACGCCTACCCTGCTGCGGGTCTCACTCCGGACGAGGCTTACGATTCCCTGATCCGTTCTCAGTACGACGGCTACCGGTGGACGATCGAGCGCGGGGATCGCTCCGACTGGGTAGACGTCGACAGCAGCGGTGGATCGTCGCTTGCCGGGAACACGGGCGCTCAGGAACAGTCGGTGCCCACGTACATCCGGCTGCAGAACCTGCTGGCTTGGGTCGTTTTCGCAGCACTTGTGCTGGTGCCCATCGGCGCGGTGGCGACCGCTTCCGTCAGCCGCCGCCGCCGTGACGACGCCACGATGCTCGCGCTAGGAGCCTCGGCGAGGACGCTGCGGCTCGCGATCGTCGTCGAGGCCACCGTGACCGCAGCTACTGCGATCGCCTCGGGACTGCTAGGTGGTGCGCTGACCCGCGCAACCATCAACGGCGCGAGTACCGCCATGACCGGCCTCTACGGCTTTGAGATCAACAACGTGGTGGTGGAATCCGTCTTGCGCGTCGACTGGCCAGGCTTGCTCGCCCTGTGGGCAACGACGGTGCTGATCTTCATCGTCGTGTCGTGGCTCGCATCGCGCGCGCTGCGCACGCTCAGCCCAGTCGAGGCGCTGCGGCCCTCAGATCAAGGAGCCCTGCGATGAAGTGGGCGGCGGCAGTGACCATTGGCCTCGCTGCAGCATTTGGGAGCCTCCTCATGGGCCCGCTGTGGGTCCCAGCCGACGGCTTGTTTAATCCGCAGTTTCCGGACACCCTTGACCTCTTCTTCCTCGTTACCGCCCTGGTCCCCCTGTTCCTGGTTGCCGGGCTGATCGGCTTGCTGTTCCTGCGGTTGGGACTGGCAAGCAAGCGCCGCGGCATCGCGACCAGGATGGCCCTAGGCGAACAGCGGTCCACGCTATTGCGCCACGCGACCCGGACCGGCAGCGTCGTCGGCGCTATCGCGGCCGGCGCAGGGGTCCTTGTCGGCGTGATTTTCGCTCAATTCTGGTTCGCCGAATCAGGCGGCATCGCGGGCGGCGAGCTCTCGGTGACAGCGATCACTGGCCGGGTGGCCGTGTTCGTCATCGCGGTTGGCGTATCTACCTTCGTCAGCTTCTTGGCCATTAGGACAATGACCCGGGGTACGCCAGATGCAGTGGAAGCTGGCGCTTTCCCAGCCGACGCACAAACCGCGGCCCGCTCTCCCTGGCGCCTAGGCCTGGCGCGCGCCTGGTGGGTGGCGTACGCGCTTGCGCTGGTCGTCGCCGCTATTAATCGAGTAGTGCCCCTCGACAACTGGTCAATGCTCCACCTGGGGGACCCCGGCTGGCTGATGGTCACCAAGAACCTCTCGCTCGCTGTCGCCCTCCTAGGCACCCTTTGCTTGGTCTACCTGGTCACACGGTGGCTCGCGGTGCGCGCGGTCAATGCCCTCGCGGCGCTACTTAGGCGCTCGGACCCCCGCGGCGCACACTCACTCGCCGCTGACGGCCTGTTGCGTCCGTCCCCGGCCAAGGTCCAGGTGCTGAGCCTGTCCGCAATTATCGCGCTCCTGGTCGCCGCATCAATCGCCGGAGTGGGCCACGCGAACGCGATCTCGGCCGCGGGCGAAGAGTCGAACCCGGACAGCTACCTGTTTTCTGTCAGTGTGCTCGACGAGGCCCCCCAGCCACCAGGGTCTGTCTCCACCCCCCTCGACGCCGATGCCCTGGCCGCGCTCACCGCCGACCCCCGCGTCCGCGTCGTCCCACTCTCGCTGCTTTACGCAGACCCCTTCGAATACGCGGCCGAGGGACCCGACTGGCGCACGGAAGGGACCGCTCAGGACCTGACGCTGGCTATCGACGTCGCCGCATCTGACGCCGTCGCGCCGAATGCGCTCCGGGAAATGGGGCTCGCTTCCGGAGTGGTGCTCGACGGCCAGAACGGCGTGCTCGACTCCTACGACTACGGGTCAGGTGGGTCGACGGGCGTGACTGAAGTCATGGTCGATGGCCAGATGACTCTGACCTATCGGATCTCCGCCCCGCAGACGTTCAGCGGAATGGATCGTGACTGGGCGACCGGCGTCTGGGGTGAGGCACCGGTGAGCGGTGTGGAGCTCTTCCTCGCAGACGGACTCCCGGACCGGACCAGCGCCGCGGACATCGCCCGCGAGTACTTCCCAGAAGGGACGGCCTGGACTTACGAGTCAGACATCCCCTACTGGGAAGGTGTCTACGGCAGCGTAAATCTGATCATGATGGCGATCGGCCTCGGCATCGCGGTGGTGCTGATCGTGAGCGCGACGGCCACGTCCGTGAAGCTGCGCCGCAGGGACCTGGCGACCTTTGCGGCGTTGGGCGCGAGCCCATCGGCGCTCCGGACTGCACCCGTGTGGGAGGCGGCGGCTCTAGCAGCATCGTCCTCTATTGCTGGCGCGCTGGTGGGCGTCGCGACATCGGTCGTCACCACCAACGTGTTCCTCCTCAAGCCCGGCGCCCCCACTGAGCTGACCGAGATCCTATGGCACGCGTGGAGCGACCTGTTCTCCGTGCCGTGGGGATGGATCGTTCTCGCAGGCGTGGTGACCGTGGGCGCGGCCGCCCTTGCCGCCGCGGTGTTCGGTTCAACGATGGCCGGTCGCTCCCCTGTCGAGGAGCTCCGCACTGCTGACAAGGAAGGGGCCCCACTGTGATCTGGCAACTGGCCCGCGAGCAGCTCCGCTCGCAGAAGCGATTCATCGCGTGGACAGCTGCGCTATTGACCGCGGCTATTGCACTGGCCTCGTATGCCGCCATCTCGACCACCACGCAGATCAGCAATGACTTGCACGCGCAGCGGATTGACGGATACGACAAGCTCTACCTGGGCTATGCCAATTCCAATGTGACCGGGGCGGCGGGGGCCGACGAGGAGTACGGCACTAATTTCGCTACTACTCAGGTGGTCGATGCACAGGTCCAAGCGGCGATCGAGACCGGTTCCGACATCCAGGTGACGCGCTACACCCCGCTCTACGCGATGGATCCGTTCATTCAAACGATGTATTCATTGAACATTGTGGTCATCGGGGGCGACTACCCCTGGGACGACGTGCTTGTCGAGGGCAGTGCGCCGGAGTCCGGCGAGATTGTCATTAGCCGCCGCATCGCAGACTACCTGGGGGTGGGAATTGGTGACAGCATCGACCCCTACAGCGAGGAGTTTGGTCCGGATGCCGTCCGCCCAGTCACGAACCCCGACGTGAGTTTGGTCGTCTCTGGGATTACCGTGACACCGGGCTCAGGGCGCAACTACGACGTTGGTATTCCCGAGGCCATGGCGTCGTGGGAAGACCGCCGAGAGCTTTACGCGGCAGTGTATGCCCAGGTAGATAATTCATTCGGCGACTCTACGGCTTTTACCAAGGCCTCCTGGAACACCGCCACCACCGACCTGTCCGCCTTCGAGGTTGAACAGGGCCCGCATTACGGCTCCGGTGCCGGGCGCTCCGACGGCGCGGGGGTCAGCATCGCCATCTCGATCGCCCTTTTTGTTGGACTGATAGCGATGTCGTTCGCGGTGGGGCGCTCGCCTTCTGGGCGTCCCGGGTCTCCCCCGTCGCCGCCCTCAAGCCCGTCACGCCTCTCGCGGATGCCGAGGTGTCGCGCCGCGTGCCGGTGCGAGGATTTGTCATCGCCTGGGCGGTCTGCCTGGTGGGTCTCTGGTTCACCGGCACCATAGTTAGCGCCGATGTCGATCTCACGTCGTTGTCTATTGCGTTCTTCATCGGTGCGGTCGTGCTGTCGTTCGCGCTGTCGCTCGAGTTGCTTCGCGGACTCATGCCGCGGCTTGGACGGCGGGTCGGGCGGTCCGCGCGCCCGTGGGCCATCGCTGCGGGGGACGCGATCGCCGCGCATCCGCGCCAATCGGCGATCTCGGCACTCATCATGGCCATGGTTGCCTTCGGTGGAGCGAGTTTCGGCACGTTCGTCTATCTGGACGAGGGGCTGCAGGTCGCGATGGTGGGGTTTGACCCGGACCCCACCTTGACTGGCGCATATTTTGGGATAGTTTCGACCACTGGACTCGCAGTATTTGCCGGCGCGGTCGCCCTCGCGGTTCTGATCGCCATCGCGGTTCTGATCGCCATCGCGATCTTCGCCTCCGGGGTTCGCGCGTCCCAGTCCGACAACGCGACGCGTGCAGCGCTCGGCATGACCATCGCCGATGCGCGGGTGGCGCGAGGCCTGCACTTTGGCCTTCCCCTGGTGGCTGGCCTGGCGCTGGGTCTAGTGACCGGATTCGCCACGGCATTCGTGCTGAGCCTCGGCCAGGCGGCGCGAGGCGACGGCGTCGGCACGCGCTGGCCCCTGTCCGGGATACCCAGCACCCTCCTTCCCAACCTGGCGCTGGTCCTCCTAGCGCTGGCGCTAATCGCTGTTGGCGCGGGAATCGTCGCGGCGACCACCTCGCGCAAATCACCTGTGCAGGAGCTTGCCAATGCCTAGCAGCGGTCGCAATCTCTGTTCCACAGCCGGCACCACACACAAGGAGACCCGATGATCTGGCAACTGGCCCGCGAGCAACTTCGCTCGCAGAAGCGGTACGTCCTCTGGACCGGGGTACTTCTCTCGCTCACCGTCGCCGTGGCCACCTTTGGCGCGCTCACCGTCACGACACAGAATGCGACCGATGAAATCGGGGCAACGCTCGATGGGCAGAGCGGACCTTGGCACCTGAACGCGGACTCCGCGGGAATCGATGCCGACGGCTCGGGCAACCTACTTTCCGAGCCTGAGGTCAACGGAGCTATCGCCACTACGGCGGCCAATGGATCGGACGTGGTCGCCTCGAGATACCTCTCCTTCGGGCTGGCAACTGACGATTTTGGGCCCTATGACGTCGTCGCGCTGAGCGGCGACATCGCCTGGGATCAGATCCTGGTTGCCGGCGAGCCTCCAAGGACCGGGGAGGTGGTGGTCCCCGCCCAATACGCCCAGGATCTCGGCCTGGCGATAGGCGACGATGCGAGTCTGACAGCATTCCAGAGCGAGTTCGAAACCCAACTCGAGATCAGCGGTCTGACCTACTCGCCGGTGTCGAACGTCGCATTCACTGCCTGGGGACCACATGGCTACGTCGCGTGGGAGGACAGCGCCGCCCTCGCCGCCGACTTCAAGCCGCAGGATGCGCGATCGTCTCAGCTCTTCACCCAGCTTTCGTGGTCCGAGGGTGACCCCGCGCTGGATGCCCTTTCCACTCCGTACAACGGCGGGCCGTTCTATATGGACAGCGCCACGAACTACGGTGCCGGATCGTCAACCACCGGCTACACGATCGTCATCGGGTTTGTACTCCTGCTCGGACTATTCGCCATGGCCTTCGCGGTCGGCCGGTCCCAGGCACAGGCGCGCATGAAGTGGGTAGCCACTGCGCGAACCCTTGGCGCAACTCGGTCCACTATCGCGACGGCAACAGTCGTCGAGAACCTACTCGTGGGTCTTATCGCGGGCGTCCTAGGGATCATCCTGGGCTACCTCGCGACCACCGTGGCGCTGACCGCGTCACGGGCCAAGGTGCTCGAACCCGCCCTCCCGGAACATGTTGCCACCCCCTGGCCGGTCCTGGTGGGCGCGCTGATCCTGGGAGTGGTCCTCGCCGTTATCATCGGCCTCATTCCAGCTTTCTGGGCGTCCAGGGTCAGCCCGGTTGCGGCACTCAAGCCTATGAACGACGTGACCGAGGCCGAGGTGTCGCGGCGGGTCAGTTCGCTTGGAATTTACTTCTTCTGGGGTGCGGTCCTGCTGGGGCTCGCTGGCCTGCGTTGGCTTGGATCTGAGGAGCCCTTGCTCGCGGGGTTGTCTATTCTGCTGACGATCACTTCCGTCGCGCTAGGCATCGCCGTGGTGATGGACGCCCTTCGGCACACCATCGCTTGGCTGGGGCACCGGCTCTCCAACCTGGGCCGGCCATGGGCTATCGCCGCTGGGGACGCACTCTCGGCGCGTCCACGCCAAGGCGCAATCCCCGCGTTCATCATGACGGCGCTGATGGCGGGGGTAGTGCTAGTCGTCACCTACGCCTACCTCTCAAGCTACGCCCAACGAGCACTCTTTTCTGAGGGCGGCACCGGCCTCGACTGGCTCGGATACGTGCCCTCCTCCCAAAACACCTTTGCTCAAATTCTGGGGGTCACGGCCGCCGGCCTGCTGGTGGTCGCGTTGACCACGCTTGCCATCGCCGGGTCCGCTGGGCGTTCCGTAGGCGCCGATGCCGCGACGAGGGAGGCGCTCGGGCTCACCCCGGGTGCCTCCCGGCTCGCGGCTGGATTTCAATTCGGCGCACCGCTCGCCATCGGGGTCGTGGCGGGCTGGGCCATCGGCCAGTTCGTGGCCCTGTGGATTTCGTCCGGGATTGTGACCGACAGGTTCGGCAACTCGCTCTCGCCAACCGAGCAAGTAGGCGGCTGGGTTTCCACAACCCTGCCGGTACTCGTCGTGGTGATCTGCGGGTTCGCCACGGCTGTGATCGTGGGCACGATGATCGCGCTCACGACCCGCACCGGAGCACCCGTCAAACAGTTGCAACACGCGTCCTGAGCCCAGCGCGACCCTGGCCTTAGACTGGAGCGAACATCGGCCGCAGATAAGGACCCCACCATGAGCAACTACGCCGGAGACATCACGCCGCAGGAGGCGTGGGACATCCTCACCTTGAACCCCGACGCCCGCCTCGTGGACGTGCGGACCGACGCGGAGTGGCGCTTTGTAGGAGTGCCGAACACGGCGTCCACCGGCAACGAGCCGCTGTTCATCGAATGGGTCAACTACCCCGAAGGTGAGCGCAACTTTCAGTTCACCTCGCAGCTCAAGGACATCGGCATCGAGCCGGGATCGGATGCACCGATCATCTTCCTGTGCCGCTCGGGCCAGCGCTCGATTGGGGCTGCTATCGCCGCCACCGATGCGGGCATCGGCCCGGCGTACAACATCCTCGAGGGCTTCGAGGGCGCGACCAACGACGAGGGCCACCGCGGCTGGCAGGGCTGGCGTTCAGCCGGACTACCCTGGCGCCAGCTTTAGGCGAGCGCCAAAACATAACAATTTGGTCTCACGGGTTGCATTGTTGACGACGACAACATAAGTTGGTTGACACCGGTGCTTCGAAGCGCTTCGACAAACTGGCTGAATACCATCCGGATCATGACAACGAGGTCACTGTGGCAACTATCGAGGACGTAGCACGCGAGGCTGGTGTGTCCATCAGCACCGTCTCGTACGCCCTCAGTGGCAAAAGGTCGATCTCCGCCTCCACTCGCGCAAAGGTAGAAGGCGCCGCTGCCCAACTCGGGTATCGGCCCCACGCGTCAGCGCGAATGCTCGCCGCGCACCGCTCGCAGATCATCGCGGTGACCGCCCCCCTGCACCCCGACACCGACCACAGCGCACACATGAGCTTCGCCATGGAGGTCACTCAGTCGGCCCGCGAACACGACTACGACACTCTGCTTTTGGTGCACAACGATGCGCTTGAGGGCATGCAGCGGTCCGCCGCGACCTCTCTCGCGGACGGCATCATCGTCCTCGATGTCGATGCACATGACGAACGCGCGACACTGGCGAGGAAGATCACTTGCCCCACCGTCTTCATCGGCATCCCGGAGGACACCACCGGACTCGTGTGTATCGACCTCGACTTTGAGGCCGCCGCCGCCTTGGCTATCGACACACTCGTGGCCGCTGGCCGGCGTCACATTGGCCTGATCTCACACCCCGACGCGACAATTCAACGCGAGTCCAACTTCCCGCTCCGGTTCCTGCACGGATTCGAAGCGCACGCGAGTGAGTTGGGCATCGACACCGTGGTGGTGAACCCGCCCACGCATCGGGCTTACGAGGCGGTAGCGACCCTGCTGGCCCGCATGCCTCATCTCGACGGTCTGGTACTGAACACGTCGGCCGACGTCGCATCATCCGTCACTGCCGCTCTCGCCGGGCAAGGAAGGTCGGTCCCCCGCGACGTCGCTGTCGTGGCCGCGGGCGTCACCTTCCCTACGCACCGATTCCCGGTGCCGCTGGACACGATTCCCCTCGACGCCCACGCCTCCTGTTCGGCGGCCGTCGACATGCTCGTCGCGATGGTTGAGAACAAGACCGAGCAACCAGAAACCACGCTCATCCCCCCGACCTACATCAACCACGGGTCGGTCACACCCTTGACCGATTCCGCCACCACAAAGGTCAGCTGATGCACCACCGTCAACTGGCTTTCGCATCCCCATAGTCGAAGCGCTTCGACAACCGAAAGAATTCATCCGGCCATCCGGCCACTACAAGGAGGTAGAACCACATGAAAAATCGCACCTGGATGTTCGCGGCAGTAGCCGCAGCGGGAGCACTCACGCTCGCCGCATGTTCATCAGATCCCAGTACCGACGCCACCCCCACCGGTGTCGCAGGCGCAGAACTCGACTACACGGGCGAGACCCTCAATGTCATGCACTTCGAGGGCGAGGACTCAGCGATGGGTATCGCATGGAACCGCGCCATCGAGATCCTTGAGGAGGAGACCGGCGCAACGGTCAACCTCGAGACCACCGCGTTCGAGGACCTGCGTACGTCCGCCGAGCAGCTCTTCGATTCCTCCGACGCCCCCGATGTGGCGGAGTACAACAAGGGCAACGCCACGGCGGGCCAACTGGCCGCCATCGGCGTGATCCAGAACCTGGACGACGCGTACGAGCAGTACGGCTGGGGAGACAAGCTAGCCGACTCGGTCGCCACCACGGCACGCTACGACGAAGACGGCGTCATGGGATCAGGAAGCTACTACGGCGTCCCCAACTACGGCGAGTTTGTCTTCATGTACTACAACGAGGCGATGTTCGAGGAGTACGGCATCGACGTCCCCACGAATATCGATGAAGTAGAAGCCGCATCTCAGGCCTTCGTCGATGCGGGCGTCACCCCGCTCGCAGAGTCAGCTCAGGAGTACCCGCTGGGCCAGCTCTGGTACCAGCTAGCTTTGAGCAAGGCAGACCGTTCCTTCGTTGACGCTTACCAGCTCTACACGGAGCCGGTGGACTGGCAGGGCGAGCAAGTCAGCTACGCGACCGACACGCTCAGCGACTGGGTGGACAAGGGCTATATCTCCAAGGACGTGACCGGCATGACCGCAGAAGACGCTGGTCTGCAGTTCATCAACGGCGAGGTGCCGATGTTCTACTCCGGCTCGTGGTGGTACGGACGCTTCCTGTCTGATATTTCCGACTTCGAAGTGGGCATCACCAACTGGCCCAGCACCCAACTCACCCCCGGATCCGGCGGCAACATGTGGGTGGTTCCCGTGGAGTCCAAGCAGCCCGAACTGGCCAAGATGTTTATCGATATCACCATGAGCCCCGAGGTGCAGGCACTTCTTGGCGAGTCCGGCGGCCTTCCCGTCGCAGCGAACACCGAGGACATCACTGACCCCGACGCCCAGGCCCTCATTGGCCTGTTCAACGAGGTCAACGACCGCGACGGACTGGCGTTCTACCCCGACTGGCCCACGCCCAACTTCTACGGCGACCTCAACGGTGTGCTGCAGGGCTTGGTCAACGGAGACTTCACCCCAGCAGAAGCCCAGACCGAACTTGAGGGCTACTACGAGGACCACGTAGCGGACCTCCGCTAGTTCCACGACTCAAGAGGTGGGGGCTGGATCCCAAAGGTCCAGCCCCCACCGGAGACGAACTCACATGACACCTACCGTTGAAAAGAAGAGGCCGCGCCGCACGGCGGATCCGGCCCGCATTCCACAGCGCGGCGGCGGGAAGTGGAGCTATTGGCTCTATTTCCTACCCGGAGCGGCGCTCGTTGGCACCGTCATTTTCTATCCAATCGTCCGCAACCTTCGCCTGAGCTTCTTTCACTGGCGCGGTGGCCGCGCGGAGGAGCAGTTCGCAGGCTTGGAGAATTGGGTAGCGCTGTTCCAAGACGATGAGTTTATTCGCTCGTTCGTCAATATCGTCCTAGTCATTCTTGCCATGGTCATCATCCCCACATTGCTGGGACTGGTCATCGCGGCATTGCTCTTTGACGTGGTCGGACGGCGATTTGGTGCCGGACTCTCCAGTTTCCTGCGCGCCACCTACTACTTGCCGCAAATCCTGCCTATCGCGGTAGCCGGCGTGCTCTTCGGGTGGCTGCTCAAACCCAACAGTGAGGGCGTAGTCAACCAGTTCTTAAGCTTTATCACGGGCGACGACGTCACGGTCAACTGGCTCGGTGGCTCTTACCTGACCGCCATGGGTTCCGTGATGGTGCTGATGATCTGGATCCAGATCGGCTATCCGATCGTGATCTTCATGGCGGCCCTGCAGCGTGTGGATCCGGAACTCTACGAGGCATCGGAACTCGACGGTGCCAACTGGTACCAGCGTTTCCGTGCCATCACCCTGCCGATGATTCGTCCCGAAGTCTTTGTGGTGGCGCTGACCACGACGATCGCAGCGCTGAAGGTCTTTGCCCCCGTCTTCATCCTGACCCAGGGCGGGCCCAACAAATCCACCTACGTGCCGTCCTTTTACGCCTACAACGAGTTCATCAACGGCACCGACAAGGGATACGCGGCGGCTATCGCCTCAGCAGTGACCATCGTCGTGACGATCGTGGCGATCATCTTCCTGCGGGCACAAAACCGCTCCGAGCAGAAGGAGGCGTGACATGAGCACCACCGTTAACGACGCATCGGCGCCCGCTCCCAAGTCCAAGCCCTACAAGTCGTACAAAGTAACCCCGCGCCCACGCAAGGACAAGAGCGGCAAGCGCCCTAAGACTGC
>Ga0307486_1000269_pt1 | contig 51606 bp, 47 predicted proteins | sample CBIW02metaG_FD_203663 | JGI IMG/M metagenome (GOLD analysis project Ga0307486, IMG submission 203663) | Sea-ice brine microbial communities from Beaufort Sea near Barrow, Alaska, United States - CBIW 0.2 | ecosystem: Environmental > Aquatic > Marine > Coastal | place: USA: Alaska | collected... | reverse complement strand
AGCTGATCCGGGCTACCGGACTTGCCCTGGGATGATCCATCGGAATAATTGAAAACGGGGAAGGGGAAGATGTAGGAACAGTATCGGTGTCAAACTTTCTGCACCAATAATAGAAGGTTGCTTTGGGTATGCCTACTGATGCGGCAAAGGTTGCCTTGGTCTTACCGGATTCCTGCCACTTACAATACAGGGAATAATACGCTTCGTTGCTTGTCTTTTTCATCCTGCAACTTTAAGCATTCAGGAAACCACTCGCAATATGGGGTTGGTCGGATGGATACGATTGAGTCAGGTTTCAATTCTATTTTTATGCAAGAAGTAGGTTTAAAAATGGAATACTTGACGCCCGTTTTCCTCAAAAATTCGATTTTCTATAATCCTTAAGCCCTTGCAGCTCCATTTTGGCAGCGGTTTTTTGGGGTTAGGACATAGCTATCCATGCCCAACCATTTTGGAGTTTAAAAAGTAAGCGTTTTAGGTAGATAGCTGTTTTTTGGCGGTCCGCGTTCAGGAATCCGCTGGATGCTGATCATAGTTTCTTTGTCGCAGCAAGCACAATATCTTGGATTATAGACTTCGAGTACTCTGGGGTCCTTAACAGGAAGAGGAATTCCTAGTTGGTGGTGGATCAATGGAATCGTCACTGCTTTGGCCGAACTTCCCAATATCCCAAAATGGCGAATGCGTACCAGAAATTTATGACTTCAAAAACCCGAACTACTCATATACAAAATCGCCTCCCCACTTTCAAGTCATAGCCCTCCTAATAAATAGGCACCACCGTCGAATTCTTGATTTCATGCAGCACAAAGGAACTCTGGATCTGGGAGATGTTGGGCAGGGCTGCGAGTTTGCCAGAGGAGAATTGATGGTAATCGTTCAGGTCTCTCACAATGAGTTTCAAAAGAAAATCACTAGCACCGCCCATCAGGTAGCATTCCTTGACTTCGGAGAAATCCGAAACCGCTCGGCTGAAGGACTCGATCGCTTCCAATTTCTGACTTTCCAAGGATACCGAGCAGAATACCACCATGTAGGAAGGAAGCATGGCCTGCTCCAGGACTGCCACGTATTTTTTGATCAATCCGCTCTCTTCCAACTTTCGGATTCTGTCATAGACAGGGGTCTTTGTCAAGCCGAGGGCGGATGCAAGCTGCTTTGCGTTGGCTTTGGAATCTGCTTGCAAGAGTTGGAGCAGTTTTCTATCCAGTTCATCAAGTTTCATAGCGTATTTCTTCCTGATTTGGTTCGTAAATATAGTTGATTCAGGAATTCTTTACTATAATTAGGATAATAACAGTTTGTTTTCCTGTAAATCTGCTATCCATAGGTTTTGAAGCTAGGTAGAAGGAACTTTGGGAGAATATAAACTCATCTTCTCCTATGAAAATTAAACTACATCCTGAAAGTCTGATGATGTCTCACGGCTATAAGCCAGAGCTCTCAGAAGGAGCCATCAAACCACCGATGTTCTTGACTTCAACATTTGTGTTTAAGACGGCTGAAGAAGGAAAGTCATTTTTTGAAGTAGCTTATGGTCTCAGAGAGAAGAACGAGCAAGAAGATCTCGGCCTGATCTACAGCCGGATCAACAATCCGAATCTTCAAATACTGGAAGAGCGACTTTGCCTCTGGGATCAAGCAGATGACTGTGCGATTTTCGAAAGTGGGATGTCCGCCATTAGCACCGTGTTTCTGGAGCTGCTGAAGCCTGGAGATCTGCTCATCTATAGCATGCCTACTTATGGAGGGACGAGTCATTTCATAGAGAACTACCTCCATCAAACCGGAATCACTAGCATTGCGATACAGGCGAATGATACACAGGAGGAGATAATTTCAAAAGTGAATTCCACAGGATTAGCTGATCGAATGAAACTGATTTATCTGGAAACGCCTTCCAATCCGACTAATGACCTCTTTGATATTAGAATGTACAAGAGGGTCGCAGATCATTTTAGCAATCCGGATGCACTCGTTTCACTTGCCGTTGACAATACGTATATGGGTCCGCTCTGGTCGCATCCTATTGCACATGGCGCAGATCTCGTGTTGTATTCTGCTACCAAGTTCATTGGTGGACATAGTGATATCATCGCAGGGGCGGTGCTCGGAAGTGCGTATTTGCTGAAGCGAATGAAAGTCATGCGTACGTTCTTGGGAAACATGGCCAGCCCGCATACCTGTTGGTTGTTACTGCGAAGTCTAGAAACTCTCAAAGTAAGAATGGAGCGACAAGCTAGCAACGCACAACAAATCGCAGATGTATTGAAGGATGATCCACGAGTCGAAAAAGTCTGTTTCCTCGGACATCTAAAAGCTGGAACTCGAGCCCATGAGATCTATTCTCAACAGTATTCATCTGCTGGTACCATGATCGCATTTGAATTGCAGGGAGGCGAAGCTGAGGCATTCCTATTCTTAAACAGTCTCCATCTGATCAAACTGGCGGTAAGTCTGGGCAGCACAGAAAGTCTGGTGCAGTTACCAGCGGCGATGACACATATAGGAATGAGTCAAGAGGCGCGTGCAGAATTTGGGATCTCTGACAAGTTGATCCGGCTATCGGTAGGCATCGAACATGTAGACGATCTTTTGGCGGATATATTTAATGCGATTAGTGAGAGTGTTCTGTTGACTGGAAAAGCTCGAGTTCTAGAAGGTGTGGGGGAAAGATGACGGATGTTTGATGTCGGGTTTCAGAGGCTAAAATCTCGGAGAATGTATAAATCTGTGAATTACCAAAACCGAATATGTTCGAGATTAACACCTGTTACACCTCATAATATTCACTGTGGTTTGCTCCTTCAAATACCTCAGCGGAAGTCTTTTTAGTCTTTAAGAAAAATTTAGGAATACTAATTAACTATACAATTCATAGTTTGATCCATTCTTTATAGATAAAGCGATCGCAATCATAAAGATTAGAATCATCTATAAATGCTGATGCTTATTTTAAGATAGCACAAGCCTATAAAAAACTCAATAACACTGAAGAATACGAGTTCTATCTCAAAAAATTAACAGGAAACAACTGACTTCGGTAGACCAAATCGAAGAACTTAAACGATGCCGATCGTTATAAAGCAATTCACGATTACCTAGGCGTGAAAAGGTCTCAGTTGAATTGCTAGTTAAGAGATCAACAAGACTTGGAAACAATTGATCAGTCCTATAATTTTCTTATTTTTAAGTCTATTCCCTTCAATTATTTCATGATAAACTGAGGGAGAAATGGGGAATTCTGACTTGTAAATTTTATAGCTAATGAATGAGGAGTTTTTCAACGCCATCTACGAACATCTACTAATAGCTAAGAGCGCTTTAAAAGAAATTATTGCTGCACATCAAAAAATCAATTTTGCCAAAGGCTCTATCATTTTAGAAAGTGGAAAAATTGCCAACAACTATTTTATAATCGAAACTGAATTACTGAGAGCTTATGTCAACAATTACGAAGGCAATGAAATTACCACAGATTTTTTCTGCGATGGAGAATTGTCGATCGAAGTTTCCTCACTTTTTCAGCGGATCCCATCTCAAGAAAATATTCGGGCAATAACTGATGGTACGGCCTGGAGAATTGAATTCGATACTTTTCAGTTATTGTTTCATTCCATAGAAGGTTATCGTGAATGGGGAAGAGTCTGGATGTCCCATCAGCTTTTCATCTCAAAACAACGTAGAATAGAAATGCTGACCAAAAGTGCCCCTGATAGGTACTTGGAACTACTGAAAAAAGTCCTCAAATAATCAAAAATGCTCCATTAAAGCACATCGCTTCCTTCCTCGGAATTACAGATACCTCTTTGAGTCGAATCAGAAAGGAATTAACATAAGTGGCTTTCTTGTCTTAGGGTAAGTTGATTGGTTTTTTGATAATTTATATTTGACAAAATGTAGGTCCACTTTTTTGCCAATAAAGCAGCAAAGAATTGGGCAAACTCTAGCAATTTCGCCGCTTCGGTAAATCAACATTTATGCTGAGCTTACCAAAGTACCAGTCTTCCGTATTTCAAATCAAAGATATTTTGGCTACTGACATGATCGCGATAATCAGATTTAAAAATAAAATAACCCTAAAAAACAGAAACTATTAGCGCTAAAAACCCAGTAGTATGGTTCGAGATTTATGTTGAAGACATGGATAGAGCTAAGAGATTCTATGAAAGAGTGTTAGCTCTTTCTCTGGAAAAATTACCTACTCCGGGTGGTATAGAGGAAGAAATGCAGATGATGGCTTTTCCCATTGCGATGTCAGGGCCCGGGTCAAGTGGGGCTTTGGTGAAAATGGAAGGCTTTTCAGCTGGCAATTACTCCACTATTATATATTTCGATAGCAAGGATTGCTCGATTGAAGGTGGCAGAATAAAAGCAGCCGGTGGGAAAGTAGTTCAATCCAGACGGTCACTTAGTTAGTATGGCTTCATGGTCTTGGGAAGCGACACTGAGGGAACATGTTTGGGATTCATTCCCTATCTTAAATCTGTAGCAACAGTTTTTTCTCAAAGGCTCTTTCAATCAAAAATTGAAAGGGCCTTTTCTTTAATCCAGACTTTTGAAGTGATTGTAAATCAGAAGAAAAGCCTCTTTCATATTAATTAGATCAGATTTTTATTAAACATTCGATTTGATACCTTTGCGCCCGAGAAAGTCAAGAAGAAGTCATTATTAAATAGTCCTATTCAGCTAATTTGCCGACGCGCAAGAGTTTAATCAAGCACGGAAACAAATGGATGATAATACGAATGCAATAACACTTTAAACACTTCTTCAAATTGCCATCTTAATTATTACCTAAACCTATTTTTAGAATAAAAAACCTAATGGGAATAGCTGAAACGAAGTATAAAATAAAAAGACTTTATCTAAGTTTTTTACACTTCAAGCGAGCCTTTATTAATTATCCGTACCGAAAATTCAATTTCGTAGAGATCCTGATTATATGGATTAGTGAAAAAATTACTCGTTCACAGTTCCTTATCCTATCCGGTATTCTTGTCGGGCTGAGTGCCGGTCTGGCAGGGGTGATTCTGAAGGTGTTCGTCCATTATATCCAGCATTCTCTTAGCACAAAGATTCCATTTGAAGAACGCCTTTTTGTATATGCTTTCTTGCCTATGGTAGGCATTCTACTGACAGCGTTTGTAGTAAAATACTTTTTTAAAGGAGATGAGGAGAAGGAAATATCGTCAGTACTTAAAGATATTTCAAAAAATCAGAGTAAGGTAAAGGGACACAAGATGTACTCCCAAATCCTGCAAAGTGGAATTACGGTAGGTTTTGGAGGCTCTGTAGGTCTTGAAACTCCCATTGCGGTCACAGGTTCGGCGATTGGTTCTAACTATGCCCAACGCTACCGACTGGGCTTTAAAGAACGCACCTTGCTCTTGGCCGCTGGTGCCGCGGCAGGAATAGCAGCTGCCTTCAATGCTCCGATCGCAGGTGTAATGTTTGCTTTTGAAATTTTACTCACTGGACTGGTCTTTACGGACTTTATACCCCTGGTTATTGCTGCGATCTGCGGAAGTTTGCTTTCTACGATCATCTTGAATGAGGATATTTTATTTAACCTTCACGCCAGAGAAACCTTTAACCACATCAACGTTTTCTACTTTCTCATCTTGGGGGTTTTAACAGGTTTATATGCAAGATATTTTTTGGTAGTTGGACTTCGGGTTCACAAATTTTTTGAACGCTTCAAGAAAAACTTTCTATTAAAGGCGATCATCGGGGGAGCAATGCTCTCCTTACTTTGTGTGCTGTTTCCACCTTTATTTGGCGAAGGTTACCTTAACATAAAAATTCTTCATCAGGGAAATGTGGAGCAACTCGTTCACGAAAGCCTCTTCGGTTATCTGGGAACTTCTAAAACCATTATCATCGTCTTTCTGACCTTAGCGACAATGTTTAAGGCTTTTGCCACCAGTATAACCCTCAGTTCAGGAGGAAATGGGGGCAACTTTGCTCCCTCTCTGGTAGCAGGTGGACTACTCGGATATGTATTTGGGTTTTCGTTGGAAGTGATGGGTTTCACCGACGTACCTACCACTAACCTCATGCTCGTTGGTATGGCAGGCGTAATGTCTGGCGCCATGTACGCTCCCTTGACTGCCATTTTTCTTATAGCCGAAGCAAGCAGTGGGTACGATTTGTTCATCCCACTGATGATAGTATCCGTAACCTCTTACGTCATCAATAGATCCTTCTCACTGATAAATCCTAATTTCAATAATTTGGCAGAGAAAGGAGATATTTTTACCACCCGTCAAGACCAAAATATCTTGGCACACATCTCTATCAAAGATTGTATAAACCCTTCTACACTCCAGTTGAGTACCCTCGACACCATGGAGGAAGTGTTGGAAAAATTTAGAAACAGCAATCAAAACAGTATGGCGGTGGTTGATGCTAATAAGAAATTCTGGGGCGTTTTGAATCGGGAGCAGTTGAGACCATACTTACTTAACAAGGAATCTGTGGATGGGATAAGTGTGAGTGAACTTACTATTTCACCTGCATTTTTGATTTCTCCGAACGATTCGGTGATGAATGTGATCAAGATGTTTGATGAAGCCGATGTATGGCAACTTCCTCTTCTGGATGAAAACAAGTACTTCCAAGGATTCATCAGTAGATCAAAAATCCTAACTAATTATAGAGCGTTGTTAAAAGAATATTCTGAATAATTCAACGTCCCCGAACTGAGTGCAGGCATTAGAATAAAATACTTCGCTAAAGTAAGTTAGCCTCACAAATAACGCTAGATAAAAACTTCTGATAGCTGTGGTGATTTACATTCACACCATCAAATTGTACACGAAATTATGGGTGCCGAAACCTTCGACATTATCCTTTCCTAGTATGGGGAGATTTAACAGCAGCATTTAATCGGATAGAAATAAAATGGAAGCAGAGACGAACTCCATCCGTACATTGTGCTAATTACTGAACCGCTTTTCTAGGTATTGCCGCATGCAATCTACTCAGCATTTCATTGTTTAAGAGCTGGGTTACTTGCGTAAAAGAACTGATACTGATCGTATTATTGCCCTGTCTTCCTACTAGTATCACTTTATCTCCTACCGTCACCTCTTCAATATGGGAGATCTCCACCATAAATAAATTCATTTTAATCAGGCCGACTATCGGAGCTTTTTTACCATTGATTAATGCGTGACCGCGGTTGGACACCAAATTTGGGAATACAACTTATATCTTGGAAAAACTCGAATTTCAGAGAACAACTAAACTTACTGATTGGAATGCCTGGGATGAATTCCTTCAATCAAATCCCAGAGGAAAATACCTTCAAACCTAATCTTGGCTGGGAGGCTAAACCTCTTATGGATTTGCCTCAGAATTACTTTTAATAAACAATCCCCGCAGAGAAATTCTAGGTGGAATGGGTGTGGTAGTAGCCAAGGCCGGGCCATTGAGAATTTATATCGTGAATTTCGAGCCAATTTTATTAGAAGGCAATGAAAAGCTGACACTAATCTAGGTCAATGATTTCTTGAAATCAGCAAGATCAAAGGGTGCATTTTTAGCGCAACTTGCATTTCCTGCACAGACTAATCAAGAAAATCCTCTATCAAAACATCTACTTTGCTCCTCCCAATGAGATCAAATTTTCCCAATGGCAAGAAAGGTTTGATCTTCAAGTACGTGACTGGACTATCTGCTTTTCGATCAGTCAACCTATTTCCAGGTTCTTCAGACACCTATGAAAAAGTACGAGAAAACTATAAATCCGCCACTCGAGGAGATGTAAATAAAGCTCAGAGAATGAGAAATAAGTTATACTTCCCCACAAGCGCGTTTGAAATCAAGGAGGATTACGCGCTGATCGAATTAAATTTAGAGAACCAAGGCTACGGCGTAAGAAGCTGGCAGGATTTCGGTCCGACCCTTATTTCAATGATACAGAATGGACAATGCCTTTTTATCTGTTGTGAAAATGAAATGACTCTTAAAGGAGGCCTGATTATTTTCGACGTGGGACAAAAACTCCATTACATAATGGGTGCGACGCTTCGCGAAAAGAAAGTTTTGATGGTAGGGCATTTTTTGCAAGACCAGGTAATTCGAATCGGCATTGAAAAGGGATATGATTTTTACGATATTTCTATGGGAGGAAGTCCCGGAGTGTTGAAGTTCAAAGAAGGTTTTGGTGGTGAGGTCATTGGGGGGATGGAGCCTACTTATTGGGTAGTGAAAACACTTCAATTTGCAGCTTTCCAGAGGCTTAAGCCTTAGGTTCAAAAAAATAAATCTAAAATTGCTAAGCTTCTCAGCGAACTAAGCTAGAATTTGTTAAGCCCCTCAAAAAACTCTCTTGACTCGACCTTTAGATATAATCCCAAGTTGCCGGGAGATGGGCGTAAGCATAAGCTTCAAAAATCCTCATTGAGAATGAGAGAAGAATCCTTATTCATCGTAATAAAATACCCTTTGAGTGAGTAGCAGAAATTTTGTAAGTCACCTTGTAAAACGCTCTCCCACAAAAATCTATTCTATGTAAGGGATAATCAAATTTTATATGATTTACAATTTACTGATTATCAACGTTTTATATAATGCTTCTTGATCAATCGGAGTGGCTATCCATAAGATCGATAGCTAAGAGTTAATGATTGGTATAAGATTTGGGTCTAGCATAATTCATCAGTGAAAAAATTAGCCCCTTAAAAAAATCAACTAAACAAACATAATGATAGTATGAAATGCCTTAAAATTTTAACACTTGTATTGTTTCTTGGAATGGCTGCTGCGCTAGAAAGCAACGCCCAGGAAGTAGGTATCCGCTTCGGGAATTTCGCTGGCAATAACGTAGCGCTGGACGGCGTATTTTCTTTGGGACAGTTCAGCAGGGTACACGCTGACTTAAGTTTCGGTGGCAATGGCGTTGGCTTAGATGCCCTTTGGAATCCAATATACAGACCCATATCTACCAGTGATTTCAATTATTACCTGGGCTTTGGACCTTCATTTTATTTTGGAGATCCATTCGGATTTGGTGTAGCTGGAGAAATAGGTGCGGAATATGCTTTCAGAGAAGTTCCAATAGTGATCGGTTTAGACTGGAGACCGAATTTCAGATTAGTCGAAAACACGGATTTCTTTGCTGACCAATTCGGTCTCAATATCAGATGGAGATTTGGGAACATCAACTAAAAATTAAGAGCAGGGTAACACCTGCTTTTTTTATGCAGCTAATCGTAGAAGGAATTTTCATTTTAGAGAAGTTTACCAACAAAGGTGGCTGGACCTATATCAAGTTTATGGGAGAGATGATCCCAGGATCCAGAACAGTCGGGAAGATGAAAATCTCCAGTTCAATTGATGCATATAATTTCAAAGACAAGCACCTAATGCCAATGCGCGGGGCTATGTATTTTTGCCAATATCCAAACCAGTAAGACAACTCCTTCACAAGGAAGAATGAGGTTATGGTTAAGTTTTTTGTGATTATCCACAATTATGCCAGTAACCTTATTTTCTTTGGTTACCAGGCGGGAAGACCGATGACGGGTGACAGAAGTACCGGTGATGCTAAGGTTTACCGTTAATTACCTATCTTTTTGTCTTTTACTGATACAATTTCGGATATACATAAAGTTTTTTAACAGAGAGTTGCCAGATTCACTATCTGCAGAATTGAAAGAATGTCTCAGGGAAGACCCCTGAAATCTTCCTATTTTCCTAGCATTATCTCAAGCTAATCAAATGAATTGGATCAAACATAGCTATTCAGAGGAGGATATAGGTACCAGATCCTCCAGAATTATAAAGCTGTTAGAATTCCTGAAGTATCAGACTTAAAATTCTACAATTATGCCTACTGTGGGTAGGACAGATCCAGCCGGATTGTTGACAAACTTCAGTTGATATCGAGATGGATCAGATGGGTCTATGGTGATATTTCCTTCCATATCTCGTACAGGAACGAGTATTGGAGGCTGATCCGCTTTAAAGTTGTACGCATTTTGAATATCTACATACCAGTTCAAATTCCACTTATCGAAGTAGTATTTTTTATCTAACCGAAGGTCCAGTTGGTGGAAACCTTTCAATCTAACCACATTAATCTGATCGTAATCCAGCATTGATTGATTTCTAAGATCCCAATTCGAGATCAAACTAGACTCCTCATAATCATATGGAGTATACGGTGTGCCTCCTACATAACGCCAACGAGCACCTAACTCCCAGTTTTTACCGAATCTCTTCCCAGCTGTAATGCTAACAATAATTTTGTTGTCCCATGAGCTTGGGATATATCCATCGGTATTAGGATTGGTAAATTCACTTCTCACCAACGTAAAAGAGGCAATTCCATAAAAATCATTGAAGAGTCGCTGCTGAGCAAGTAGCTCCAGACCGTACGCCCTTCCTTTGGAATTTGACTCAACGGGTTCATTACCAATCACCCCAAAATCTGCCCCAAGATTTGCCAGAGAGATTCCATTTCGAATGGATGAAGGGTAGTTGCTGTAATATTTGTAGAAAGCCTCGGCGGTGAATCTCCTGTTTTTAGTGGGTGATTGCAGTTCTATACCTGCTATGAGTTGGGAGTTTCTAATAAACTTGACATCATTGGCTTTATTTATAAGTTCACCCTGCTCTTTATACCCCATTACACTATAAGAAGGCTTTTGATAGTAAATTCCCGCATTGGCCGTAAGAAATAGATTTGGCTTCAGTTGATAGGATACAGAAAATCTTGGACTAATTTGATTCAGAGGATTCTGGGATGTTTTCCCAAAATCCGCTCCATCCATGCGAATACCTCCAGTGAGGAGCAGTCGATCTTGCACTAGGTTTTTGCTTACAGACAGAAATGCTCCATAAGAATTGAAATGGCTAGTTGACTTGTCTGCCACGATTTGTCCCTGATCGGCAAGAGTGACCCGATCAAAATTTTTGATATAGTAACGGGAATACTCATAGTTGAGGCCATATTTTAGAGTATATCCACTTCCGAAAATGCTATTCTCTGCCCTGAACTTATTCTCAGATTCCTGTGAGGAATAATCAAATAGAATGTTGTCAGGACTACTCTCATCGTTTTTCGCATATTTTACAGATTGATTATCCAGCATATTGCGACTAAGAACAAAAGTCCAGAATCCGTTGGATCTATATCGTTTCAGTTTTACTCCAGTAGCATAATTCCATTGATTCTGCACAGGGAGCGCATCCAAAAGATAAAGTCTATTATCACGCTCTTCTTCAGTTTCAGAATCTGGAATATCCTTGTTCAATCTAAATTTATCTATTGCACCAACTCCGATAAAAGTCAGTTCGGTCTTCTCATTGATTTTAGTGGTCGTTTTGAACTGAAAATCATTGAAAGTAGGAAGAAAAGGCAATCCCAGAAGTTTGAATAATCCTTGAAGGTAGGATCTCCTAGCGGAAAGGAGATAGGTGGTTTTCTTGCCAATTGGACCCTCATTGGATAATGTCAGTTCAGAAGCTCCAAGAGTCAACTGAGAAGCCATTTTATCTCTACGTCCGTCTTTGAGTTGAATCTCAAAAATGGAACTAAGCGCATTAAATCTATTGGAAGGAAAACCGCCAGCTATCAGATCCAGACTTTTTATAAGGTTGACATTCAAAATTCCGACAGGTCCTCCAGAAGAACCCTGAGTTGAAAAGTGATTAATCACAGGGACCTCTATTTCATCCACATAAAACTTATTTTCATTTGGTGCCCCCCCACGAATCAGAATATCATTTCGAAAACTGGGTGTGCTTGCTACTCCAGGAAAAGACTGAATGACTTTAGAAATATCTCTATTCCCTCCAGGATACCGCTCTATCTCATTAGAATTGAGTTTTCTAACAGAAATAGGGGTGTCCTCGGATCTTGAAAACTCACTACTTATCACCACTTCATTCAATTGTGACGCTTCTTCCTCAAGTTTAAAGTCCAGCTGCACAGCTTTGGCCAAGGTCACTTTGGTCTCAAAAGCTGTAACTGTCTTGCTACCAATATAGCTTGCTCTCACGTTATAGAGGCCGGGAGGAATGCCCGAGATTTCATAGAAGCCTTTTTCGTCAGTGATTGCTCCCATCTCAGAGTTGAGGATAAGCACATTGGCAAAAGCAATAGGCTCATTATTAACAGGATTGGTAATCTTGCCTCGGATAATGCCCTGTGAAAATGCATGACATGAAATAAATGCTAGGGTAAAAGCTAGAACTACTGATCTCATCAAAACTTTATTAATGTGATTGGGATTCTTTAATCTTCCACAGCCTCCACCAGGGAGTGCCCGGAGAATCATGGTGCTCATAATGGTAACCGAAAAAATAACAACTCAGAAATGCCCATAAATGATTTTGACTTTGTGTGGTCGAGTGAAATTTATTGTCACTTTCGCCCATATGTGGCAGATAAGTACCAAAATAAAAAAGTTGAAAAGTGGATAACACTGCAGGAAGCATCCAAAACATTACGAGGTTACTGGTAGGAACGTACAGCTTCAAAATATTGAAAGTTATTGACATCAACAAAAACTGCCAGATGGTAAGATATTGAGTGATGAAACTAACGTACCATTTCAGAAAATTGTCTGAAGTATGATAATCCGGATCCCTGTCAGTTGCTACAAATCTGTGATGCTCATGGTGCTTTGGGAATAATTTGCTGTAAAAATTATATGCAAAAAGCAACGAAGTAAACCATCCTATTGCGGTGTTGACCTTTTTGTTGGAAGTGACTACACTATGCATTGCATCGTGGGCAGTGATAAAGAGACCTGTATAAAGGTGCATCTGTATCAGCACTCCCAGATAGGTTAAGGGATTTGTCCAGGAAATCGAATAATTGAGTAGAAAAATCAAGGAGGCAAACCAGAGCGAAATAATGATACCAGCGAAAATTATCCCTTTAGGATCTACTGAGGTGGCGATGTTTTCGGATTTCATATTGCCAAGTTGAGAATCATTTCTCAAAAAGTCGTAATTCTATCTCTCACTTGCTCCATCAGCCACATAGGAGTTGATGTCGCTCCACAGATTCCTACAGTTTCATTTGGCTCAAACCAGCCATCCTCAATCTGATCCGGATTGGACACAAAATATGAATTGCCATTTTTTTCTTTACAGACCTTATAAAGCATCTTTCCATTGGACGATTTGGTCCCGCTTACGAAAACAATCCGATCAAAATTTCCGGCAAAAGATCTTAGCTCTTTGTCACGGTTAGAAACTTGTCTGCAAATGGTGTCATTAGTATTTACAGTAATGCCATTTTGAGACAAAATATCTTTGATCTCATAGAATTTATCAGTGCTCTTAGTCGTCTGGCTATAAAGTGTAATTTGTTTGGGCATATATTCCAGGTCAAGTTCAGAAAGATCTTGAAACACGACCGCTTTATTATTGGTCTGTCCCAAAAGACCAATCACCTCAGCGTGACCATGCTTACCATAGATATAAATACGTTCTTCTTTGTCAAACGAGTTTTTGATCCGATTCTGAAGCTTGAGCACTACAGGACAGCTGGCATCTATGAGCGTTAAATTATTTTTAATTGCCAATTCATAGGTAGAAGGTGGTTCGCCATGAGCTCTAATTAACACTTTCTCATTTTGCAGATTCTTTAATTCATCATAATCAATTATGACCAATCCTTTAGAGGTCAGTCTATTCACTTCTTCATCATTGTGAACAATATCTCCCAAACAATATAACCGCCCCTCTTCCACCAGAATATCTTCAGCCATTTCAATAGCATAGACCACTCCAAAGCAGAAGCCAGAATGATCGTCGATTTTAACTTGAAGATTTTTCATATCCTTTCAACAGATTGTACTTTGAATTGTTTTTTGCTCTTAAAAAACACATACAGGGGACGTCCCTCAATAATAGCGTCAATAAATAAAATGTATCCGCTATCGGAACAGTCATAATTCGAATCCTTACATTTTCTGCATTAATATAAGTCACCATCGGAGCAATTATAAATCCTCCATTTAATATACCATTCCAAAATATCAAAGGAAACAAATGCCCCAAATAGTTAATGAAATCGCAAACAGATTTAATCCCGGATAAAGATATTTTTCCATAATTACCCTATTCCTAATTTACTTCCAAAATACGTTCCCAGAAGCAAGGTGATCTTTCTTGAATTTGGGATTCGTATTCTCCCCTTAATAATCGTCTCAGCTGGCAAAGTCTTGATTTTGTCAAAGAGTTTTTGATAATATAGATACGCCACCTTCACACCCAACTTTGCTCCGGATGGTAATTGAGCAATTCCTATAAGGGACTCGTCAAAATCTTTCTGAATACCCACTTCGATCATACTTTTTGCAAATTGATCAAACTCGTTATAATCCACTCCAGGAAAATAAACTCTTCCCCGCTCATCATAATCGCTTTTAATATCTCTTAGAAAATTGACCTTTTGAAAAGCAGATCCGAGTTTTCGAGCAGGTGCTTTGAGATGATCATACATTTTTTGATCTCCTTCTACAAATATCCTCAAACACATAAGTCCTACCACCTCTGCTGAGCCATAGATATATTCTTCGTATAAGCTGTCATTATAGGTTTTGAAGTCCAAGTCCATCTCCATACTGTGAAAAAATGCCTCGATAAGGTCAAGGTCAATGTGGTATTTATTTACTGTCAGCTGAAAAGCATTGAGAACTGGATTCAGTGATAGGCAAGATTCAATGGCATCATAGGTGTCTTTTTTAAATCTCGCAAGAATTTTCCCCTGATCTACATCGTGAAAAGTATCCACAATCTCGTCCGCATATCTCACAAAACCATATATTCCATACACCGGCAAGTGAAATTTAGAGTCCAGCGTCTTAATACCCAACGTAAAGCTAGTGCTGTACCGCTGAGTGATAAGCTTGCTACATTCTAAGCTGGTTTGATTAAAGAGTTCTACTGAATCCATTTGTGTTTAAGATACTAAATTTATGCTTATTTATACTCTTTAATTACCTCATTTGCAACCACATATCCTGAGATTAAAGAGGGAGGTACCCCTGGTCCAGGAACTGTAAGTTGACCTGTGTAAAAGAGATTATTTACTTTTTTGTTTTTCAATGAAGGTTTTAGGATGGCCGTTTGGGTCAGCGTATTTGCCAGACCGTAGGCATTCCCTTTGTAGGCATGATAATCCTTTTTGAAATCTGTATGCGCATACGAACGTTTATAAATCACATGATCTCGAATCGACTGTCCGGTAATTTTTTCTAGTCTACTCATGATTATATCATAGTACTTTTCACGCGTCTCTTGTGAGTCTTCTAAGTCTGGTGCCAAAGGAATGAGTAAGAACAAGTTCTCTTTTCCTTCTGGTGCCACGCTGGGATCCGTAATAGATGAAGCACAAACATAAAACAATGGATTTTCTGGCCATCTTGGGTGTTTGTATATCGCATCTGCATGAGGACCGAGAGGCACGTCAAAAAACAAATTGTGATGACTTAGGTTTTTCAGTTTCTTATCCACCCCCAAGTAAAAAAGTAAGCTAGAGGGAGCCAGAACACGATCATCCCAATATTTTTCTGAATAATTACTGTATTTTGGATTGATTAGCTCTTTATCCACGTGATGATAATCGCCTCCTGCAATTACAATATTTGCTGCTATTTTTTCACCCGAAACCAGCCTTACTCTTTTCGCTAGACCCTGTTCAATCTCGATTTCCTCCACTTCAGCGTCATATCGGATTTTCACACCTTTTTCCTCAGCCAATTTTACCATCCCAGCGATGATCTCATGCATTCCACCTTTAGGATACCAAGTTCCTAATACTATGTCGGCGTAATTCATCAAGCTGTAAAGTGCTGGAATATTTTCGGCTGTTTCCCCCAGAAAAAGCACTGGGAATTCCATCAGACGGATTATTTTTTCAGATTTAAAATATTTTCTAACATGACTTGCCATGGATTGAAAAACATCCATTTTGACAATCCCTACCAGCAAAGAAGGAGACGTAAATTCCAGCAATGAGCGACTGGGCTTCTTGACTAAGTCATGAATGCCAACTTCATATTTGTATTTGGCCTGAGCTAGAAATTTATCCAGCTGGAGTCCTGCACCAGGCTCTATATCATCCAGCATCTTTTTAAATTCTCTAAGATCGGCAGGTATATGAAGGGTGTCATCCTGACCATAAATCACCGAATAGGAAGGATCAAGACGCACTAGCTCATAATAATCGGCAGTTGATTTGCCAAATCGCTTGAAATAATCATCAAACACGTCCGGCATCCAATACCAACTCGGCCCCATATCATACACAAATCCGTCTTTTTCAAACTTCCTCGCTCTTCCCCCTGGAGTACTATTTTTCTCTAGTAAAGTGACTGTATAATTTTGATCAGCCAGGTGGGTAGCTGCAGAAAGACCTGCAAATCCCGACCCGATGACTACCACAGTTTTTGAATTCATATAATCAATTAGCGTACATGTAAACCTTAAGATCGTCTTTTAGATTCTTACGAGCAATATGAATTCTATTCTTTACAGTTCCAATTGGAATCTGAAGCCTCTCTGCTATTTCATGGTATTTAAATCCTCTGTAATAAAGCATGAAAGGAACGCTGTAAACATCGTCCAAACTTTCTATTGCTTCATAAATATCTTCGATGGCAAAATTACCATAGGCGTTGTTCTCTATCAATGATCCACTTGAATTGATGAAATGCAAATTGTCCGTGGTGTCTACAAAAGTACCCCTTCTCATCATTCTTTGATAGTTGGTGATAAATGTGTTTTTCATGATCGTAAACAGCCAGGCTTTGAGGTTAGTACCCTCTCTAAATTTATCCTGATTGGTGTAAGCCTTCACCATGGTGTCCTGCATCAAGTCATTAGCGTCATCTAAATCTCTTGTCAATTTAAGAGCAAATGGCTTCAATTTTCCTGATAGTTGGTTGAGCGAGTAACTGAATTCTAAAGTAGTCATAATGAGAATAGTTTTATAGTGGTTTGTTTGATCAAATAAAGATAATCTTAAACAAACCTGCAACCTTTTGTTTAACTTTTTTTTAAATTTATTAAACAGAAAAACGCATATAAATTCCTTTTACTGTGACTGATGGTAATTTAAGGCTATTTTAGGAACTAAAAGTGGTAATTTAGGTTGATTCCTTCTGTTTAACTTTTATTAAAAAAACATAAACGAAAGATTTTCAATGTAGGCAATTGTTGAGAAAAAGATTTGCAACTACATTTTTCCACGATTTTAGAAGTATTTAGTGATGCAATTAATGATTGGATGACAAAGATTTCCCGCAATCAGGGGAACTCCAGATCGTAGAGGAGGAATGAATTAGAGCAGGAGTTTCGACTCCTTTTATTCAGGGGTAGCAAGTATTCAGAACAAACTTAATTTCCACATCTTGAAATAGCGGAATATCCTCAGATTCTATTTTGATGCTTTGAAAATGTTACCTACTGGAGCCTGTGTGAAAAAAATACGTGAACACCTTGGTTAAAAAATTTTTATAAAAGTCAATCTTACCTCAAATTGTATTTCTGCTCCACTTGATCAATATTTTGCAGGATATTCTTAATATCCTTAGAGTTTGCCAAAACTGTAATATTAGAAGAGATATGGAGCTCACTGTCTAGCGTTTGTAATCCTGATATCAATATCTCAGCATCTTGAAATTTGGAAGACATCACATCCAAAAAGCTTTGCATTTTCTCTCCGGATGGTGAGGTGGTTATGATAGTAAATAAATAATCCGGTTGATGGAGCTTATAAACAGATATCAAATCCTCTATCGGAGTACTTTGGCCAAGATAAATTACTTTATGACCAGATTTTTTGATAAGGTAAGTACTAAACAAGAGAGAAATCTCATGAAGCTCCCCCGCGGGTAAAAACAGTAAAAACTTTTTGCCCCCCTTAATATGAACCTGGCCATCCAGGGCAACAATCAATTTTTGTCGAATAAGATTGGAGATGAAATGTTCCTGAGCGGGATTAATTGCCCCCGTTTGCCAGAGCACCCCAATTCTGGATAGAAATGGATATACGATTTTTATAATCGTGTTCTCAAAGCCAAATTTGATAATATTGGTGTTCAAGATTTTTTCAAATCTCTCTTCATCCATTTCCACCATACAAATCGTCAAAGCCTCAATGTGATCATTATGATCCAAGGATTCTTCCGTCAGGCGAATGATCTCATTCCCGATTTCGACCCGAGACATCGCCGCTATTTTGCTGATTTTAATGCCCTTTGAGTTTAATAAGGAAACATTGAGGATCAGTTTCAAATCACTGTCATCGTAATAGCGAATGTTAGTTTCAGTCCGTTTTGGATTGAGTAAACTATACCGTTGTTCCCAGATTCTCAGCGTATGCGCTTTGATTCCTGATAATTGTTCTAAGTCCTTTATTGAATAGCTGCTCACTTTTCTTTTTGGTTAAAATACCTTTTTGGCACTAGAAACAATCCAAACGAAACCGCATGCTCTTTTTGGTTAGTTTGGTGATGTGCCTGATGTGCCTTAAAAACTCCTCTCAAAATCCAAGATTTTGGTCTTTCTATCCACTTCAACCTTCGATGAATCATCATGTCATGCAGGAAAAAGTAAAGCATTCCATAAATGCTGATCCCTATTCCCAACCAAAAACGATAATCGTAAGTCCCAACACCAAGAAAAATCAAGACAATGGCAGTACCTCCGAAGAAAGCCGAAAACAAATCGTTCAATTCAAAAAAGGTCTTTGAAGGCTGATGATGAGTTTTATGTATTGACCAAAGAGGGCCATGCATAATATATTTATGAATTGCCCAACCGAACAATTCCATCAGAACAAAGCCCAATAGGATGTATGCAATTGCTCCAATCATATGTAGATAAACTTCAAGGTTGTCTATTTGTTTTAAGGTTAGCTGATTACGATGGAATCACACTTCCAGAGTGAAGTTGAGCAAGGCGAAGAACAGAATCATTCCCATAAGTAAAAACAGCACAATAGGATTGTCCTTTTCGAAATTCGCTTTTCTGTAAATCAGTTGAATAAAGAAAGCGACTGCAAACCAGGTAAGGTAATTTTCCATCGGAATTACCTCAAATTTCCAATACCACATGTCAAGCTCCACCGCCACAGGTTCCATAATATAATCTATAGAAGTCATTGCAAAAGCGCCAACCAGAGCAGCGTAGAAATCATTAGTAATCGCTTTATGGAAAAGTGTCCCTGTCAGGTAGACAAGTATAAACCAATTTATCCCGATTAAAATGGGCACTTCCCAAAGCATTGGCCCTAAGGTAGGACCATACACATAATCACCAAAAATATATCCAGTGTGAATTCCTATCAATTCCGTACCAAAGCCTATCCAGAACGCCAGGGCTGCAAAAATGATAAATGAATCATTCCATCCTTTGTGGAAACCCAGAAGCAAACTCAGGCTGAGAAGTAACTGTGCAGGTGTCAGACTTAAAAACAAAGGACGAAACTGCGGCAGGCTTAAACCCAGAACCCCAACGCCATAGATTGCTGTTACTATAATTTTTGCGATCAGCAGTCGTCTATTTTGTCTTTCAGGCGGTACAGTCACTAATTTATGCATTGTTCCAGGCTTTGTGTAAGGGTGAGTAACTAAATTCGGTAGGTATCCCTAACTTTGAAATCTCTAATGAGTTTGCAAAAAAACGAAATTTAAGCCAAAATCCCCCATTATGATTCTTTACAACATCACATTCACCGTTTCCAATGAGATAGAGGAAGATTTTGTGCAATGGATGAAAAGCACTCACATCCCTGATATTTTCGCTACCGGACTTTTTACAGATCACAAATTCTTTAGACTATTGAATAGTCCTGACGACAATGTCACTAATTACAGCGTGCAGTTTTTTGCGGAAAATACAAAGAAACTAATCGAGTACGAAAGCAAGTACGCTCATCCTCTTCGCTATGAAACTCAGGCAAGGTATGGTGAGCAAGCAATTGCTTTTCGCACACTGATGGAGTCGGTGGACTAAATAAATGGCGATATTATTTCACGAGCCCCGGCCCCGATTGCTACTGTAGAGGAGGGACTTACAAGTTTCGCCCCATTCGGGGCTACGATACTTATTTTATGCAATTTACCCCCGGCTATGCCGAGGGTTATGAATCGTTGCAATCCTTCGGATCTATTCGGCAAAAGCCAGCCTTTTAGAATTGTCCATTTACTTTTAGAGATTTGAGTAAGTGTTATTCTTTTGCCAGCTCAAGACTAAATTCCGAGCGGCAAAGTCAACGGATAGTTAATACATTCTTTGTAGTTCGCCAGCTCCGAAGGAGCCTAACCGTTCATGACCCTGTACAAAGTGCAGGGTTAGAGAAATAGTTGATTTTTAAGAGCCTTGAAGGGGTGATACTCTTTAGTCTCGCCTATTCAAGCCAAAACAAATTCCGAGTTGCTGTGATTACTGAGAATCTAGTTTAAGAAAGCTTAACTAACTTTTTATCTTATTTTTCTGTATTTTAGATTCCTGAATTTTTATATAATGAAGAAATACCTACTATTATTTTGTCTCCCACTATTTTTTTCCTGCGGTGAAAAAGGCAGTTCTGAAACCAGAGAGCCAGATAATATTCTGGAAAACCTCACTTTTACCATCGATACGGTTGTAACGAATTCCGGTGAAGACATCTTCAACCTAACCATGGGAATCCGTTCACTGGATTTATCTCTCGATAAAAAAACGTTGTTCTATTTTGAAAATTTACCTCCGAAACTTCTTCAGGTTGATTTGGAATCAAAAAAATTGCTTGAAAAAAAAACATTTGAGGTAGAAGGACCTAATGGTATTGGAAGTTTTGTAGCAAAAATCGAGGTAGGTCCCGATGGGAAACTCTTTTTAATGGGAAATACCGGATTAGGAATCTTTGAAGAAAGTGGAACTATGCTCCAGAATTTAAAAATTGAGCCTGAAGGAATAGATTTTGAACTGGCAAAAAACTTTTTCAGCCTATACGGCAATTCTTTTTATGATTGGGAAAATCAAAAAATTTATACTTGGCCAAGAGACGAAGGCTCTGAAACATTGGGTCTGATTAGCATTGATGTACAAACTAAAACTGCCAAAATTATTGATACTCCAGAAATGGAAATCGTCAAAAAATATTCTATCCAATCCGAGGATAATGGATCATTTCAGGTCTCAGCCCAAAGAGTTTATTTATCAAAACATGATGGTAAAATTTTAATTGCCTGTTCTGCTATAGGAAATCTATATGAGTATGATCCACAAACTGAAAATCTCAAGTTTATAGAAATCAATCATCAATTAATTCCAAACCGACTCACTGGCGAGGTCACCAATCAGCTGCATTCAAGTAGGGATTTCTTAAAAGAAATGGCCAACATCAACTCCCAGATTATGTATCAAGATCTTAAATGGGACTCAAGTAGAGATCTATTTTTACGAATAGCAATGAAAGTATTACCGAGCAATATTCCCGATGAACCCACTAAATATGACTATTACCTCTTGGCTTACGATCAGAATTTCAATCTACTTGGTGAATCAAAATTGGAATTAAGAGATAGAATTGATTCTTCCTTTTTCTGGAAAGACGGAAAGCTCTATTCCTATGTCAATGTGGAAGATGAGCTCGGCTTTGCAGTATTCACTTTTAATTTCTAAAAAACCATGAAAAAATTACTCCCTCTACTATCTCTGATCCTTCTCGCTTCGTGCGGAGAAAAAAGCAGCTCTGAAAAAAATATTTCAGATAATATTCTGGAAAACCTGACTTACTTGGTCGATACGGTGGTAGTGGACCCGGGTCAGGAAATCATAGATCTTTCCGGAGGATTGAGACTTTCTAACCTCTCAGATGACAACGGTAAACTTTATATTTTCACTCAAAAGGAACATCAAATCGCCATCGTCAATCTAGACCAATTAAAGTTGGAGGAGTTTCTGCATTTTGAAGTGGAAGGACCCAATGGCGTAGGCCAATATGTGGGATCCATGCAGATGCTGGACGGAGATAAGTTTATGTTTTCAAGTTTTCAGACATCGGGATATTATGACAGAAATGGAGTCAAAATCCAAGATCTCAAGCTTAAACCTACAGATTTTGAAGGAGTGGACATCGAGGGTGATGGTCCGATGAATTATAAACTGATGCAGTCTGCGGATGGTAAGCGACTTTTCTCCCTTCCAGGCGACTTTATGGAAGGATCAAGAGATTTGGCTGTTTTAGATCCTGCTGCCAAATCAGCAAAAATCGTAGATATTCCAGCCATGGATAAGGCGTCAGATTTTAGAATTATCCTCCAAAGCACCGAGATGATGTCGATCTATGTAGAAGATGTCAGCTTACAAGAATTTGACGGGAAGCTTTACATCAGCACTTCGGTGACCTCAGACATTTACCGCTATGATTATGAGAACGACTCTCTTCAGCTTTTCACTTTCCCGCATCAGCTAGTACCACCAGCCAAAACAGGAACGATCAAAAACAAAGTTTCCTCCGAAGATGAATGGAGGGCCGAAATGGATAAAGCATCAAGCCAAGTTGGATTTGAGAAATTGCTGTGGGATGAAAGCAGCAAGCAATTCTTCAGATTTGGTAGAAAAATGCTACCAAAAGCAGATGAAGAAGCTTCTGCAAAATCTGAAGTATATCTATTTGCATTCGATGCTGATTTGAAGTTGATCGGTGAGAAATTTTTGGAAGAGCTAGATCAAGTGCCTTCCTCCGCATTTTTTAAAGACGGCAAACTCTGGTCTTATGTCAATGTGGAGGACGAGCTCGGCTTTGCAGTATTCACTTTTGATTTCTAACTAACCATGAAAAAGCTACTACCTCTACTATCCCTTGTCCTTCTCGCTGCATGCAGTGAAAAAGGCGAATCTGAATCGAACGAATCTGGAAACATCCTTGAAAAAATGACTTACACCGTGGATACGGTGATGGTAGATCCTGGCGAGGAAATTATAAATCTCAACTATGGATTGTCAGGTTCTACCTTGAGTCAGGATCATCAGAAGCTCTACAAGTTTGATGAAATAACCTTTCAGTTACAAGAGATCGATTTAGATAAATTGCAACTCACAGCTAGTTATCCTTTTGAAAAAGAAGGGCCGAATGGATTAGATCCCTATAGAGGTTTCATGACGGGAGGACCAAATGATTATTTCATATTCACAAATAGTCAAAAAATAGGTAAGTTTTCCAAGTCAGGAGAGCTCTCGACTGACTTTGATTATTCCATTGAAAAGCTCATACCTAGTGAAAAAGTGGAGCGCAATATGTTTTCGCAGTTTGGTTTCATGGCGGAGCAACAAAAAGGATTTTTCTTAGAGACTGCTTTTGATCAGCCCGTCTTTAACCTCGTTGCTATCGATTTTGAAGAGGAAAATTCAAAAGTGATCGACTTGCCTGAAATGGATCGAACGCATGACTACAGGGTAGTTTCAGATGAAAATGGGTATAAGATGAGTTCGGTCCAAATAGTCGCAGTACAGGCCATCAATTCCAAAGTGTATGTGACCACCACAGTAAGTAGTGGCTTGTATCGATACGATCCTGTACTGGATAGTCTGGAGTACATCACTTTTCCGCTTACCCTTACGCCAACAGAAAAGAGCAGAAAAATAAAAAATGAGGTTTCCTCCGCAGAAGAGCGAAAAGAGCAGAATATTTTGATAAATTCTGAGGTAGGGTTCAAGGAACTGCTTTGGGAGGATCAATCGAAACGGTTCTTCCGCTTCAGCTCCATTCTAATACCGAACATTGATCCAGAAGCTAGTCCTAAACATAAAGTTTACCTCTCAGCTTTTGATTCTCAATTGAATTTACTTGGAGAGACATTCTTGGAGGAAATACATTCCACTCCTTCTTTTCCTTTCTTCAAAGACGGCAAACTCTACACCTACGTCAACGTCGAAGATGAGCTTGGCTTCGCGGTATTCACTTTTGATTTTTAATCCTATGAAAAAACAACTCGCATTCATTTTACTTGCTCTAGTTAGCCTTTCCTGTAGTAATCAATCCGATAATTCCACGCAGGAAGAATTTGACTTTTCCTATACCGTGGACACAGTGATGATAGATTCGGGTGATGGATTTTTCTATTTGAAAAGAGGATTAGGTCTCGCGGCTTTAACCCCCGATCAAAAACAGCTAGTTAACTTCAACCCTGAAGCAGCCGAAATGGAAATGATCGATCTGGAAGAGCTGAACCTGGCAGACCGAATGAAAATGGAAAAGGAAGGGCCTCAAGGCACGGGGAATCCCCGCAACTTGACGATTAGTTCTGATGGCAATTTCTTTTTTTCAAGCTTTATGGACATCCGGGTATTCAATGCTCAACTGGATTCTATGAAATTGTATAAAATCCGAAGTCAAAAATTTGAAGGACTGAATTCTGATGAATCCTTATCTCAAGATTACCAACTTTCTCCAGATGGCAAGTATGTTTTCGTTCCCTATGGCTCTGAAAAATACAAAAAGGCAGATACAGGAATAGCCGTAGTAGCGCTTGAGGATTTTCAACTTAAAAAGATCCCAATGGATCTATGGGAGCGTTCTCAAGCACACATAAGAACCTTTCTTCAAGATGGGAAGCCTGTATCTTGGACAAATGAATTTGTATATGCCGATCCCATCGGCAACCAACTTCTTCTTTCCTCACACAACTTCAACGAAGTCTATATTTTGGACTTAACCTCAGATTCGATTTCCCACAAAGTTTTTCAATCCAAATTCACTCAAGACTGCAAAAGAATACCGGCTAAGACTACGACAGATTCTCCAGAGGAAATGAGGTCTTTGATGTTGAGTTCGACCGAGCAGGTTGAGTTTAGCAAATTCTACTATGACGATCATCACGATAATTTTTGGAGGTTCTCACGCGAACTCGACCGAAAAATAGGAGACTCCACGGACTTCAAGAATGTAACGACCATTTTCGATAAAAACCTCAACCAACTACATGAAGAGGTAACTCCTATCTCTTTTTATGGCTTCAAATTCTTCAAAGACGGCAAGCTCTGGTCCTACGTCAACGTCGATGACGAATTGGGCTTTGCAGTATTCACTTTTGATTTTAAGCAACTATGAAAAAGCTACTTTCAGTTTCATTACTCGTATTACTTGCCGCTTGTGGAGGCAAGGAAATCCAAAATCAACAAAAGGCAAACATTCTTGAAAATCTTCAAATCTCTGTTGATAGTTTGATAGTGGACGCCGCAGGGGAAATATTTGTGCCAGACATGCTTTATGCTCAGGCTCAAAGCTCAGACGGAAAGAGGATATTTTCATTTTATGAACCTGATTTTCAATTTTTCGAGATCTCATTAAAGGAGATGAAGCTTCTCAATCGGCATTCATTTGAGCGCGAAGGTCCAAATGGTGTTAAAGGTTGGGTGGCCGAATTCCAAATGCTTCCAGCAGACGAAATAATGCTAGTTGACGAGGTTGGCCCTAATCTCTTTCTCTTGGATGGTGTGAAAACAATGGAATATACGTTGGATTTAGAGTCTATTTTAAGTTTCAAGGCAGAGGGTCCTTTTTCTATTCGAAACGACTTTCGCATTAGCCCTGATAAATCCAAGTTTTTATCTCTACCAATGAATTTTGGTAAGCCAGTAGAGGGATTGGCAAGGATCCACATAGAAAAGGAAACAGGTGAAATTCTGAAATTACCAGCCTTAGATTTAACCTATAATTTTCAGGTTATTTTTCAACAAGAAAATTCTGCCTCATTTTTTGGAGATAATATTGGCCTCCAATTAGTCAATGATCATTTTATAATTTTCAGCGGCTCCACGGCAGATATATATACCTATGATTATCGTCTGGATTCGCTCAAACTGATCTCTTTTAAGCACCTGTTGGTAGAAAATAACAAATCTGGAGAATTCGCTCATGAAGCAGATTCCAGAAACAAGCAAATGGAAATTGTCGAACAAATCAAAAAGCAAATCACTTTCGAGAAGTTTTACTGGGATCCCCTCCGAAAGATGTATTTCCGATTTGGAACTAAAAATTTTGTTACGCCTAGCAAAGACGTAAAAAGAAGTGCTGACTGCTATTTATTTGCCTATAATGAAAACCTGAATTTGGTGGGAGAGAAGTTTTTGGATGAATTCCAAAATATTCCCTACACTGGATATTTCTACAACGGTGCATTCTACTCTTACACCCCAATAGGTGATGAAGCAGGCTTCGCAGTATTCACTTTTGATTTCTAGTCAACCATGAAAAGACTATTTCCATTTTTAAGCCTAATCCTTCTAGCCGCCTGCAGTGAAAAAAGCAGTTCCGAAAATGCTGTGTCTGGGAATATTCTAGAGAATCTGACTTACACGGTGGATACGGTGGTGGTGGATCCTGGAGAAGAGCTGCTGGTACTTGGAACAGATTACTTAGGAATTTGGAGCCTTTCATCAGACCTAAGCAGAATGAACATATTTACTGAGAAGGGGAATGCCTTGCAGGTAATTGATCTCGATAACTTGACTATACTGAATAAATATCCCTTTGAGATAGAAGGTCCAGACGGCACAGGTAGTAGAGTAATGGGAATTCAAGAACTGGACAATCACCAATTCGTTTTTTCTACCTACAATGCCACTTACATTTTTGACAAATCAGGAAAGAAAACTAACGATTATCAGCTTAAATCCAATGAGATTGAAGGAATTGACTTGGATGATGATTTCACGCTTAATCATCAAGCCAAAATCTATGGCGTTGGGCAAAATCTATATGCTATCCGCCAAACGCCTTTAGAATCACAACTCCTATCGGTTAACCTGGAGGAAATGAAAGCCGATACGCTCTCTTTAGCTAAGTTGAGCAAAACGAGGCAGTTCGCTACCATGCTGCTCATTCCTGGAAACATGCATTTTTACGGCCAATCGATTCAGATGCAATACCTACGCGACCAGGTCTTGCTCTCTAGCCCCGTCACCAACACAATCTATTTATTTGATCCCATTACAAACCTCATCCAGGAAAAAAGCTTTGCACATACCATGGTTCCTCTGGAAAAAGATTGGGATGACTATCCTAGGCAAGCAAATTCTTTAAAGGAATTCAATGCCATCATGGCCGCTGTAAATATTCAGATCGATTTCGGACAGTTTTATTGGGATGATACCCGAGAACTATATTTCCGACTTAGCCAAAGAGGGATAGAAACTGCTAGCCCAAACCAAGAGATGAAGTATGAAACATTCATTCACGCCTATGACGAGAATTGGGGTCTTGTTGGAGAGTCAAAACTAGACGAGTTGCAAGACAAATTGTATGACCAATTCTTCAAAGACGGCAAGCTCTGGTCCTATGTCAATGTCGAAGACGAGTTGGGCTTTGCGGTATTCACATTTAATTTTTAAGAGGCTATGAGAAGACTCCAATTACTCCCACTTATCATCTTGGCATTTTCCTGTGGAGAAAAGTCAGCTTCGGATTCCGAAAATTCCGCGTACGTCAATTTCTCTTATCAGCTAGACACGGTGATGGTGGATGCGGGGGGTAATTTTATTTACCTAAACAGCTTGCTACTTGGCTCTGGCTTATCACAGAATGGTCAATACCTCTATAACTTCGACGCAGTAAATCTCTCGCTACAGTTAATAGATTTAGAAAAGTTAAAACTGGAAAAAATCCTGCCTTTGGAAGTGGAAGGGCCAAATGGAATTGGCACACAAAGGATTTACAATATCTATGAAACTATGGATGGAGATTTAATGCTATCGGATAATTATAATGTGACCCTGATAGATAAGGCTGGAAATAAGTCTTTGGAATTTCAATATGGAAACCATGATTTCGCGGGAGAAAAGTTGTCAGATGAAATGCAAACTACCTATGACGAAATTCTTTCAAAAGATGGAAACACCCTCATCAGCTTATATGGGGATCAACAAATGGATCAATCCCCACAAGGAATCGCAATTTTTGACCTGAAAGACAAATTGTTTAGGTATCAACCCATTCCAATTTTTGCAGAACTTGATGCCTATCGACTCAAGTATTATATCGATGGGCGAGCAGCTGGAATCGAATATGCTGACATCTACTTACTCTTGAAAAATGACTCGTTGATCTACTCTAATTCTGTTTCTAATCAGGTTAATTTTTATGCGCTATCTACCGACTCGCTAATCTCAAAAAACTTTGAAAGTAAGCTTACAGATCAACTAGCTTCTGCTAATTACCCTAATCGGGCAGATTCTCAAAAAGAATATGAAGAAATCGATAAAAGGAAAAATAAGGAAGTCCACTTTGGTTCTCTAATTTTTGATAATAAGAACGACGTCTATTGGAGATTTACCAAAGAAATGGATCGTATGAAAGGAGATACGATCATCTATAAAACGGTCCTGACTGCTTTCGACATTGGTTTCAACCAACTACATGAAGAACTGCTTCCGTCAAATTTCTTGATTCCCTCTAAATACTTCGCTCGGGAAGGAATGATTTAAACCTTTTTGAATATAGAAGATGAACTGGCTTTTGTGAGGATTAAACCTACTATTTCCTATGAATAAATACATCTTTCTAGCTTTTGCAATCATCACTTTCAGCTGCTCGAAGGAGAAGGAATCGGATTCGAAGAAAGATTTTGACTTCAGCTACAGTTTGGACACGGTTCACATTGATTCTAAAGGAGATTTCTTCTTTCTAAACTATGGTTTGGCTGGGTCCGCACTTGGCAAGGGCGGTAAGCTCTACACATTCAACGATCAAAAATTGCGACTTGATATTATAGATCTTGATAAAGGAGAATTGGTCGACTCGGTGAAGTTTGAAGTAGAAGGGCCAACTGGCATAGGGGCGTTAGGAGTTGATATGATTAACCTTTCCGATGCGGGTGAGTTTTATTTTTCTTCCTTCACAGGCATTCGAAACATGGATGCCAATGGAAATTTGAAAAGGACATTGAACTGGGATAGTGATGATCAGATCCAAGTGCAACTGAGAGGCCAGAAAATGATCAGTTTTGATGGAATAGTTGCTCCTGATGGCTCTAAATTTTATGGCACCTATTCCGCACAGGGAAGAGGAGGATCCAGTATGGCAGATGGATTGGCCATTATTGATTTGAATACATTGAAGCTCAAAACAATCGAAGTCCCCAAATTATCTGGTCTAATGGAATTTACCATCGAATTGGAATTAGACGGCATGAAAAATACTAAAGGAGACAATTTCAGTCTTTTGCTAAACGAATCTAAAATTATCATCTCTCAAAGTTCCATCAATGGCATTTCGATTTACGATCTGACTAATGATTCCCTATTAACTTATGACTATCAGACTGAGCTTTTGCCTTCGGAAAAGCCAGGAAAATTTGAACGGAAAGTAGCGAACATGGAGGAATACCAAGAGGCGGCAAGAGCGCGGAACAAAGAACCTGAGTTTGGGGATTTTATGTATGATTCTGACCATAAGCTGTATTACCGCGTCAGTTTCCTCAAAGAACCCAAGGCAGATGGAGCGATAGAAAGGAAGGGAATCCTAACCATTTTCGATGAAGACTTTAAGCAGCTTCATGAGCAAGAAGGTATGGGTAGCTATGCTGGTAGGAAGTTTGTGAAAAACGGCAAAATCTATAGATTTATAAATATTGATGATGAGATGGCTTTTGAGGTATTGACACCGAAATTTACTGATGACTAGATATTTTATTGGATATAAAATTATCATCCTTTTAATAAATAGGTCATTAAGAATGCGGAGATTAGAAATAATATTCTCCGCAAAAATACGGTGATTACTTATTATATTTACCGCAAGACAATTGCTCGACATGGCAAACTATATCTATCAACAAACCGACTGGACTAACTTTAGCTGGAAGGATGAAGCTATCAATGTTATATTCGGTGAAGTTCGTCACCTGCAGGGGAAAATCTCTGGGCAGATAGGTACGCTCGGTTTTTCTACTAAATTAGAAACTACGCTTAGCACACTTACTTCAGATGTAGTAAAATCCTCCGAAATAGAAGGTGAACTACTTAACTACGAACAAGTTCGTTCGTCCATTGCTCAGCGTTTGGGCATCGAGCTAGCAGGAATTGAGCCTGCAAATAGAAACATTGACGGAGTGGTGGAGATGATGCTCGACGCTACACAAAACTATTTAAATCCACTTACCGAGGAACGTTTATTTGGTTGGCATTCAGCACTTTTTCCAACAGGATATAGCGGAATGTATAAGATTGAAGTTGCTCAATATCGAACTGGGGAAATGCAAATAGTCTCCGGTGCGATGGGAAAAGAAAAAGTCCATTACGAAGCAGTAGCTCCAGAACTTGTAAAAGCTGAAATGGATAAGTTTCTTAGCTGGCTCAATACTGACTCATCGATGGATCCTGTATTAAAGACCGCCGTAGCCCACTTTTGGTTTATTATCATACATCCTTTTGACGATGGCAACGGTAGGATAGCAAGAGCGATTTCAGACATGTTACTTGCCCGCGCAGATGGAAGTCCCGATCGATTTTACAGCATGTCAAGCCAAATTTTGGTTGAAAGAAAGGCTTATTATGCGGTATTGCAGAAAGTTCAGCACAGCAGCGGCGACATCACTGCTTGGCTAGACTGGTTTCTCCATTGCCTGAAAAATGCGCTATTGGAAACAGAAATCATCTTTCACAAAACGATAAGTAAAGCGGAGTTTTGGAAAACACATGAAACCACCCCGCTAAATGGGCGACAGCGGTTGATGCTAAATAAATTAATGGGGAGTTTTGAAGGAACGCTTAAATCATCTAAATGGGCAAAAATGGCCAAATGCTCCCCGGATACTGCCTTACGGGATATTAAAGATTTAATAGAAAAAGGAATTTTACGACAAGAGAATGAAGGTGGTCGAAGCACCAACTATGAACTGACGGGATGGTAACAGCAATATTTTAAACCCCATAGTATTATTCGATAGAAAGCTTGATCAAATATGAGTATTCGGAATCTTGCACGTGGTAGAATTTTGTATGTCTTTAGCTTTTAAAAATCCTCCTTACCCCCTTTAAAAAAGGGGGAGTAGCCGAAATTGAATTCCCGTCCTTTACTCCAATATTGCACGTGCAACATAGTGAATAGTCATAATCAAAAATATCAGGCGACACTGAGAAAGGAAGTAACCATTCCAGGACACTATTTTGCAGCAGAGACTTTTGTACACGAGCGGATACTTTACACTTTTCTCAACATAGAAGATCAACTGGCCTTTGTCAGGCTAAAACCAACATTTGACTAACTAATTTTTTTACACTTAATCTAATCTTGGCAAGCTCCACTTATACTTTTTGGTAATCATTCGTATAGCAATAATTACTAAAATAGAAGCAATCAAATTGAAGTCTCTCGGTATCCCATAATAGTTTAGAACTAAGTAAAAGATTGCTCCTGCCATACAAGCCGCTGCATAAACTTCCTTTCGAAATAATACCGGCATCACATTGGTCAAAGTATCTCTGATTACACCTCCCATCACCGCGGAAAACATTCCCATAATAGCAGCAATTTCGGGCCTAACTCCCAAACTCAACGACTTTTCCACACCTAAAACTGTGAAGAATGCAATTCCCAGCGTGTCAAAAAGCGACAGCGTTCGCAAGAGTTTACTTAGGAAATTGGGGAATATAAAGGCTACAAAAATCCCTGCGAAAATTGCATAGAGAAACGTCACATCCGCAATCCATACCAATGGATAACTATCCAGCAAAATATCTCGCAAGGTACCGCCACCGATTGCGGTGATAAATCCGGTAAAACCAGCTCCAAAAAGATCATGCTCATGCTCTCTCACTGCCAATGCTCCAGACACAGCAAAAACAAATGTCCCAACTATCTCTAATCCGTATTGTAATCCCATTTAAAAGTTATTCTTGCTGTAATATTATTTACCCGATTGATATTGAATTTTGTACCTCGCTCCACTCTTCAGGCTAAAATTAGACACACTGTGGTATTCTCTACCGGCCAAACTCTTTCAAAGTCATTGTCCATCAGTCGCCCATGTTCGCGTCTCCACAAACATTCCTTCTTTTCTAGCTTCCCTAATCATTACAAAGGAAATTCGGTTTGGAGTACCCAAACCCTCATTTGTTGAAAACATATAAATTAAAAGAACCTGCATACCTTATACATCTCTCAAATCTTCCGCATCACAAAAACTCCCATCGCCCGCTGCCCATGCACAAGCACTGATTTTGGGTGTTCAACAAACTCCAATCCCAAAACCATTAGTTTATCCAAATGCTCTTGGGTCAACAAAAACCGCTCTGATTGATCAGGAAGAAAATATTTTCCTCCACCTAAATTTCTACTCTCCTCCATCATGCCTCCAAAAGCAGTGGTCATTCTGAACCACAGCACACCGTCTGTTTTGAGCACCCTGATCATTTCGTTCATCATCTTCCAAAAATGCTCCTCATCCTGAGCGAAATGTAACACCGCCGAGCAAATCACCGCGTCAAACGCAGCACCATGAAATGGTATATCTTCCAAACCTGCTACTTGAAATCGGTGAGAATCATAATTGGAATCCAAACTCTTTGACAAGTAACGAATGTATTGAACCGCCAGCTCTTCCTGATCCACTCCATACACCTGATAGCCCGAGTTGACAAAGTAAACCGCATTTCTTCCTTCTCCGCAACCTGCATCGAGGATTCGCATCTCTTTAGAGAACCTACCCTTGAGAACCTGATCCAGCAAGTAGATATCAATATTGCCCAGCAATTTATTCAACTCACTTACCTGCATTTTCCAATTTGTCTAGCGCCTCTTCAGTTTTAATTCTTCCGATTTCTATCAACTCGGCAGCCCGATAAAATTCCATTGATCTTGCTTGTCGTTTTGAAACCTCCACCAGCACGTCAACAGGATTCATCGCCAGTGTCATTCTAGAAAGCTTATCATGCATCAACTCGAAAGATCTATTGAGCAGGTCCAAAGAACCTAAACTTTTACTTTTGGGATTCTTTTTTTCTTCTTCGAAAAATGAACCCATCTTCCTTCTATACTCACTCATCCAAATTGGAAATTTCAGCATGCTTCGGCCTTGATGATCTATGTTTGGTGGAAGTACAAAAATGGATTCAGCTGCATTCAAATTTACAGCCATCACTATATTATGCTCAGAGTGACGGAGATGCTCCACCGGAAGTGGATTTAGGACGCCGCCATCGATGTATTCATTCCCGTCCAAATGAGCGGGCTGCACCATCGTGGGAATACTGACTGAAGCTCTGATGGCAGTAAACAAACTTCCACTTTTGAAAATCCGCTCCTCCCCATTGATATAATCTACGGCATTGCATGAAAATGGAATATTCAACTCTTCGATCTGGTATTCGTCTATGATTTTTTTGATTTCCATAAAAACCTTATCTCCTTTGATAAAGCCTTTACTGGAAAAAGCAAAATCCATTAAACCGAATACGTTTATTCTTCCAAGATTACAGATCCAGTCTTTAAACTCAGGTAGCTTTCCAGTGGCATATATTCCGCCTACCAAGGCCCCCACAGAACATCCGGAAATCTCAGCAATCTTATATCCTCTTTCTTCAAGCACTTCGATAGCTCCAATATGTGCCATTCCTCTCGCACCACCGCTACTCAAAACCAAGGATACTGATTTACTTTTCTCCATATCTTTACAGGAATAAAAACTATCTTAACGAACCTAAAAATCTCTAACAAAAGTAAGCAATATGAGTCAATTTAAACCTTTTCACCTAGCATTCCCCATCCGGGATATCGCAGAAACGCGCGCATTTTATGGCGATCTATTAGGATGCGACATCGGAAGAAGTACAGAGAAATGGATTGATTTCAACTTTTTTGGTCACCAGCTCTCCGCTCATATCAAACCTGAAGAATTGGCAAATGCCAAGACTAATAGTGTGGATGGAAAGAATGTTCCAGTACGTCATTTCGGCGCAATTTTACCATGGCTTGAATGGCACGAACTTGCTGACAAGTTGAAAGCCAATGGAATTGAATTCGTCATTGAACCTTATATTCGCTTTGAAGGGGAAGTAGGTGAGCAGGCAACCATGTTTCTTTTGGATCCCTGTGGCAATGCATTAGAGTTTAAGTCATTTCAGGATGAGAGTCAGATATTCGCCAAATAAATAATTCGCTCTTGAAAAACTATTATTTAGATTCTGGCATTGGAAGAATGATCGAAATAGAAGGTAGAGAATACCTTTATTTCAGTGGTACCTCTTATCTGGGCATGGCGCAGGACGATGATTTTTTGGATACGCTCTCTGACAACCTTTTCCTTGGTGCCAACCATGGACAGAGTCGCGTCAACAATATCCGACTGAGAGTATTTGATGATTTTGAAACTCATTTTTCGCAAAAGGCGGGTTCTGCGGCGGCGGCTGTTTTAAGTTCTGGATATCTGGCAGGAATCGCGGCTTGGAAGTCAGTTTATCAAAGTAAAAGTGAAATCTGGATTGCGCCAGATGCACATTCTGCAGTCATACCTGATGGTCATTCCGCAGCGCTACAAGTTAATTTTGAGCAGTGGAGGAAAGATTGTATGGAGAAAGCTAAGAATCTTTCTGCGAGCAAAATTCTCATTATAGGGAATGCGGTGGATCCCTTTACTTGCAGCATTCATAACTACGACTGGATTAAGGATATTTCCGCCACTCACGAGGTCAGTTTATTGATAGATGACAGTCACGCCTTTGGGGTATTTGGTAATAGTATTTATGGCACCTATTCTCATCTACAGCATTTGGCTGAGCATGTGCTAGTGAGTGGATCGTTGGGGAAAGGATTGGGATTGACCGCTGGAATAATTTTAGGAAGCGAAGATCATATCAACAGCATAAAGTCCACTGCACTATTTGGCGGAGCCTCTCCAGGATCTCCTGCCCATCTGAAAACGTTCTTGGATATGGAATACAAATACTTGGAAAAGAAAGACTATCTGGATGATATATGTGGAATTTTTGCCCAAGAAACTGAAAACATTAGTCAGATTAACGGAGGCAGTAGCTTTCCAGCCTTTGCGTATTCAGAGGATGATTGGGTCAAGGAATTTGAAAAAGCAGGTATAATAACGTCCTCCTTTCATTATCCAACAGCAGAAAGTCCCCGCGTCAACAGAATTGTATTATCAGCCTATCATGAATTGGAAGATATTCACTACTTAAATGGCATTATTCAAGATTTAGCACGATAATGAAAATTCGATTACTAGTATTAATTATCACTGTATTTTCCTTTTCCTGTACCGAAAAACCTGTAGTTCCTTTCCAGGATAACTTGGAAAATTATCCCCTATTGAGCCAAGTTTTAAAAAATAAAGAAAAGTATAACGTTCAGATTATTTACACACAAATTGATAGAAATGAACATGGAAATCCATTGATGACGGATTTCAACTTCAATTTGAATGATTCTCTTTATTTCTATCCCGCCTCCACGGTGAAGCTTCCAGTCGCTATTCTTGCGTTAGAATGGCTAGAGGAGCAGACGGTAAAAGGAATAGATATGGAAACGACCATGTTGACTGATTCTATTCGCCCTTCTCAGCATCCTGCTTTTGTGGATAACTCATCCAAAGATTCCCTTCCAAGCATTGCTCAGTATATTCGAAAAATATTTTTGGTCTCTGATAATGACGCCTACAATCGGCTTTACGAATTATTGGGTCAGGACTATATCAATGAAAAATTAAAGGAAAGGGGATTCCACAACACAGTTATTAATCAAAGACTTAGCACCGAAGCAAGTGTGGGAGAAAACAGGGAGTTCAATCCAATCCGATTTGTGGATAAGTCAGGAAAAGCACTTCTAAGGATTCCCGAAAGACATACAAAATCCGTCTATGAGAATGTGGACAACCCGACCATTGGAACTGGATTTTACCAGAATGATTCGTTAATCAAACATGGGATGGATTTTAGATCCAAGAATAAATTCTCACTTTCTGATTTTCATGGAGTCGTACAACGGATTATTTTTCCACAGGCATTTGTAGAGACTCAGAGATTTCAGTTAACTGACGAACATAGAAATTTCATTTTGAAATACATGAGTATGCTACCCAGAGAGAGTGATTTCCCAAGTTATCCACCAGCTGAATTCTGGGACACTTACTCTAAATTCTTTCAGGATGGAAATGATAAAGGTATTTTCCCAGCTGGTATTCGTATTTTCAATAAAACCGGCCAAGCTTACGGACATTTAATTGATGCTTCGTATTTCGTGGACCTTAATAATGGCATAGAATTTTTCGTAAGTGCGATCATATACGTCAATGAGAATGCAACACTAAACGACGATCATTATCAATATGATATCGTAGGATTTCCATTCTTTGCGGAGTTAGGGGATTATCTGTATGAGTTGGAGCTGGGTAGAAAGAAAGCTATCCCTGCTGATTTGAGACCTTATCAATTTGACTACTAAGAGAAGGAGTATTCTATTTAAAATACTGCAAATACCTGTTTTTTGATTCTATTTCAGACTATTTCATCATGTGGATAACCAATGCACGGTATCATTCTTACAAACATTCTAAAAATGAAAACTAATAAAACCCCTTACAGATATAGATCATTTGTAAATTTCTATCTGACCATCATCTTACCCATAAGCATAGTAGGTACGATAGTAATTAAATTATATTATGATGGAGGCATTCAAGCAGAGCCATTGAAGAAAATTGATACTTGGGTATTTTTTGTGCTATTCCAGATTCTCTTTGGATTTTTTATATACATATGGGACTTCGTGCCTAAAGTAAAAAAGTATAAAAGCAAAGCCACCGAAACGCCAGATTCTGAAAGAAAAATCTTTTAATTCCATCTAGTTATGGAAACCATGGGAGTAGGATAATCTATAGATCGGACCATTATTTTCCTATTTTTAACATTCATATTCCAGGGATGATGAATATCTCCACCCTCCAATTTTGACAATTCAGGAAGCCAATTTCTCACGAAATCCCCATTGTAATCATAATTTTTAGCCTGATTTAGAATATTGAAATATCGATTTTCCCGTGGATCATTTCCAACTCCGGCGATGTACATCCAATTGCCCCAGTTGCTGCAAGGGTCATAATCTATCAACAGACTTTCAAAATAGCTTGCTCCCCAAGTCCAGTCTATGTTTAAGTCATTGACTAGAAAACTGGCCACGTTCTGCCTACCACGATTTGACATATATCCGGTCTGATTGAGCTCACGCATATTAGCATCTATAAACGGAACCCCTGTTTCTCCATCACACCATTGCTGAAATACTGACAGATCTCTGGACCAGTCCTCCGTTTCATTTTTGATTCCTCCAATCTGAAAAATATGCTTCCCATGTTTTTTAGCAATAAATCTAAAGTAATCACGCCAGATCAATTCAAAGATCAGCCAATAGGTACTTTCATTTTTTACCCGTTCTTTTTCGTATCGCTTTATTTCCTCGTAGATCGTACGAGGGGAAATACATCCTAATGCTAGCCAGGGAGAAAGCTTGCTGCTATAATCTATTCCCAAAAGTCCATTTCGGGTGTCTTTATACTTTCTCAAAAAATCAGTTTTCCAAAAGTAGGATTGGATGCGCTCAAGCGCGGAGCATTCACCACCAACCAAATGATAACCTAAGTCATGATCCGCAGCGCGATCCAATCCAATATCTTGAAATACAACAGGTATCTCTCCAAATTCAGTTTTTGCCTGAAAGTCTGGAAATGAAATTTTATCCGGAGATTTAATCGTTTGGTGCACCATTGCATTCTTTTCAACACCCTTTCTAAACTGTGTATAAATCTCTGGAATTTGAGAAACCGGAAACGGCAAATCCTCTAGATGATAGAGCGTACTCTGCCAAAATTGTTCAGTTGCAATGTGTTGCGTCCAAGCGGTCTTCTCCAGACATTCAGAAGTGACAAGCTCTTCGGCAGTGGTTTCCTCAGAAAAATAAATGGCCTGAGCTTCCATCTCTTTTGCAAATTCAACTATCATCTGCTCAGGTTGTCCTTCTAATATAAAAAGGTTAGCTCCTTTTTCCTGAAGATTCTTTCGAAGGTTAAGAACCGACTCAATAAGGAATTTGGTTTTAAACTTTCCGGTTTTTGCAAAGCCCAAATCCAATTTCTTGAACATCCTTGGTTCAAAGCAATAAACGGGAATTACTTCATCAGCATCCTGAATAGCTTTTGCTAAGGTGGAATTATCACTTAGCCTTAGATCATTTCTAAACCAAACTACTATCCGCTTAAACTTCATATTGATTTAACTTTTTGTTTAACTTAAGTGTTTGCACATTCTATCAATTTCTAAAATATGATGAAAATTAAATCCTCTATCAACTTCATAAAATGAAAAAAACATCGTTTTTAACCCTGACTTTTTTAGTACTGAGTCAACTCTCTTTTAGTCAGAATCTTGCAGAGAAACTTGGCTATGACAAAGACGCAAAACTTCTTATTATCCACGCAGATGACGTAGGGGTTTCGCACTCTGAAAACAAGGCTACTTTCGAAGCTTTAAAAAAAGGAATTGTAAATTCTACCAGCATGATGGTCCCGGTGGGCTGGGCTGGAGAAGCTGCGAAAATGGCGGAGGGAATGCCGGATTTAGACATTGGTATTCATGTTACACTCACCAATGAGTGGGAGAATTTCAACTGGGGACCAGAGGCTGGACGCACTGCAGTGCCGGGATTAGCCAATGAAAGCGGTCACATGTATGGAGACTGCGGGCCTGTAGCTGTGAATGCCAGTCCTGCTGAAGTGGAGGAAGAAATCAGAGCTCAAATCAAAGCCGCCAATCAGATGGGTATCACACCCACACATTTGGACTCGCACATGGGGTGCGTTTTTTATGGACGCCCTGAATACTTGAAATCCTATTTGAAAATAGCTGAAGAATTGAAGATCCCAGCCTTACTCAACACACAGATAGTGGAAGGAATTATCAAACCAAACGCAGCATTATTTGAAGGTGTAAATGTGGATATGTTCCCCGTAATTGATCAACTCATCATGGCTGAGCCGGAAAATTACACATCAGGAATGCACGCTTTTTATACTGACGCATTGACCAATTTGAAGCCAGGATTTAACGTAATTCTAATTCATTTGGCATTTGATGACGAAGAAATGAATGCAGTCACCTCCGGTCACGACACGTTTCATGCTCCTTGGAGGCAGGCAGATTTCGACTTTTTCACCAGTGAAAAAGCCAGAGAGATCCTTAAAAAGCAAAACATCCAACTGGTGACTTGGAGGGAAGTAGGCAAAACGATGTAGTTTTGTGGCTTAAATCCCTTGCAATGAACTATTCCCGCATCGCTTTAATCCCAATCTTTCTTTTATTAATCGCCTGCCAAGGATCGCAACCTGATGAGCAACTTATCTTTGAAAGTTTGGGGCGACTTCCATCTGCATCTTTAGACGGGGACTCAAATTACTTCTTGGGAAATGAGCAGATTTTGATCTCCGGAAATAAAAAAGGCAGTTTTTCGGGTGAGGAAGGAATCTCACTAAAAAGCATCAATCTATTGAGTGGATATTCGGCTTCCATCAAGTTAGATGAAATCTCCTTTTGCCTTAATAATGGTCAGTCTTTCATCAAATATCCCTTTGCAACATCGCAGATTTTTAAGAATGCAGAACTGGGTATAGAAGTGAAGAAATTGGAATTTATCGCTAAATATAAAGATGGACTGACTCTACTTTATTTCATTAAAAATATGGATAACTCATCAAGAAATCTAAAATTTATTTTCCAACCTTATACTGATCTAAAGCCTAGTGCATTGGTGGACGGCACGTTTGGCACAAATACTCCAGATCAGATTAATTATGATGAACTGACCGAACTTTTTACTGCAAAAGATCTAGAAAACGATTGGTTTGCGATCTGGGGTACAGCTGCCGGATATCAACTAAAAAGTACAAATTCTAAATGCGCTCTTAATCTGGATAGTTTAGGTGCTAGTGCTGGCTTTGAAATATCACTTGAATTGGCAGCAGGTGAAGAAAAAGTAATCCCAGTTTTCATAGCTGGATCTGACAAAAGTGAACTAGATGCGATGGAAACACTGGCAGATCTTAGACTAGATTTATTTATGGATTGGGATGAGAATTTTGCATTGATAGATTCACTTCGAAAAACAGCGCAGATTACCATTCATGATCAAAAACTTCAAGCTGCCTACGACTGGTCAAAATACAAGGTGGGTTTGTTTCAATTTACTGAAAACGACGCTACGACAAGCCCTATTCAAGATCCGGATCAACTTCATCAAGTCCTAAATGAGCTGAGCAAAGAGTTTATAGCTCAAGTGGATGTAGAGCAATTTTCATTTGACAAAAATCAACCAAGGCATATCTCACCCGGTTGGAAGCTGATGCAGCCTCTGACGCTACTGTTGATGGGGATTCATGGCGATGTTGCCAATCGGGTAACGTATGTCCGACCAAATTTACCCAAAGATTGGAGGGACGTATCTGTTAAAAATCTATGGATCGAGGATAATATGCTGACTATTAGCATCAGATCCAATGAAAATCAAATGATCGTAGAAGTGACCCAAACCCAAAAGAAGGCAGGTTTATCTATTGAGCTTCCCGAAGCATATTCCAAGGTCAAAGTTCTTGGCAAGGAAGTGAGCAACGATACTAAAGATGGCTTTCGAAGGATCTTGATGACAGGCGATCATGTGAAGATTGAGGCTAAAAAGTAAGGGTGATAGTGGGAGAAAAATTTTTGTAAGTGAAATCAGGATAAAGTTCGGGTTTATCTGATTTGCTTTAGCCACTTTATAATATGCTGTCTTCCCTCTAATTGAGAAGAAATGACATGATTCAATGCAGAGATTTGAATCATACTTTTCACATCCATTATATAAACTGTCAATTTTTTATTTCGTTTAGGTATTTCTGATTCTCGGCTTTTATCCGTGAAATTTTTCAGCATTCTCAATTTCGTCGTGATCCAGCTTCAACGTCAATGTTCTATTCCACTCAAATTATTGAAACTACCCAAAGGATGTTTTTGGGCTCAAGCTCGGTAACCTAAATTTTAAGTAATCTCCCCAGAAGTTTTGCTTTGCCGAATTTATTAAATTTTATTTTTGCCCTCCAATTTTTTAGATATTCAACCAATAATTAAGCTTCAATACTAAAGAGCGCTGTTTTGGCATAAAATCACCAGGATAATAGTTATCAGTATAGACTAAGAAAAAATCTGAAACTGGTGCAAATCGCCATTGTAATCGAGTATTGATATTAAGGTTATCGATCTGATTATTGTACTGAACGAAGGTAGTCCAAAAGAGGCTTTTGGTAAATGTCAGATCAAACCTTGGGCCCACCAAAAACAAATCCGCATCTTCCTGTGGGGCTGGAAGCCGAATATGATTATAACTGAAATTCATGGAGATGTTTGCGAAGTAACCAATTCTCAATCCTAATTCACTCGCCATACTTACTCTATTTCCGGTGAAATACTCTCCCACCTCACCATTAACGGATACATTCAACGCCTTTCTTGGATTAGTCTGAAATCTAAATCCTATGAAATCATTTCTATAATCTGACTCTGCAGGTAAGGGCTCGCTACCAGTTCTGGTAGGATCAAAATTGTTGAACAAATAGGTATATCTATTTTGATAGTAAAAATCGGATGAAGCCAAAGATTGAAATTGTACTTTATAACTAAAAGTAAGGTCCTGATCAGTAATCCCCAACTCATCATTCCACTTCATTTCATATTCTACTTTTGGCTCATGCCTATTAATTATAGTAGAATTAGGGAAAAACACATAGGAAAGCTCGGGATTAAGCCGCTTAAAATCTACCCTGGGAGCATATCCGACTAAAGGGTTGTAGCTCTCACCGATGGTTAGATAACTCATTCCCCACCTCCAGTGCAGGTCGTCATAGTTTACGTATGCATTGAACACTCCTGGATTATTGCCTACATCCTGCTCGAATGTTCGATGATAAAATGCCTTACCACTCCATTTATTATTTGCCGAAGCAAGATTATATTCTAGTCCCAGGAGCTTGTTTGATGCCTTAGGATCAAAGAAATTATCGGAATTATTTGGTGTCAATGATTCACGATCCACAAAGATGATCCCAATATTAGAGCGGTCAAATACCTTTTTTTGCACAGCCATAACTGAAAAATTCTTTCCTTCCACACTTGCAGATTCGTCTGGTGCCGTTTGCATGTTCATCAAGCCAACCCTCCAGTCATCGGTGATTTTACCGCTTATTCTTGCTCCATACAGGATCTTATTTTGAACGTTTTGACCCGTATTTTCATCTCTGGCTATTCCTATTCTTCGGGAAAAGAACGGGCGTGCCGAAGGATGTCCAAAGCTTGCAAAGAGGTCGCCATTTTCAAGAAAAAACTGCCTTCGTTCAGGAAAAAACAGTTCAAATCTGTCCAAATTTGTCACTTGCTCATCCACCTCCACTTGGGAGAAATCCGGGTTAAACGTCAAGTCTAGGTTTAGCGCAGGCCCAATACCAATTTTAGCATCTCCTCCAATAGCAGGACGGGGTTTTTCTACTGTATCGTCTATGAAATTTCGCTGCGTTCGGCCAGCGATATAAGGTATGAGTGTAATATTTGAGGAGTTCTTTTCCAGTGATTCTTCAAAAAGGAGTTTTCTGCTAAACGCTAAAGAGATGATCGAGAAGTTACGGGGAATGGGCGACCAAGTGCTTCGTTCACCTTGATCACTGTCTATTCGATAAAAGTTAACGTTCCAAGCCCTTCCGCCATCCTTGAATCTCAAGGTAGAAAGAGGGATGATCGCCTCCACTTGCCAGTGATTTTCATCAATTTTTGCTTTTGCATACCACTTATTATCCCAAGCGAGACTTAAATCTTCACTTTTCGATCCACCATTAGACACTAACCCTTCACCTTGGACTCCATATGGATTCACCCCAAACTGGAAAGCGTTGGTTTTATCATTGAACGTATCGAAGACAAAAGTCACTCCATCGTTTGCCTCGCCTCTGTAATCTCTACGAAGTGAGGTAGAAACATACTCCCTGGGTCCCTTGTTTTCCATGATTGCTGCGATATAAATATGGTTTTCATCAAAGCCAATTTTTATACGGGTTTGTACTTTTGCCAAAGAAGTATCCGAAGGGAAATATTGCATGAAATCAGTATTCCAACCACCTTCTTGCCAAAATTCCTCATCGAGCTCCCCATCCACAGTAATGGGTTGGGTCAATTTGTAAGCGACTGCTGGAGGCGATTCACTCTCCTGCCCAAAAGCAGAAAATAAAATAAGGTGGATAAGTAGTACTGACAGTAAATATTTGGACATAAAAAAATCTCTTCCAAACAAAATTATTGTAGATCTTTAAAAGTCAATATTTTATTTTTATAGATCGCAAAAAATAAATTTTTAAAGGAAGAAAATTCATTTGCCAAAGGCTGTAAGTACCAGTTTTCTACTACCGCCGCTTTTTCTGAATTCACATAAATATACTCCCTGCCAAGTTCCTAAATTTAGTTGTCCACCTGAAATAGGAATTTGCAGGCTGGAATCAAAAAAACTTGCTTTAATGTGAGCAGGCATATCATCCGGACCTTCGTAAGTATGGATAAATCGTGGATAAGACTCTGGAATTAACTCATTTACAAAGCTTTGAAAGTCCTTTCTGACTGTGGGATCAGCATTCTCATTGATGGTCAACGCCGCCGAGGTATGCTGAATGAATAGTTGTAAAAAGCCGATTTCGATCAGTTTGATTTCAGGAATAGCAGCTTCAATCTGATCCGTGATCAAATGATATCCCGCTGGAAAAGAAGAAAGTCTGAGAGAATGCTGGAAAAATTGCGTCAAATCCGAAATTATATATCCACTTGCAAATAAAAAAGAACGTGTTCAGCCTTCTAATTCTTATTGAAATAAAACCTGATCCCATCACATGCATCCCAAGTTCCAACCATTTGCCCCTGGCCATTGATATAGAATTGCTCCACATCAGGACTGCAAGAATGAATCAGCAAACTGTTATCCACAGTATACATGAAATCAAAATGCTGAATGCCATCAATCGTGGATGATTTATAGGTGCCATTTAAGGTGTACTTTCCAACAGTTTTAGTAAACGCTCCATCGGGCTGAAGCACGTAATTGTAGGTAGAGTCAGTGACAGTCACGAGTTTATCACTAGCTTTTTCGTAACCAGAAAGATCCCATTCTTGATTTTGGTTTTTTTCTACTGGTAGATCGTTGAAATCACATGAAAAAACAAAAACGGACAAAATAGCTAGCAGCAAGAAATTTTTCATTTCGGGAGGGTTGGTTGAGTTTATTACAAAAGCTTAAAGTGCGAGAGTCAATTTCTTTGCCACAAAACCCAATAGAGAAATGCGTTTCATCTATTTCTTTCATTTATTAGCGTCTGAGTTGAATTCCAGGACTTTATCAATCGCATATTCCCAATAACTACGCAAAGTTAATTCTTGAGTAGTATACCAAGGAAATCGCTTTTAGATGTTGAGGATTATTTCCCGGTACTTATCATCAAGTGCGCAGAGCAACCTCTTGGACCGTTTACTCTTTTTCGTTGAGCTCTCCAGTTCAATCAGCTGAAGTGCCATTTTGGTAATCATGTTGTAGTTGAGAGCGGAATGATCTTTCTTTTTCAGGGAGGCATCTTCTTTGAAAATCACATCCAGACTCCAGTCGAGGTTGTTTTCTACTGCCCAGTGCCCTCTGACTAACTGACTAGCTGTGCGTCCGGTTTCAGCGACGTGATATAATAGCGTGTTTCAACGCTCTCTTTACCCCTTTGTTTGTTGATCCGTCGTGAACTCACACGTGCTATGCCCTTTAAATCCTGCCAGTCATCGCGGTCATCCAAGAATCTGAGCTGATCAACTACCTCACATTTTCTAAACTCTATCCTGCCATGTCCTAGGTCTCCACTTTGATACTCGTCTTTAATTGGAGCGATTGAACACACTTTTTCTATTTGCTCTTTAAGTCCCTTTTGATTCCCTTTTACCATCAGTACATAGTCGGCCTGCTTATCCCGAATGGCGTGGGCTATGTTTTTTTGGCATCCCATGGCATCCAGGGTAACGACACATCCCTTCAACGCCAGAAGCTCAAGAAGTTGTGGAATGGCTGATCTCATTGCTATTGGAGTCTACAGCCACTTGCCCCAGACACAGTCCGTTAGCAGAGGCAAAAGCGGAGACCACATGGAAAGCTGATTTACCCGCTGTTTTATCAGCAGAGCGACAAATTGTCTTTCCATCAACAGCAATCACCTCCCCTGAAGTGAGCTGGGCAATAGAATCTACCCAAGAGATAAAACACCTGTTGAAGACTTCTGGATCAAGTGCGGAGAAAACTCTGCCCAGCACATCATGAGAGGGCGTTCGGTGCTGATAGGGATACCATTTTCTTAACCAGTCCAGCTTGGAACGGCCAAAAAGGCTAATTGACGTCCACCTATCTGCGCCACTGACGACTGCGGATATACTGAGAAACAAAATTTCTTCTAGTGGATAAAGATGGTTGCCTTTGAGGGTGAGACGGGGATCTTTCAAGTCTTTAAAAAAATGGGGAAAAGCCGGGTGGGTTTTTGGGTCGCTGTAGCACCTGGGTATTTTTTTTACCCTCTGATAAATATACCTAAATTAACTCACTAACGAACCGTTTTTAAAAGCGATTTCCCTGAGTAGTATACGGTCCAGAATATTTTTTGAAATTGTTTTCACATGACTCATTGTTTAGCAACCTGTCCAATTCCTACACAAATATTAAGGTTTATACCCAACTCTAAAAAGTATTCTATCTATTTATTTTACAAGAGTTTGGCCTAGGTCATGACACAAATTCTATTTCACATCAATACTATTTTACTTTTCATTTTTATCGCTAAAGAAGAAATAACTTATAGCCAGATTTTGACCAAGTCTATCCAATAAAACATGCTATGTATATCCTCTTTTCTGCCAGTAAAGAGGAAAAAGAATCATTGAATTGGATGAATTCAAGCAATTACGCCGCTCCGGTTACCCGACATTTATGCTGAGTTTGCCGAAGTGATGGTCTTCCGTCTTTCAAATCAAAGAAAATATGGCTATTGGCAACATTGCGTATAATCACAAAATATACATAGACTATCATGAGATTATTATCATTTGAAATAAAGCCAAACTTACTTTGCTAACGAAAAGAAAAGTGTGGGTCCATCACATGGTGCACTTCCACCAACCAACATCTTATTTTCATCGATAAATAATTTCTCAGTAATTCCGAAGCAACTGTCTATCAATTTATCATCAGGAAAAATTAAGTTGTATTGAGTTCTTTTTGCCTCCTATTTCAAAAATCAAGACTTCTGTTTGGTAGGTTCCAGATGTTGACTCTTTGCCCACAGTTTTGAGAAAAGTGCCATTTTTTTTTAATAAATAGGTATAAGTAGAATCCGAGATAGGCTGAAACCCAGAGTCTCCAAGGAAACCGTAACTACGCCAGCCTGCTAACTTCCAAGTCTGAGGAAATTGACTAAACGGTGGTTGATCCTCTTGACAGGAAAAAGTAACAGTAGCAATCACCAGAATAATAATAAAGCGTTTCATGAGTTATGATCTTTAGACAAATGACGAAGGTTGCGTGCAAATCGCTACAGACTAGATTTTTTCAATGAAATTTTCCAACACCCCAATCTCATCAATTCCAATTCTTACTCGATCTCCAATTTCAAGTGTGAAATCATCTGGTACAATACCTGTCCCGGTCATCAAAAAGCAGCCAGTTGGAAAAGTATTCGCTCTAAATAACCACTCTGATAGCTCTTTAGGCTTACGCTTGAGTTGCGTTAAACTCTCTTCCCCTGAGAAAATGAGTTGACCGCCTCTCAAAATTTCAACGCTTATTTTGGCTGTTTCTTCCAAAGCATTATCTGTGATAAACAAGCAGGGGCCTATTGCCGCACAACCGGAATACACTTTTGCCTGCGGCAAATACAAGGGATTTTCTCCTTCAATACTTCTGCTGCTCATGTCGTTACCACAGGTATAGCCCTGGATTTTCCCGCTTGGAGAGAGCACTAAAGTCAACTCAGGCTCGGGTACATCCCAGGTGGAATCCCTGCGAATATTGACTGCAGTCTCTGGAGCAGAAACACGACTTGCAGTCGCTTTAAAAAATAACTCTGGACGGTCAGCATGATATACCTTATCGTAAAAGTCAGCTCCCCCAGCAACTTCGGACTCTTCCATTCTTGCTGTTCTGCTGCGAAAATAAGTTACTCCAGCGGCCCAAATTTCTTGATTCCCCATAGGAGAAAGCAATCCTGATTTTATCAAGTCATTTGCTCTGTCAGGTGTGATAGATTCCCAGGATTCGGATTCAGTTGTTAAATACTCAGCTAGATTTTCTTTTGATAACAGAGAATCCCAGTTCATAGAATCTCCAAGTATGAAGTGTTCTTTAATTTCTAAAAGTGTGCCTGAAGGCAATTTGTACAATTTCATAAGGTTAGCCAGTTTAATCTTGAATTTATGAAAAACAAACTAAATCAGCATTAAAGAAATGGGGTAAAAATCAGCTGGTTAGTATGAATTTAACAGAATTGATTGCAAAATGGCTTTTAGCGCATACATTTGCATCAAGATCATAGGGGGTGCCTTAATAAAACGGGCTGAGATCATACCCATATTACCTGATCCGGATAATGCCGGCGTAGGGAATGAAAATGTACAAAAACAAGTAAAAACTCTGAATCGAAGTGGTACCCTTTGAAAAATTGTTTTTGCCTCAAGTAGTACGAATCGGGTAAACAATCAAAGAAATCCTCCCCTGGGCTTTCTCATGTTTAACTCAATCTCCCATAAAGGGAAATATTACCAATGAAAAATTTATTCTTACTACTGACCTTTCTTTTGGTCACATCCTATAGCTACGCTCAAAATATGCTAACTGGAAAGGTACTGGATGCCGACACCGGTGAACCACTTATTGGCGCTTCTGTATGGACCCAGGAGGTAGGGCGCGGAGCTGTAACCGATGCAGCTGGAAAATTTGAACTTTCGAAACTTCCCAATGGAGAAATAGCTCTTCGCATCTCTTATGTTGGCTATGAAAGCCATTTTGAAACATTGGAAATCCCGTACGCAGGAGCACTCCAGATTCAACTCAAGTCCAAAGAGTTTCTAACAGAGGAGTTTATTGTATCCGCTACAAGAGCATCGGCTAGTACTCCAACGACGTTTACTACGGTGGATAAAGCTGAATTAGCCAAAAGAAACTTAGGTCAAGACATTCCTATTTTGTTAAATTTCACGCCATCTGTGGTGAGCTTTTCAGACGCAGGAGCAGGTGTGGGCTACACCGGTATGAGAATTCGAGGATCTGACCAGACACGAATTAATGCAACTGTCAACGGCATCCCTATCAATGACGCAGAATCTCATGGAGTGTTTTTTGTCAATATGCCAGACTTTGCCTCTTCAGTAGACAACCTGCAGATTCAGCGCGGCGTGGGGACATCTACAAACGGAGCTGCGACTTTTGGCGCTAGTCTCAACTTCCAGACCGATACTAGAAAAGATGAAGCCTATGCCCAGTTGGATAACAGTTTTGGATCCTTCAACACGCTGAAACATTCTATTAAAGTCGGATCGGGCTTGCTAAATAATAGGTTTGCAGTTGATGCACGGCTTTCAAAAATCACTTCAGACGGATTTGTAGATCGAGCCACTTCAGATCTCAGCAGCTGGTTTTTATCAGGTGGATATTATGGAAAAAATAATGTCGTAAAACTGAATGTCTTTTCTGGGAAAGAAAAAACCTATCAATCCTGGAATGGTCTTCCAGAATCTAAGCTGGATAATGATAGAACGTACAACGCTTATACCTATGAAAACGAAACTGATAACTATCAGCAAACTCACTATCAACTCATTTACACCGGAAAAATAGGTGACAACTGGAAAACCAATACAGCACTTCATTACACCAAAGGAGCTGGATATTACGAGCAATATCGAAAAGATGACCAATTTTCCAACTACAATTTACCCCCAGTTACAATCGGAGATTCTACCCTCACCAGTACAGATATCATTCGTAGAAGGTGGCTGGATAATTACTTCTTTGGGGTGGTGGCTTCGGTAAATTACGTGTCTGACAATGGTAGATGGGATGTGGTAGTAGGGGGTGGAGCCAATCGCTACGATGGCGACCATTTTGGCGAGATCATCTGGGCAAGGAATGCAGGAAGCACGAACATTCGAGACAAATACTATGACAATAATGCGGTAAAAGACGATCGGAATATTTACCTAAAAGGCACGTATGAATTAAGAGATGGTCTCAACATATTCGGTGATTTACAATATAGAGGCATAGATTATTCCTTTGACGGAGTAAATGATGACGGTAGAGTAGTAAATGGTCAGGAGACCTATGCGTTTTTCAATCCTAAGTTTGGATTCAGTTACGAAAAGGCTGGGAAGACTTTCTATGCGAGCTATGCTGTAGCCAACAGAGAACCTACCAGATCCGACTTTACCGATAATCCTATTACGGAAGTGCCAAGACCAGAGCGGCTAAATAATATTGAAACAGGCGTTCGGGCTCAAAAAGGGAAATTCACCTATAATGCTAATTTCTATTATATGGACTATAAAGATCAGCTCATTCTAACGGGCCAGATCAATGATGTAGGCGCCAGCATCCGAGAAAATGTTCCTGATTCTTATCGTGCCGGAATGGAGCTGGACGGTGCTTATCAACTAAATCCAGCATTGACATTTGGAGGAAATATTACGTTCAGTCAGAACAAAATAAAGTCCTATACTGCGTATGTGGATGATTATAGCACTGCTGAATTTCAACAAGTAGCCTTCCAATATCAGGAAACAGACATTGCTTTTTCACCAAATGTAGTGGGTTCTGCAATAATTGAATTTAAACCTATAGAATCACTTTCCCTTAATTGGATGAGCAAATATGTAGGTCGTCAGTATCTTGACAATACTGAAACAAAATCAAGATCGCTGGATGCATTTTTCACCAATGATTTACGAATCTCTTATCAAACCCAACCTAGATTCTTCAAAAGTTTGGAGTTGAATTTGATGATAAATAATATTTTCAATGAGATGTATGAACCAAATGGCTACACGTTTAGCTATTTTGTTCCTGGTGATGGAGGCAAAGAACTGATCACAGAAAACTTCTATTATCCTCAGGCAGGAACCAACTTCCTGTTGGGATTAAGCCTTAAGTTTTAAATAAATATCTCCCACGGATTAATCTCTGTGGGAGATTTTTATAGGTCCGCTACTTTGCGTGTCTTGTTCCCTGACCTGCCACTTTTCAAGTCTACACGAAAAGCCATTGAAATTTCGTTTCCTGATCCGTCCCTTTTCGTGTCTCCACGTAAAGTGAGTATCACAAACACCACAGCTAACAAAGCGATCCATGGCTCTATTCTAAGTCAAATCCACGTCTCAATTCCTCCAGTGCTTTACTGGCTTTTTCCTGAGATGGATAATCAAAATCTAACACAACTTTATTTTGCCCTAATAGCACCACCTTATAAACGGTGATTTGATAGGAGAGCGTTGGACTTAGTGCATTCGGAAAATTTGATGTCTTATAAGAATGAATAATCATATCCAGTTTATCAATTGGAGGCAGAGAAATCCAGTTGCCAAACTTGATCCAAAAAACTGCCTGATAATTCTTGATCTTTGACTCCCTATAAATTAAAAGTGTTCCTGAAAAGGTGGAAATACTCAAAATACCAAGTGCGAAAAAAGACCCAACCATCACTAATAAAGTAAACTGATCTGTATCCTGATCTATTAAAAATGAAGTAGCCAGAATGATAAGACCCGTTGAGAGTAAGACTATTCCTGCAAGATGAAATCCGCTCCACAGCTTTTGCTTTTTATGGTGAAAAGTGTGCATAGAATTTTATTCTTCCCTTCTTTTATAAAACCTGATTCAAACATTTAAAATTATATGATTATCCGCTACGATGCCAGTAGCCATATACTTTTTGCTTTAAAGGCTGTAAGACCGAAGTCGGGTGACCGATTGACCTTACCTGATATTGATTGTCACTTTTTTATTACAAGACTTTTAGGCTCACCTGCACATTAAAAACTCTAAAATATCTTCGATTTGGCATTGTCAAGATAAAAATGGATCTCAACATTCTTTTACAAAGAAATATTAAATAGACTAAATAAATAATAGACCTTGGAGCTAAGACCTATACTGTTTTTTTATAACAATGACATTCATCTTTCAACCGTTTGACATAAAATTAGAGCCTATATGTTTTTATAATATATTTTCGCTTTTTTACCAGTATGGAGTCACAAGCATCAAAAGAGTTGATAAACTCTGCGATTGCCACCACTTCTGCCTTCCGACATTTATCTTCCGACTGTTAAAACATTAAAAATAAGGCTACTGCCACAATTGCGTATATTCATGGTTTTGATAAATATTCTATATGTGTATCCGCACTATTGCACGTAGGGATAAATTCCCGCAATAATTAGGCGATCAAACAGATTCTCACCAAAATATCTTCGATTCAGCTTATAGACAAACTCGTTGAGATAATTCTGAAGGTA
>Ga0307486_1000268_pt1 | contig 51630 bp, 28 predicted proteins | sample CBIW02metaG_FD_203663 | JGI IMG/M metagenome (GOLD analysis project Ga0307486, IMG submission 203663) | Sea-ice brine microbial communities from Beaufort Sea near Barrow, Alaska, United States - CBIW 0.2 | ecosystem: Environmental > Aquatic > Marine > Coastal | place: USA: Alaska | collected... | reverse complement strand
GCTACATTGTTGGCGCCTTGGCTATAGCCAACTTTTTTACCATTTACCCAAATAAAGAAACCGCTATAAACGCCATCAAAATGAACAAAAATCTCTTTTCCATCCCAATTTTGAGAAATATTGAAATCCCTCTTGTAAGAACCTACGGGATTAATTTCTACTTCATTGGTATAGTCTTCTTGAGGTTGGATAAAAGGAGGGTTGTTTTTAAATGGATAAGTAATATTTGTGTAAATAGGCGTTCCGTAACCATACATTTCCCAACAAGATGGTACTGGAATTTCTTTCCAACTTGATATATCAAAATCCTCTTTGAAGAAATCCATAGACCGTTCCGGTATATCTTTTACCCATTGGAATTTCCATGTACCATTTAATGAATTGTACCACTCCGACTTTGGTTCCAACCAAGGTTTTTCAAAAGCAGCATCTTTTTTAAGAGACGATAATGACGGGTAAGGCGTATAAGTGGCATGTCCAGGTTCCTTATTGATAGCAAAAATAGTTTCATTCTCCCATTCATCTTCTCCCCTTAAAGGTTGCGGATCCGGCATTTTCAAATTGGAAGGCAACAATTTCCATGTTTGCTTTTTAGGCAATTGCATAATTGCGGTACCAGCTTCATCTTCGGATGAAAACCCAAGGTTCATCTCGCTGTTTTTTTGGATAATCTCATAATTGCCCTTATCCAACTCTTTTAATGACCATTGTTGGTTAGGATTATTTGGATTGGTATCCCATTGAATAACTGTATTCCCTTTACCAAATGTTTTATTGAAATTATCAATGCTCTTGCCTGTAAAAGGATTGGATATGTTATAATAACCATTCTCTAGCTTGGTAATGACCCATACCTGCCCTTCTCCCTTTTGTTTTGCAGCTTCTAAAAAAAGTGTGGCCTCATTTTTAATGTTTCCATTGTTCCCAATTACCAAACCAGAAGGGCTCTGTAAAGTGTATAATGTATTGGGATCTATTTTCTGGGAAGAGGGCGAACAACCCAAAATGGATAAAGAAAGTATAAGCGTAATTAATGACAAAAATTTCATTTATTGAAAAGTTATAGGTTCCTAAATTATGGTGAAAAATAATGGTGATCCTTTACTTAAAACCACATTCAAAGTTTTAAAATCCCTCAAAAACAATCTGATAATCCTGAATAAAAACCACGATTTAAATTAAAATTGTACTCTATTTTTCCGAACTGGATTTTTGTTGTTTTTCATTAAGTTAGGAAAATCAAGATAGTTTGAATTATTTACCAAGGAACATTCATATTAAATACTGATTATTTATCATTGCCATTCAAAGAATTTAATGCAAATACGTATGCACCAAAACAAATAGCTTCACTTGTTCCCAGGCGGGATATACCTATTGGAATTCTTTTATCCGAATTATAAATTATTTCATTATCTGAGAAAGGAATTTTTATTTTCTTAGACTCCCAATTCATAAAGCTTTCATAAGATTCTGAATCTTCCAGATTGTAAGCCTTCGAAACTAATCTGGACATTTTTTCTCCCTTTTGATTTTCTATTGATCCATTTAAATGATCCACAATCTTTGGTAATATAAAATCTGAGGCTCCTGATATGCCACCTCCAATTACTACAGGACCATCAAATAAAGTAATAGCATTCGCTAAAGATTCCCCAATTACTATCGCCATTTTTTCAAAAGCTGAAATTGCAGCTTCTTTATTTCCTGGTTTTTTTCCTAATGCTATTTTATGAATATCCTTGGGAGTATGAAGAATTTTGACTTTAGCAAGTTCGCTGTATACCCGCTGAATTGCTCTAATACTCACTCCTTCTTCCGCTATTAAATTGGGAGTGCTATAATTACGCATTAGCCATATTTCACCACCTGCTGAATTATCCCCATGGAAGATATTTTTATTTGCAACAATTCCTCCTCCGAAGCCAGTACCAAGTGTTATTCCGAAGAGATTCTTATACTCTTTCTCAACACCTTTTTCCTTTAAGGCATTATTAATCTCAGGTAAAATTCCACCAACAGATTCTCCATAGGTGAACAGGTCACCATCATTATTTATAAAAGTAGGAATTTCAAAAATATTTTCTAACATTGGCCCTAAAGCAACCCCACCTCTAAAGGATGAAAAATTAGGCAAATCTCCTATAATTCCATTTTGATAATCGGCTGGACCGGGAAAGGCAAAGCTGATTGCAACCGGTTCTACCGGAAGTAATTCTTTTACTAAATTAAATCCTCTAATAATTGTCTTCAAACTAAGATCAAGGTCTGAAGAATTTGCAGGTAATTTAATAGGAGAAATAATCTCCTCTCCACTTTGTAAAGCAGAAAAAACAAAATTTGTTCCCCCTGCATCGAGTGTCATTACAATACGTTTGTCATTAAGGTAATTCATTTCTTATAATTATGTTTTAAAACATAGAAAATAGGCTAAGCTGGGATCGAGTTAAGAATAATTATTTTAGCCTTTTCTATGTTTAATTATTTTTATACGGTTTTATTAAAATCAATTTATTTTACTAACATTATTTATTCTGTTATAATTTCAATTTCTCCTCCACTTTTAAATAAATCGTGAGATATAAAATATCCTTTTTCTATTTTATTATTAATTTTTATATCTTTTAACTTTCTTCCATCATTAGGCTTTACAATTACCAATTCACTATTTCCTGCCTTCCATCTTACTTCATCAAAAATAGGTACGGTAACAATATAATTAGCATCCGCTGGAGATAAGGGATACAAACCAAGTGCGCTAAATACATACCAGGCAGACATTTCCCCGGCATCATCCATTCCAGATAATGCATTTCCATCTTCACCTATTCCATAGAAATTTGCTAAAATATTATCTATTATTGCCTGGGATTTTTCAGGTTTATCTACAAAATAATAAGAAAATGGAGCCTCGTGATCTGGTTGATTCCCATGACAATATTGTCCAATAAAACTGGATACATTTCTGGCAATATAATCTGGGTTCCACGGAAGTGTAAAAAGAGAGTCCAACTTTTCTTCGAACTTCTCTTTACCGCCATAAAGGCTTACCAATCCAGGCATATCCTGTGGTACATAAAAAGACAATTGCCAGGCATTTGCTTCTCTATACATGTATTCATAATAAGGATATTGTGGATTGAAGGGGCTTATCCAATCTCCATTGTCCAATCTCCCCCGCATAAAATTTGTAGAGGTATCAAAAACGTTCTTATAATTTTTTGACCTCTTAATTAAATCTTCATAATGCTCGTTATCTTTAAGTTCCTTTGCCAAAAGTGCCAAGGAGTAATCGTCGTATGCGTATTCAAGAGTTTTAGATACACCCGCCTTGCCCTTTGTTTCAACATTCGGATTTTTAACTTCGGGATCTGATATATATCCATTCTTAATATATTCCTTAATAAATGGCCTTGTCCCACCTTCTTTATAAGCATTATTCAGTAACAAAGAATATGCTTTTTGCACATCAAAATCTTTAAGCCCCCTCAAATAGGATCCAGTGATAAAGGACGCGGCGTGGTCGCCATGAAAGAATGTCGGAATAAAGCCAGTTAATCCTCCCTTGTCAACAAGTGATTTAATTACGTCCTGAGTTACCTCAGGTGATATTATGCCCAGTAAAACTAATTTATTCCTATACGTATCCCATAAGGACGGATTAGTATAATACTGAAAATCCTCTTTCCTTATTTTCCCTTTAGCATCTTTAAATTCTCCATTAATATCACTTCTTAAAGCCGGCCATAGAAAAGACCTGTAGAGAGATGAATAAAAAAGTTCATTTTCTTTAGCGGTTCCGCCCTTCACCTCGATTTGAGAAAGTAATTGATTCCAGGTATCTTTTGCCTTCTGATGAACTTCATCAAATGACAGGGAGCCAATTTCTTTCTCGAGATTTTCTGAGGCATTTTCAATACTTACATAGGACAAACCTATTTTTAATAATACAGTACCATCTCCCCCATTTTTTAGATGAACTATAGAATAACCGTCCCTCTTCCCCATTTTAACTGTTTCTAGCTTTTCCAATGGCTGACTAAGCTTGGCATAAAAATAAATTACATCTCCTCCAACCTTCTGAAAACCCTGGACATCGGTATCCCCTTTCAAATTTATTCCCCAATCTGATACATGGTTGTTTGCTTTACCCAGATCAAAAAGAACCTTCCTATCGGTATTATTTTCATAAGTGTATTCATGAATCCCACATCTTAAGGTAGAACTTAATCTTACATTCACTTTGAAGTCCTCCAAAAACACTTCGTAATAACCGGGAGAAGCTTCTTCTCTTTTATGTGAAAATGCTGATTTAAATGGTGCTTTTAAATTACCTGATACAGGAAGTATTGGGATATTACATAAATTCCAATGGCCCTTGTTAGTATGTGCAAATCCAAGAATTTCCTTCTGTTCATATTGGTAACCAGAACCCGTTCCAAATTCGGTAATGGGGCTTAACTGGACCATGGCATTAGGCAGCGAAGAACCCGGATATGTCAAGCCTGCCCATACCCGCCAGCCTTCCGGAGGAGTATAGCCTATTCCCTTAATGTCAGTTAAAGGGGCAGAACCTATAAATGGATTTACATAACTAATAAAGTCTTTATCAATTATTCCACTTTTATCAGCTTCCTCCGTTTTTTCTTTTATTTTACAGGAAAATGTAAGCAATAGAACGAAAATAGAAAGTATGCTTTTTCTGAAATAAATCATGAAATATTATTTAATTATGTAATTCTAGCTAAAGTTTCAATTTGAGTTAAACAAGAAGATGTGGTCTCTCTTTGTAGGTTTTCCAAAGCAATTCCCCGTAAAGAGTATTTGCCCAGGCGAACCATTCCCGTGAAAAATCTTTTGGATCGTCCTTATGAAAAGTTTCATGCATAAAGCCAGTCCCACCATGAGTTTCTTTTACTGATTTAATGCAATCTTTAATTACTTGATCATCGTTACTCGTCAAACCTTTCATAGTTATTGACATTGGCCAGATCATATCCATTCCAACATGTGGTCCACCAATCCCCTCTGCTGCCTTACCTTTGAAAAAGAAAGGGTTTTCCTTAGACCAAACGAAATTTCTTGTATTCTCGTAAACAGGATCTGAAGGATCTATAGCGTCTAAATATGGTAATGATAATAAGCTGGGCACATTGGCATCATCCATTAACAGGTGATTGCCGAAGCCATCAATTTCAAAAGCATAAATATCACCGTGAACAGGATGTTTCACAATTGCATGTTCTTGCAATGCATTTTCCACTTCCTTACTTAATTCTATCAGTTCTTCAGCAGTATCAGAATCATGGGATATAGAATTCAACATTTCTGCTGCTTGTTGCAGGCTTACTACAGCAAAGAAGTTTGATGGTATTAAAAATGAGAAAACAGTGGCATCATCACTTGGCCTAAAGGCTGAACAAATTAATCCTACAGGTTTTACAGGATAACCAAATCCATGCAAAGCCCTTGTGTCTGTCGCTTTAGCAGTTTCTCTTTGGAAAGAATATTCCCCCCTGCCCTCTTTCATTTGCTGATCCTTGAAAACTTTCAAAATAGATTTAATGCCTTTTTCCCATTGAGCATCAAAGGGTGAAGCATCACCAGTAGTTTTCCAGTAATTGTATGCGAGCCTAATCGTATAACATAAGGAATCAATTTCCCATTTTCGTTCGTGAACTCCAGGTTTCATATCGGTCAAATCGGTAGTCCATTCTCCTTTTTTATTAGGATCATTATAAAACGCATTCGCATAAGGATCTTTTAAGATTTGTTCCGTTTGTCGGTTAACAACTCCAGCTATTAAGTGCCTGAGTTTAATATCTTCTTTTGCAAATACCATATAAGGCCATACCTGTGCGGAACTATCTCTTAACCACATCGCATCAATGTCACCTGTGATTACATAGGTATCTGGTTTCCCATTAATTTCTGAATAGGTTACGGTAGTATCTAAAGTATTTGGAAAGCAATTGTTGAAAAGCCAACCCAATTCTTCATCTTTTACCTTATTTTGAAATTCCTTAATTGCTTTCTCTATAACCTTAGATTCAAAATTTCTTTTTCCCGCAGCAACACGTACAACAGGAAATTTTATGGATGAATTATTAGCGGTTAAAGAGAAAGGATCTATCATGGTTAAACCTCCAAGTAAAGCAGTATTTCGTATAAATTTTCTTCTTTGCATTGTGATGATTTTAGTAATAATTTTTTTAGCGGTAAATTTTACCTTCCTTCAATGGATAATGTTAATATAAACGGCATTAATCCTTCGGCGACAAGAAATAAGGCAGCTTTATGAGGTGTGACAACATTTAAAAAAATGAATATTAGTTATTGGAAAATATCAGTTTTTGTCAGAATTTCAAACAGTTAAAAGTTTATTTGGAACACTTCAAGTATTTTCTCGTCTAATTTTGATTTTAGAAAATCATTCTTTTTCACCGCGATTAGTATTATTTCAAACAATATATCTCCTGATCATAAATGTTAAAATTCCTTTAAACATTCCACCTTTAGGGCTTGTTTCGAATTTTAAACTTCCTCTTAATCTGATTTGTTAGGAAGTCAAAATATCAGTATAACTGCATCCTTCTACCCCCAAATTTACTAAATCGATTTAGTATTATGGAGGTTTTTCTACTATATTTTAAATTATGTAGATTTTAACATTCTCCGAAGCACACATTTAATTTGAATCATTAATCTTTAAACGGTCTTTATGAAATGATTGATCAAATTCCCTCCTTTGCTAAATCGTTTTATTTAACGATCTTTAGCCTTCATACTTTTCCTTTAAAATTCCCATGAAAAAATTATTTTTTATATCCTTTGCTTTTTTATTTTCTTGTTCAACTTACCAACCTGTAAATTCTAAAAAGAATTTAAAAATCATTCCCACAAATCAGGTAAATGTTTTCCTGGGAACCTCCGGGGATCATGGACAGATGTCTCCTTCCGCTTCCTCGCCCTTCAATATGATGAGCATTGGTCCACAGACACTTCCAAATATCCAGGCTGGTTATGAACACTACGCGAAAAAATTTTTAGGATTTACCCATACCAGAATAGAAGGGGTTGGTTGCACTGGAAGTGGAGGGAATATTTTAATAAAACCCCTTTTAAATGGTGATCTTGACACTGAACTTCTAAAAAAAGGAGAACATGGTGAGCCCGGTTATTACAGCGTGAATTTTGATAATGGTATAAAAGCTGAAATGAGTGTAAAACATAATTTTGGTATACATCGCTATAAATTTCCAAATAAAAATACGGGGCTAATGATAGATCTATCTTTTGCCTTCGTAAATCGATTTGTAAAGGAGGAGCACAAAGTAGAAAATAATCAAATAAACGGTTGGGTAGATACCGAGACCACTTGTAGTCGTGGAGTTTACCGAATCTATTATTCCATTAAAATTACAAATCCCGATACTATTCTAAAAATAGGCGAGCACAAATATCAGGTTTCCGGAAAGGATAGTGAAACAATGGAAGTAAAAATAGGATTTTCATCTGTCAGCGTAGATTATGCTAAAGAAAAGATTGAAGATATTTCTATTGATGAACTACAACAACAAACCGCTGGGGAATGGAATCATTTATTGGAAAGAATAAAGGTTGAAGGAGAAAAAGATCGGGAAGATTTATTTTATTCCTTGCTTTATCGCGGACTTCAAGCGCCCTATTTAATTTCTGAAGATAATGGGACCTACGCTGCTATTGATGGAACAACCCAAAAAATGGACCACAATATTTACAACGGATGGGCTATTTGGGATAATTACCGCGAGCAACTCCCACTACTTTCTCTAGCTTATCCTGAAAAGTACAATGATATCTCCAGATCCATTGCAAACATGTACAAATATGGAAAACAAGATTGGGCAACCAAAACAGAGCCTTCTCCAACTGTTCGAACCGAGCATGCCATAGTAGTTCTTCTTGATGCTTATAAGAAGGGATTTGATATAGATTTTGAAAGTATTAAAGATCCTTTATTAGAGGAAATGAATAATCTCGGTTATGGTGCTCCAGACAAAGCTTTGGAGTCGTCTTATGACATTTGGGCAATGTCCGAAATTTTAAAAATAACTGGTGATACAACACTAAGCAAAAAGTATTTAAAAAAAGCTGAAGAATATAAGGGCTACTGGGAAAAGGATTTTAAAGATCTTTCGAGAAACGACATTGACAGAATGCAGGCAAGGGGTTTATACCAGGGCACTATCTGGCAATACAGGTGGTTTGTTCCTTTTGATATTAAAGGTTTAAAAAACCTTGCTGGAGGTGAAAAGGAATTTATTGATCAACTGGACAAGTTTTTTGATGAAGACAATTATAACCACGCCAATCAACCTGACCTTCAGGTTCCGGGACTATATAATGCAACTTCACAGCCGTGGAAATCTCAAAAATTATTCAGAAATATATTGCTGGATACGGTAGTACAAAATTATTTCAACGACAATAGTAAAGGTGTAGATCCTTACATTGGAAGAATCTATCAAAATAAACCTAAGGCATACCTACGAACAATGGATGATGACGCGGGTACTATGTCTTCCTGGTTCGTCATGCGAAGTATAGGATTATCCCCTGCCAACATTGGAAGTCCTGTTTATTACTTAACAGCCCCTATTTTCAAATCGGTAAAAATTGAATGGGAGAAAGGAAATCCATTTAAAATTATTGTTTCCAATTATAACAAAGACAATTTCTATATAGATTCCGCTACTTTGAATGGAGAACCTTTAAATAGAAACTGGCTTACGAATCAGGAAATCAGGAAGGGTGGAGAACTTATCATAAAAACTTCTTCCGAACCAAATAAGGAATGGGGAATAGAAAATCCCTGGGTAAGTTCATTAGAAACTGAATAACTGCAGGGCGTTCACAATCTATTAATAATGTTCAGTTTATTGAATATACCTCAACCCATATCAATATAATCGCCTTTAGTATGGACGGATAAATTCTTTTCAATAACGAGGAGTTTTATCGAAAATAAACATTCAGGATTTCGACATCTGGGTAGTTTATTCTGAACGTTTCAGTCCTTTAATACACTATTCCATTCTTCAACAATCAGAAGAATGGAATAGTGTATTGTAAGTATGGTTCAAGCTGATAAAATACATCAGAAACAAATTTAAGTAACTAACTACTGACCTATATAAATTCTATCAATATACCTACTCAATCCATACAAATTGTGTAAAAGCACCATTAGCTGCCACATCCCAAACTTCTACTCTCACCCATTTTTTTCCTTGCAAATCGGCATTAAAAATAAATTCCTGCTCTCCAAAAGCCTCTGTAGATTTCAGTTCAATTTTCTCCCTGAAAACCTGCTCTCCATCCCCGGAAATTATCTCTGCAAAATTTAAGGGAAAAGTCCATTTAATATTCATCTTAATCTCTGAATTCCCTTTACCACTTAAATTAACAGTTTCTCCAGAACCTTTCCCCTCTACACTAAATCCTGGAAGCAATACTTCCCCGGTAGACACAAAAAATTTCCCTTTCTCCATTGCGTCTAATACGGACTGCCAGCCATCTTCAAACTTTGGAAGCTCATCCAATTGAAGATAGTTGATATTCATATTTCCATATAACTCGTAATCAGGCTCAATTTTAAATAAATCAGCCTCTCCAATTACATATTTTTTCATACCCCAATTTGCCATATCATCCATTAGGTCGAGTACTCTCGTTCCCAATCGGTCTTTTGAGAGATCTGCCGGCATAGACTTCCATGCAGCTCCCAAAAATCGATCAGATTTAAAAAATTCTTCATCTTTATACCGATCTGGAAATCCTGTGGAACCCTTTATTCTTGCATGGGCGGTCCAGGCTAAACCATTTTCCACTTCTAAAAGTTTTAGCATATCTTCTTTATCACCTACCCGATACACTTTACCATATTTAGGATGCTCTTCCACGAATGGCTCATCATCCTGTCTGGACATAATCCAGTAAACAGGTTTAGGAAAAAGATTCATCCAATGGCCACCAAAATGGCTATTAGGTTCTTCTCCCGGCAGCATAAGAAAGTCCCCATCTGATAGTCTTTCACATTCTTCAAACATTTTCTGAAATTCCGGTAACCTTTTTGGCCCATCATCCCTGGGATTTCCTGCAAGATGAAATTCCCCCAAGTGCATTATGTTGACACCCGTTTTCCTTAAAGCCTTAACATGGCCGGGGATTTCAGGTAAAGGTTTATGCGTAAGCACATCCATTACATGCTCGGTATGAAAATGACTAGCCATCGTGTAATAACCATCCAATGGTTGATAGAAATCGGCATTGGTAAACTGCTTTACTTCCCTCAGAATTTTACCATCCTTTTGAGTGCTCAACAAAACAAAGAAATTTAAACGCTGCATCGTATTTGGAGGAGCATTAAACCAAGGCACATGACGACGATCTCCCATCAGGTCTTGTCTTATGCCTAATCCAAATTCTGGAATCATTTCACGGTAATTTGATCCGTACCATGTGTATTTAAGATTATACGCATTATCCAGGGGATAAAAATATTGATGAGGAGGTGGAAATACTGCTATACTTCCATTTTCTGTTTCTCCGATAATGGTTCTGTATTTCACTGCTAAATTTACGCTCTCAGCTTCCACATCAATTGCTGAACTTTTAATATTATCCTCGGGATTAGCATAGAATATTTCATCCCAGGATGTTTCTGTTCCAACCAATCCAGCGTCATAAATAATAGCACGTGCATCCTTTTGAGTAGCAACTACTGCAGCGATATTTAACAGCGGACTCCCATTAAAGAGAACAATCTCCAGAGTACCTTCAAAATTACCTGCACTAACATCTGAAATGATTATTTTTGTTCGGGAGCCTTCACTTACGAGCCTTATATTATTAATATTGATGGTTATCAAATTTGCTTTATATGGTAAATAAGCTGTCCTATCAAAGAAGATGTTCCAACCTCCGCGTTTTTCCAGATCCCGCTCTCCTACTGTGAGTATAAAAGTCGGATTAAGATCTCTGGCAATTTCTTCCCAATTCCCCTGATTGCTAAGCTTAATACTTTGAAAGAGAGAGGATCCTTTATTTAAGTTAAGTAAAAGTTTCCCTTTCTCATTTCCTCCTATTGGCCAACTAATATTTAAAATATTTCTCTCCACAGAAGCTTCTGCCAATCCTTTTTTATCAAAGTCGCTAAGATCTACCTCAACCTGTGCCAGGGAAGAGAAAGATAAAAAGAGCAGGCTGTAGATTAAAATCGGCTTTCGAAATTGATTTTTTAGAAGCAATGGAAACCTATTGAAAATTGATAAAAAAATTCTCATATATACTCAGTATTTAATTAGACACTATACTCCCCAAGGATCTCTTTGACCTAAATTCATACAGAATGAAATGCTTTTTTGTTTTCTATAAGTAGTAATGCTATTCTGTTCGTGAGTTCTTAAAAAAGATTACTCCCGAACTAAGATTAGCCTCCTAATGTTTATTTTGGACCTATTATCTGCTTCTTTAAACTTAATTGTAATTGTCTCTTTAAATTCATTTAAGACAATGTCGCAAAGGAATTTATCATCCTCAAGCTCCCTTTCATCAGAATAAAAGGAAACTGTTTCAGCAACATTTTTCTGTCTTTGCCAAATGCTTATTTCGGTACCATCTGGAGATTTTTCTATATCAGCATAAAGTTTATAATCTCCTTTTGGAATTTTGGTTAAATCTATTCTTACCTGGCCACCTGTTGTTGAAGTGAGAATATCCCTATCAACATTTACTTTTCCAGCAAAACTATACTCCATCAATTGAGGATACAGAACAAAGGTTTTGGGAATATAAGTACTTGTTAAAGCATTTATCGGATTTTCCTGTCCTTTTCCAACTGGTGCATCCGCGTAATAAAAAGCTACCGAAGTATAATCTACAGCGACATTATTATTTTCAGGTCCATGTTCAATGCTGTGATATATTTCTTTATTAAAAGGCATTTTATCTGAAATAAAAAGTCTGTAGCCACCTGTTCTGGAAAAGGGCAGGGAGTAATCGAGAGAACCGTGGAGCGGCAGGCTAATCTTTCTATCCCAACGATCTAAAAGTGCATACCAGCCCCCATTAAAATAATCTTCAGAACCAGTACCGTGGAGCCTCATTTCTCCATCAATATTGGTAACATCATCCCCTTCAAAAAATAAAGTCATTCCCGGATTTAAGCCTTGCGCTTGCAATATAGTTCCTATATAGTGACCATGTCCTTCCCCTTTTAAAAACACATGTGGTTCTCCCAATTTGGCGTTCCTGTCTTTATTCCAGAAAGCATAGAATTTACCTTCTTCCATTTTTTGCCTTTTGTTATTTGAAGCAAAAAAATTAGCATTTATTTGGATTGGACTATCAACTTTGGAATTGTCACTAGGACGGTAAATAAGTTCCACTTTCGCGTTTTTATCAAATGGCATTGGAAAATAGGAGTAATTGATATTATTTTTTGATCCAATTAACAGACTTTGCATGGAAACCTTTCCAAAAGCGTAGCCAAAATAATCTGCTATTGGCATATAAATAGAGGGAGTTTTTTCATCATCCCATGTAATCCTGATATCTATTTGTTTATTTAAACCTTCAAAATCTTCCGCATTCTCAAAAGTAAAACCAAGAATTCTCCCACCTTTATTAAACTCCGCTAACGTCACAGTTTCTCCCGGCTTGAGGATCGTATCAATGTTGATCTTTATATCAGCCTTATTCAGATCAATATTTTGCCAATCATTTTTTAGTTTCTCCAGTTCCTCGCGTTCTGATGTTGTCAGATTGGGAGAAAAATTATCCACCTTATAATCTTTTGGATATTTTCTATATTGAATTTGATAAAATTCTAATTTTTTACCTCGGAACACAATTTTGCAACCCTTATTGAAAGCTATAGGAAAATAGTTGTAGTAACCACCAATTTCGTTACCCGATAATGGCTGAACAAAAGGATAGACTTTCCCTGAGAATAAATCAGAAAACTTTATCGAGAATGTAGGATCTTTGGAATTTCCAAGGTAAAAATCCAAGGTATCTTCTGTGGGTGTAGGTGTCCAAATTCGATTAATCACACCTTTTCCTTCTTCCTGAAATATGACAAGACTACTATCAACATTGCGCTTTACAAAAGAATATTTTCCGCTAAAGCCGTCATCGTTACCACCAGTCGTATCATAAGATGAAACCTGCCTGATTTCAGTTTTCTCTAAGTATTGTGGAAGACCCTCTATTCTTCTTAAATTTATTAATTCAGATTTTGTACTGATAACATTCTCCTGAGCATAAAATTTAGTGCTTAAGGCAAAACAACATAACAGAATAACATAAATGAATCTTTTCATACCTTTATTTTAATTTTTCCTTTCAACTAATTAACAATAAAAGCAGACCCCTAATTTTGGAGTTACCTTTTCTAATTTTTCAATAAGTTACACCTACGAAAGTTTCCTTTGCGCTTTCAAGTTGTAATGCCCACTCATTTGTCCAACCAAATGCTTCCTCAGCAAGAGGTTGTAAATCGGCACCTGCAGCACCACTCCAAAAATGGACAAATTCTCCCATATTCATTCTTCTTGAAAAGGCTTTTCCATCATTTGTCTTTGGAAAATTTTCCGCCAGTAGATCATAAAAATTATTTAAAACTGTTGATCCTCCATGTTCTGAGTATATTGGATAAAACCAGTCTATAAACCATTGAGTATTGGATCTTGGAAAATCATCATACTTATTCACCATGTCATCATAGGTTTGCTGTGCAAAATCATCTCGCCCAATCCCTTTGTAAACATCATAAATAAAGATTTCCGCCCATTTACTGTCTTTCCAAATATCCCAGGCTGGATTACTTTTTATCCCATTTGTAGAGCCCTCTACAATATGACCAATTTCGTGAATTATCATACTTAAACCAGCTTGTGGATCTGGTTGTGTCCACTGGTATGGCCCACAGTCCACCACATTTCTATAATCATGACTGGCATCCATGTATACCGAAGGGTGCCCTCCTGAATACTTATCAGTATGAAGGATTGCGAATAAACGCGGATCTTCTCCGTATTCTCCGTAAACACTTTTTATATAGACCCAAACCTCGGACAATAATTTTCTTGTCCATTCTATATTTCTATCTACATCACTATCATAATAAAGAGCAAGATCATCATCATAATAAACCCTACTGAGTAATTGATTGTGCTCAAACCAATGTTCTTTCCAAGTTGTAGGCGGGGCATCGGCATCCTCCGGAATCTCAACATCCGGAGTTTTTTCAACAACTGAATCTTTTTTGCCTTCTACTGAGGAGCAGGAAATAAATACAAATCCCATGAAAAGCATTGCTGTTAGGGCTGTTTTTTTTATGTTCATTTTTGTGATTTTAGTTAGAATTTAATGCATTCTAGATGATTCCGGGATTTTTAGAGTACTCTTTCCAGAGTTCATCTAATGTCTTATCGGTATATTTTATCCAAAGATCAGAAGTATAGGTTTTTTCCCTCAGATTACGGTCCATTTTTACCACGAGCTCTTCATCAAATTGCTGGGTTGTCCAGAGTAAAAACCGAGCTGTTACCCGATAACTCTGGGTGTAATTATTTGTTGAATTATACTCCGGCAAAGACCATCCAGCACTTTTATTATCATTTCCGTATTTATACCGGACGTAATCTGCAATGCCTTCAGTCAACCAACCTGGACCACTATTGTTGGGATAAGCCTGAACGATATGCATAGCCTCATGGGTGATTACATCAAGATCTTCTGGTTTTTTAAGCAACCATTCAGAACTAATGGTGATTTTCCCATTACTGGCATAAGCAACTCCGTTATAAGCAGTATCTATTTTTATCTCTAGAGATTTAAGGGCTTTTGGATTAAATACTTCTACCATTTTTGGATAAACCAAAAAGAAAGTCTCGATTAATCCATCTTTTACATCAGTATTAAAATTTGGATCTTCATTTTGAAAAACGACAGTATATTCATCGTTTGTAAAAGTTTCCTTATCCTGTGCTATCACAGAGAGGGAAAAAAGAATAAATGTGCAAAAAACAAGGTTGATTTTCATTAGTCAAATTTTAGAGGATTAATTAATTTTTTAAACTTAAAGATCTTCTGATAATGAGAAGGGTCTGTCGACAGCTTTCGTGCCTTTAGTTTTGTTGGGTTGATCACTCATTTGCATCCTAATTTCGCCGCCTTCAGTTATGTCTTTATACCGAATGTAATTTTTTGAATATGAACTTCCATTTAAAGAGGCAGATTCAATATAAACATTTTGTTTATTGTTGTCCTTCGCATTTACAACAAACTTGTTCCCGTTCTCCAGGGTAATTGTGGCCTTTTCAAAAACAGGGCTTCCAAAAACATATTGGTCGGTACCGGGAGTCACGCTATAAAATCCTAAGGCGCTCAAAACATACCACGAAGAAGTTTGACCTTGATCTTCATCCCCTGGATATCCATTTTCAGTTGAATTATATAATTTTTCCATTACTTCCCGAACATGGCTTTGAGCTTTCCAAGGAGCACCTGAATAGTTATAAAGATATATCATATGCTGAATTGGCTGGTTCCCATGAGCATATTGTCCCAAATCAGCCATTTGCATTTCAGCCATCTCGTGGATCATACCACCATAAGTTCCTACGTTTACAGTATTTGGAGATGAAAATACAGAATCCAATTTTGCAGTAAATTGCTCCTCTCCTCCCATTAAATTAATTAAACCTTGAGTATCCTGAAAAACTGACCATAAGTAGTGCCAGGCGTTTCCTTCAGTAAAAGGTCCACCCCATTCAAAAGGATCAAAATCTGGCGCCCATTCCCCATTTTTTTGCCTGCCTTTCATGAAATTAACTTTAGGATCAAAGACATTTTTATAATTATACATTTGGCGTGTAAAAACGTTTTTGTAGAAATCGTTGCCCGTCATATTAGCAAGAGTATATCCACAAAAATCATCATAAGCATATTCCAGGGTTTTGGCCGTGGCCTCTCCATAATCGGGATAAGGCACATAGCCTAAAGTAAAATATTCTTTCCATCCGTCTCTACCATTAGCCGGCCCCCAAGGGCCCTTGTTTGTAGCTTCGTGGTAATATGCATTCAGAGCCTGTTCAGGATCAAAGGTTCTTATTCCTTTTGCCCAGGCATCTGCTAAGAGTGAAATAGCATGATTACCTATCATACTACCAGCTTCACTGGGAAAAGACCAGGAAGGAAGCCAGCCGCACTGTTCCTGTGCATCAAGTAAAGCAGAGACGTATCTACCCTGCATCTCAGGATATAGAAGGGCATTCAAAGGAAATTGGGCGCGAAAAGTATCCCAGAATCCGGTGTCGGTATACATATATCCGTCGTGGATCGTGCCATCGTAAGGGCTGTAATAATATGGATTCCCTTCAGAATTTATTTCATAGAATTTCCTTGAGAAGAGGCTGGCTCTAAAAAAGCAGGAATAAAATGTCTTCAACTGCTCTTCTGTTCCGCCTTCAACTACGATCTTGTTAAGATGAGTATTCCAAACTTTCTTCGCTGCAGCTTTTGTTTCTTCTAGATTTCTAAAACTGCCGAGTTCCTTTTGAAGATTTAATTCTGCCTGCTCAGGACTTATGTAAGAAGATGAAATTTTGGCTTGTACATTTTGACCGTCTTTAAACTGCAGATAAGCTCCGATTCCATCGCCTTCCTGGGAAACCTTTTCTTCCCATTTTTGACCATTTTTGTTTTCCCAGATTCCGAAAGTCTTAAATGGTTTGTCAAATTGAATAACAAAATAATTTTTGAAATTTTCAAAACGCTGCATTCCCCTACCATTTCGTACATAACCTGTAATTCTATTCTTTTTGGAATCAATTTTCACCTCGCTCATTCCTGTATATCCATCTAAAACTACATAAGCGTCTTGATTTTTAGGAAAAGAAAAACGGATATGAACTCCTCTTTCTGTTGGGGACATTTCTGTGATAATTTTATTTTCCAGCTCCACTTTATAATAATGTGGTTTTGCTATCTCCTTATCATGACTAAATTTCGCGCCTCTTTCACTATCATCCAGTACCAGCTTTCCTGTTTCTGGCATAAGAGAAAAAACCGCATAATCATTTGACCAGGAGCTACATTGATGAGCCTGCTGGAAACCCCTAATAGACTCCTTAAAATACTGATATTTCCAACCATCCCCATTATTACCGGTTTGAGGTGTCCATGTATTCATTGCAAATGGCAAAGCAGTGGTAGGATAAGTATTACCGCGGGTAAGTTGATGTTTGGAGTTAGTTCCTTGTAAGGTATTTACATAATCTACTAAATTTTTTGTATTCCCTTGAGAGAATGAAAGAAATGGTAGTATTATAAAAGTACATATGAGTAAAAGATTGTATTTCATTACTTTTTTTTAAAGATTATTGTGCTATTTAGATTTATTTTTTGTTTTTAAAAGTAAAAGAAGGTGGAGCATCGGCAGCTAAACTTCCCCAATTTTTATTCGCTTTTCTTCCCATTATAAGTTCTAAAGTTCCTCCGTTTATAATGTCCTTGTGAGTAAACCATGGCTTGTTCCATGTTTTACCGTTTAGTTTTGCAGATTGAATATATTTGTTTTCTACAGAAGCGTCTTTTGCGATAATAGTAAATTGCTTACCATTTTCTAAGTGAACTTCAGACTTTTCAAAAACAGGACTTCCAATATTATATATTGGTAATCCAGGGGTAACCGGATAAAAACCTAATTGAGAGAACACTACAAAAGAAGACATTCCTCCGCCATCTTCATCACCAGGAACGCCCATTAAATCATTTCTAAACCACTCTTTCACCAGTTTACGGATTCGTTTTTGGGTTTTCCATGGCTGCCCTGCATAATTATACAAATACGGTATATGCAAAGAAGGTTCGTTGGCCATAGTAAATTGGCCCACATTACCTGTTTGATCTGGGAGCTGAGTATAAAATTCACGTTTGCCTCGACCCATAGGTGTTGAGAATAAATCATTCAGATTTTGAATAAAGTTTTCTTTTCCACCCATAAGTGCTATTATGTCAGCAATATTGTGCTGAACGTCCCAACGATAGGTCCATCCATTGTTTTCTCCGTAGGAATCACGTGCACCAATACCTCCGGAAAAACGATAATCAAAAGGTTCTATAAAAAGGCCTTCCTCATCTTTTGGGTGAAAGAACTGGGTTTTAGGATTAAATAGGTTGCGGTAATTAAACGATTTTTTTCTGAAGTAATCCCGCTCTTCATTTTTACCTAATTCATCTGCTATTTCAGATAAGCACCACTCGTCATATGAAGTACCTAATGTTACAGCCACAGGTTGACGTTTTTCAAATGAAGATACTTCGGGGATTGTTTCTTTTTCTCCTTCTTTTAATGCAGGAATATAGCCGTTTTCCTCATAGAATTCATCTAATTCGCCTGCTGGTTTTCCAGACCAGGGGGCTAAAGTTTTTTGTGTGATTGCATTTTTTGAAGCTAAAAAGGCTTTGTTTAAATCAAACTTCCCTAGCCCTTTTCTATAGGCATCCAGAAAAGACGCAACGGCATGGTTAGAATTCATTCTGCGACTATCTCCAGTGATTTCAGGGAAAGTTGGCATCCAGTAATTATCCATCTGTTCAGCCATTATCAGAAAAGAATGCAAGATGTCTTCTTCCTTATCAGGATCTGTCAAAATACGCAGTGGGTGATGTGCCCGGTAAGAATCCCAAATCCAATCGTCAGTATAAAAATTACGCCCTTCATCACTATGAACTTTTCCGTCAAAAGCACTGAAATATCTGCCATCTTCTGATATGCAAACGGGTCTTTCGTAAGTGCGATACAAGGATGTGTAAAATACTGTTTTATCATCCTTGCTGCCTCCTTCAACAGTGAATTTTCCAAGGGCTTCATTCCATATTTCTCTACCTTCTTCTTGTAAATCAGCCACAGTTTTTTCCCGAACTTCGCGATTCATATTGCGCTGTGCTTGTTTTTCATCGATAAATGAAATCCCATAATTTATAGGAAGAGTTCGTTTACCTTTTTCATATTTTAAGATTAATGAAGCATTATCTCCTTGTGCATCAGTTCCTTCAATTAATCCATCATTACCGAATGTTAAAACAGTTTGAGGTTGCTGCTGAGGTTCTAAATAAATATACACTTTGGTGTTATTGGCTAGGTATTGGAAACCCGAAATAGATTTCCCGTCCCAGTGCATTTCTCCATTGCCTGAATTTAATATAAGGTAAGATTCTTTATCATTTTCAAACTCAATTTCGTAACGAGCTGCCTGATGAGATATTCCATAATTTATTGAAATTTGCTGATCGTCTAAAAAAACAAAATATGAATAAGGAGTAGATTTCTCCAAATCATAGCTATAATTTATGACTGATTTTATCTCATTTTGATCACCTTGAAATGGACTTAAATTAAAAGCAGAACTTCCACGGTGACTCGTAATCACAAGAGGTAGGCCATGTAACAAATCTCCTGTAAAATCCCCGCGTTCTGGATAAACGCGAAGCATACTGTTAGGTAAATGGATGGTAGGAAAAGTTGGCACTAAAAGATGGCTTATATTTCCCATATATGTGTTCACATAATCTACTGGTTTTGATGTTTGTGACCACAGCATCGTACTTATTGTAAATAAAATGATGCTTAAAGCTTTTTTAAATAAATTTTTATTGTTACTCATTCCGGATAATGTTATTATTTGTAATAAATGTTTTATTCGTTCTTCTCAGAAAACTGAACGCTATTTATTTATCACTTAAACTTATTCCCTCCATTTTGTAACTTTTAATATTTTTTCAAAAATATTGTTGTTCTCATAAATTCCTGTAAATTCTTCAGATCCGGGGCCAAAGGCGAATACCGGAATTAAAGTAGCAGAATGCCCTCCAGTGGAAAAAGTGGGTTCAATTTCACTATAATCACTATACTCGCTGCCATCTTCTCTCATTTTCTTTTTTGCAGCTAATGTAAAGCCGCCCGTTTCATGGTCAGAAGTTACGATTACCAAGGTATTACCATCTTTTTCGGCAAAATCCAAAGCCTTACCTACAGCATCATCAAAATCAATTAATTCTGAAATTAAATAAGAAGAATTATTCTCATGTCCACCCCAATCAATTTGAGAGCCTTCAGTCATCATAAAGAAACCTGAGTCATCTTTACTTAAAAATTGCATAGCAAGTTCTGTTGCATTTGAAAGGAAATTTCCTCTACCATCTTCCATTCTAGGCATCCCCTTTTTAGCCAATAAAAATCCTGCTTTTTCTATAGTTTGGATTTGAGAGAAATCACTTAAAGCAGTAGTGTCAATAGTAAACTGATTTTCTTTAAATTTATTCAACAAGTCTTGTCCATCTTTACGATTGTTAAAATAATCTAAGCCTCCGCCTGCAAAAAAATCTACTTCAGATTGAGTTAACTGTAATGCTATCTCTTCTTCTGAACCTCTACTTAGTGTATGAGCATAAAAACATGCTGGTGTTGCATGGGTTATTGAAGAAGTAGCAATTAAACCTGTTTTAATTTTTTTTGATGAAACTATCTCTATTATATTTTTCGCATTTGTTGAACCAACTTCCACTCCTATTGCTCCGTTGTAAGTTTTAACTCCACAAGCAAAAGCTGTTGCTCCTGCAGCAGAATCTGTTATATCTTCTTTTGCGGATGATGTTTTGATTAAACCAATATCGTTAAACCGAGTATAGTTTGGTGTAGAATCTTTATAGTAAAAAGCAGAAGAAATTTGTGATAAACCGGTACCGTCACTTATTAATAAAATAACGTTTTTAGGTACTTTGGATGATGTAACCTCTTTAGTAGCATTTGTTGCAGTATTGCATGATAGCATTACGAATATGGCAAAAGCAGAATAAAGTGTTTTAAATTTCATGGTTTTTTATTTGATATTAATTTAATGTTTCAATTTTTCGTAGCAAGAGTATTTTCTTTACCCAATATTTTATTCGGTCCTTCAGAACTCATTTCAAACGGAGCACTTGCTACTTGGAAGCCTGCCCATTACCCCTGTTCTATAAGCCATTTTTGCTAGAGTTTTATTCTATTTCCAGTTATTGCTGATTTTTTTGCGGCTTCCAAAATTTCAACAACTATAAGGTTGTTCTCTAAAGAGGAAAGATCATTTTTGGTTGATATTTTCCCTTCTAAAACATCTTTTAAGTAGACCAAATTATTGTTGTAATAAGTATCGGTAAGCTTAACGTTTTCGACATCGGTAGTGTTTTTATTCTCAAATAATGTATTAGCATTTGCTGCATAATAAGATTTGTTTTCTCCATATACTTGAAAATCTTTAATACTATAGGACCAATCCCAAGAGGCTTGAATAATTCCAGTAGCATCTTTATATTCTAAAATGATAGTGGCATCATCATCTACTTTTGGGTATATATTTGGTTTATAATTTCGAGTTATGGCCGTAACGGCTATTGGCTTTTTCCCATCTTGTAACCATGTCATTAAATTGGCACCGTAACATCCAAAATCTACAATTGCTCCGCCCCCATTTTTTTCAGGATCTGTTAACCAGTTTAAAAATTCTTTACTACAGCCAATTTCTTTAGGGCCTTGATGTCCATCCTTGGCAATCATTTTTTTTATAGTACCAAAATCTGATTTTAAAACTTTGTTTTTTAATGTTTGATTACTGCCATACCAGGTTGTTTCATAATTTGTTAAAAGAGGAGTGTTGTTATCTCTAGAAAGCTTTGCCATTTCTTGTGCATCTTTTAGCGTAGTCGCCAATGGTTTTTCAACCATTACCGGAATTTTTAAAGGGAGACAAACTCTTGCAACATCTAAATGTTCGGAAATTGGATTATATGCTAAAACGGCATCAGGCTTAATTTTCTTCAGCATTTCACTTAGATCCTTGTAAAATAAGGAGGAAGGAATATTATAAGAATTTTGATAGCGTTGTATTAAATCCTTGTCTTTTTCCACAATTCCCAGTAAGATTACTTTTTTGTTTTTGTACTCATTCATTATATTATGAGCATGATCATGACTCAATCCCACAACTGCCACTTTTAAAAGATCCTGACTGTAGACTAATGAATGGCAACAGAGTAAAAAAGCGAGTAATAATAGGTTAACTGCTTTAAAAGATAATTTATTCTTCATTTTTAAAAATCATTTTATTAAGATTTAATAGATTCATTATCAATACGTTCTTATTATCTCCGCACCATATATCGTCCCTCGAAGTAAACTTATAAAAGTTTGGATCTTTTACGAAGGTCCAAACTTTGAAACTGGCAATTTGAGCTCCTAATTTCTATTTCTTTCATTGTAAATTCCCACCTCGGCAATACGCGGTGGTGAATCAAAACCATTGAACTTGATTCGTACTTTATTCCCCCATACCTGGGAGAATCTATGAATTTTCACCTTATCCTTTATGTTGCCATCCAAAAGTTTTACCCATTTATTGTTAACCATATATTCAATGCTATAGTCATAAACATTTTCGCTGCTTTCGGTAATAACAATAGCATCAAAGGCTTGCTCTTTTTCAAATTCCACTTCCCACCAAGGTTTTTCAACACTTCGGTAAGAAATCCAGGGAGTTTGAAAATCATCATCATTTGCAAAATCCATCAACCACATCTGATCACTCCAACTACTTTTTGTAGGCTTATTCTTAGCTAAATTGGAAGAAATTATAGGTGCCTCATAATCGGGTAGAGAAACAACTTTTGAATTATCAGGTTTCCAAATATTTCCGATTTTTTCTAAGGCTTTTAACGCGTTATCATCGATTTTCCCGTGCCTGTTCGGGGCGACATTCAAAAGGAAGTTACAGTAAGCATTATTAAAAGGAATAATATTATTATTTACCAAATCCTCAGGATCTCTTAGATCTTGTGTTGGAAAACGTGGTTTCCAAAACCAGGTTTCCTGAATAGGAAGCATAGAAACAGCCGGTAATTTGTTATATTCTTTACTTATTTTTTGTCCTGCTCCCTGCTCATAAGATTTAATATCTGTATAGAATAAAGCTTCTGAAGGATATTTGGCCGCATTCAAATCCAGCAAAAGACATTCTGGCTGTAAGGATTTTACAAGTCTATAAATATCCTCAAAAGGAACGTCATCATAAGATATCCTTGACCATGGTGCATCCCATCCATCTATTATCAAAGCATCAACTTTACCATAATTGGTCAATAATTCCGTTATTTGATCTTTTATCATCTGAATTTTCTCGGGAGTGATTTTTCCCGGCCGAATTTCATGATGGGTATCAAGAATGGAATAATAAAGGCTAACATTTAAACCTTCTTTCCTGAAAGAATCTACATATTGCTTTACAATATCTTTTTTATAAGGGCTATTCATCACATTATAATCGGTGGTTTTTGTATCCCAAATACAAAAACCGCTATGATGCTTAGTAGTTAAAACTCCATAGGTCATTTTGGCTGATTTTGCCGCTTTGGCCCATTGATCGGTATCAAGATCATCTGGATTGAAAATTTCCGGACTCGCGCTAGGATCTGGCCAGTCATCATCCATATAAGTAGGGATATTATAATGAATAAACATTCCAAAGCCTAGGTCTACAAAACTTTGTTGGCTTTTTCGCAATTCTTTAAACTCAGGCTTATTCTGTTGCGCCTGTAAGGAGGAAATACATAAAATAAGCACAGCCAGACTAGTCAGGCTGATCTTTATTCTCTTAAAAGATTTATTCATATTAGTTTTTATCTTAAGTATTATTTTTTAAAAATTCGTATTCTCACCATGTTTAATTACCGAACTCTACCTGAAGTTCAAATCAATATAAATTTTAAAAGAATTTATATTAAATAGTTTATAACGGCCAACTGGATGCGAAATATGAGTATTGACCTGCAGATTTTATTATGTTATTATAATTTCCGCTACCATTAATCTGAAATTGTTCTCCATCGTAAGTCATAGAAGCCGTATTTCCTAAACTGCCAGCCAGATATAAACCAAAATTAACTTTTCCCTGTGCACTGTAACCTTCTCTTTTACCGATTACTCTGTAATTTGCATCGCAATTTCCTAGATTCATATCACAATAGGTTTCCGTATCAACTGAGAGCAAATAAGGTTTGCAGTAATCTGAACCTGCACCACCGGATTCACAATCTACCCTATAATTCGCCCATGATTTTACAGTTGCAGTTCCTTTATGGACTCCACCTATATAAAATTGTGATATACTCCTTCCTCCTAGAGAAACCCTTTTAAAATTGTTGGTTGAATTACTATCTTTTTCAGTAGGTTTTTTTCCGGGTAAAATATCATCTATTTCAAAATTGATCAGATTTGAAATGATATTATCGTAAACAAAATCCTGATCATTAAAAACCGCCAAGGTAATAAATCGATTACCATCTACTTCCCATTTAATTTTGTAAATGGAAAATCCAATTTGAAGATTTCTATTTAAAAATTGTGAATTCTTTTCAAGAATACTTTCAAATTCTTTCTCAAACTCCTCCTGATGGCTAGGAATCGGATTTTTTAATGCTTCTAATTTATTCACTTTCAAATCACGAAAGCTTTTATCATGAGAATCATAATTCAAGAAGTAAAAATTTTCTTTACTCACCATATCTGTAATAAAAGATTTTTTTTCATCACTAGATTTTATTTTGCCCACTCGTCTATAGGACAATAATCCTATCTTGATATTTTTAGTGCATTCTATTCCTTTGATGATTTCATTTAAAAATAAATTTTCCTTTTTAAATGTTGTCTCGGGCATTTTTGAAACACAATTTTCATAGGTAGCGAAAGATGATAATGTGATTAAAAACAAGATTAAAATATAGTGAATTCCTTTCATAACTTAGGTATTTATGATATTCCACACAATGTATAACTTATAGTTTGTTAATCCCAATATGGTTAAACCTTAACTCCTTCAGGGGAAATTAGCAATCATTGAATTCCTTGGAAATTAAGAACTTAGCCCAATATTTTTCGGACAGCATTTTGTCTTTAATCTTCTCAATTGTAGGATTACTAGTTTATTCAATTCCACTTTTTACGATGTACATCCTGGCAAACATTTCAATGAACGCACCCTGATCGATCAATTCTTTTTCAGAATTTCGAACAGTTGATTCACTGGCTCCTTTAAAACTTCCAATAAACAAGCCACTATCAGGATCACGGGAATTCTCCCATGCAAGGTCAAGGGAATCCTCATAGGCGTCAATATACTTTGGATCATTATCTACCCCATATAATTCAATAAAGCCTCTAAACATAATTGCGGAAAACCAGATGTGCCTGTCCTTAATTATTCTTAACTGTTGCCCCCCCGGAGGAGTGTAATTCTCGAAGAAATTTTGATAACAGGCTTCTGCCAGATTTCTGGCATCAGTAAGATATTCCTGATCCCCTGTAGCCTTGTACAATAAGACCGCTGCCTGCATCATTTGTCCTGAGTTGTAGTGGTATTTGGCCTCATCAATGGAGCCATCTGCAGTACGTATGTTATCCCAGTACAAGAAATCTGAAGGATCCTGGAGATTTTCTTTAGTCCAGGCATATAATTCTTTGGCTGAGTCTAAATATTGTTCTGCCTGGGTCACCTGATACATTTTAACTCCCATCACTACAACAGGTGCATTAGAACATGTGTTTTTGGTGCTGAAGTCTCCTTCTTTCCAATAAACACCGTCTCCCAGGACATCATCCCTACCGCTCATAATAAAATTCCAGACAATTTTTGACTTCTGAAGAGTCCATCCTTCCGGAGTATGAGTAGACAATTCAAGAAGGTCTATTCCTATCCAAACATTATCGTCATAGTACCTATCGTCATGGCCGTTCCCAAAAGAAGCATAACCAAGGGGAGATTTATCTGAGTTGTCATAAACGGCAAGCCCATCAAAAAGGTCATCCCCATACAAGGAATAGTATTCGGCATATCCTCCTTCAGTTTCTGTAGGCTGAGTAAGCGCGTTATAACCCGAGAATACAGAGGAGAAACCCCACAAAAAGGTAAAGCCTCTATCATAAGGAAGCTTAGACGAAAAATTAGAGAATTTTCCGGCACTTTCATTGGGATATTTGTCATAAAAGACGTTTTCTGAATCATTCCACATATGGCTGAAGACATTGTCCATTGTAATTTCAGCACGATTGCGAAATTTATTTTCCGCATTTTCCACTCCATTCTGCACTATCTCTACAGATTGTGTTAGCTGTCCAGTCTTTATTGATAAACTGGAAGATCTCCTTATACCCGTATTTTCAAGAGGTTCTATAAAAATTTCTAAATTTCCCTGGCCCTGGGTTTGACTCACGCTGAACCAGGAGTCATCTGCAGAAGTAATTTCCCATTCAGAATTTGACTGAATGTTGAAGCTCTTTTTATTGTCTTGCGCCATAAAAACCAGTTCGGCTTTGGAGATATTTAATGTATCATTTTCCGATTCCGGCACACTTTCCTCATCTTTGGAACAGCCCGTAAGAACCATCAAGGGAAGTAGTAAAATAATTAATAGTTTATTTTGAAATTTCATAATTGTGTTTTACCAATTTATACTTACATTAATTCCATTAGGATCATTCTCAAACTTCAAATACTGTGTCTTGGATATAGTGTCCCAAGAGAGTTTCAAATCTGATATCACCTGTCCTTTATTATTAGTGAGAGATATTTCTTTAGGTTTATTAGGCAACAAAATGCGCATACTGTTAATTGTGTTTGAAGGGCTCTTGCAAACGAATGAATAACTTTTGCCTTCCCTCACTTCTTCGTAGATTCTGGATGCAGATGCTAAAACCTGTGGATTCATTTTGTTTATGACTTTATCCAAACTATAAAGAAATCCCTGATGTCCCGGTTCTATTATTTTTTCTGAAAGAACAGGTAATTCAGGATCGAATAAATCTATAACAGGTCCATCAATCACATAAGGTTTATCGTTGATACTTTCATTCATTACTGAAACAATTTCATAAGGCCCTCTTTCCAGGTAGAGATTATTCTTTAATTCCAGATCTGCTTCTCCAGCTCCTTTATAAGCCTTTTGAATGAGTTCAAGATATTCGGAATCTGCATTTGAGTTAAGGACAAATTCTTTAGGATTTTGTCTTAAGAGATAAACAACTCCATTTCCTACATCAAACTTTTCCGAACTTGTGGATGGCTTTATTTTAAGGACTTCAAATAAATGTTGTGATGGAGTTTTGTAACTATTTCCTTTGGTATTCCACCATTCCTGTACGGTTTGATAAGGGTCATCATCTCTACCAACAAATACCAAGACACCGCCTTCCCCGACCCATTTTGCCAAATCTTCATGAATTTGTGGTGATGTAGGTTTCATATTTGAATAACTCATCACCAAAACCTTGATACCTTTCAGTGTCGCCTCATATGAAAGGTTCTCCATATGAACAGTTTGAACGGGTATTCCTCTCTTTAAAAGAGGAAGTGTTTGTCCATAAAAATTAGAAAATTTCGGATCTTCAAATCCGTCATGAATTGGGAAGCGTTGGAACATTAAAGAGTTGCCCATTAACACGCCTATTTCGTTGGTACCGGTAACTTGATTTTCAGATAGAGGCATATGATTAAGTGAATTAATCATAATCTGCATTTGGGTTGAATAATTATGAGGAATTAAAGTTTTTTCATCCGAATTAGCTACCTGATAGGGCTTTGTGTATATTCTTTCAGGCCAAGGCATCACTTCGTAATTTGCAACTGTTGGATATAACAATTGAGCCGTAAAAGTTGCCTGATAATTTATCTTGTAATCTTCCCAGGTTTTCCTTCTGTCTTCAATTGGATCAGTTAGAAAAAACATTTTTCTTCCTGTAGGTGCCGTCATTGAAACCATGGAACCATATTCCAAAAATGCATTTTCAAAGGTACGTTCCTTTTCTTCGCCATTAAAATACACAGGTTCTCTTGAGGTTCCTGTCCAAACCTGGGCAATATATCCATCAATTCCGGGTAAGGATGCAAGACTTGCTTCAGGACTTACAATCTGCCATGAGGAGTAATTTACCAACGAATGAGTAGGAATATACACTTTTATCTCCATTCCATTTTTAATTCCATATTCCTTGGCATAGGAGGAGACTTCCTTAATTGCATTAAAATATAAATTATATTTTAATTTATTGGCTAACCAGGTATTTTCGGCAGATTCATGTTGTGGTCGCCATGGAAAACCGTAAAATTTTTGCCACTCCTTTTTAAAAGCACTACTATAGCCTGCACGAGACCAAAATTCTGGTTCCTCCAGATAAATCGAACTTATACCAGCATCGATAACCCTTTCTATGATCTCTGTTTTCATATATTCAATGAAAGAATCAACAGGGACTATATAGGGAACATTTCTTCCGTGCCATATTGTATCCCCATTCATTTGGACTTGTCCTTCGCCAAGATGATTCTTACCATCCCATTCCCCTAAGAAATAATCCTCATAAGCTCCCCAGGCAATTCCCGTCATAAAATGGGTTTTATAGCCATGATCTCTCCATGATTTTACCCGCTCCTCAAAGGTTACTTTTTTACTGTGATCAGATGGATTCCCATTAGTACCATAAACGATAGCAATATCAGCCCGAACATCAATTTCCGACATCCAGGGACTACTAGTTTGGAAGGCCGTCTTTTCAGTTAGTGTATCTGATTTTTTCTCAGTAGACTGAGAAGGCACTTTGTTTTCATCACAACTAAAAAGTTGTATCGAAATCAATCCTGAAAGCAAGAAATTCTGAATGATAATTTTCATTTTTTTGAAGGTTTTCAATTATTGATATCATTGTACTAAGGTTACCGACCAATTCATCGCTACTTTGTTTTCAGATTGTTCTCACCTTAAGATTATTCTAATATACTTTAACAAATTTTAGCTCATTTCTACATTGCCATTGGCGGAAGGGCTACGCGATCCAAAATATTTCATCAGCATCTACACCTTCTTTATCTACCTATTATGAATGAACTCATTATCAGAAAAATAGATGCCATAGATCATTTTTTTGATTGGATAAAAATTTGTCTTTTCATGTTTCTACATTTATTTAAGATATATTTTTATTCCTCCGGTGGACATACCTGCAAGATTTCTACTCCACTACTGGCTTCATAAGATTGAATTGTAATCAAAGGTGCAGCGACATCATAATCTCGGTACATAATATTCCGGTTCTTATCACGATTATTCCATGCGGCAGTCCCATTCTTACGTAACCATGACAGATATTGATCCTGTCCTCCATCTACAATTAATTTCATTAGATATCTGGCGAAAATTGCTTTCAGAACTCCTTGCTCATTCCAGGAACCTTCTGCAGGAAGAATCCCTTCATAATTACACATTTCATTTTTGGTGTAATCAGCGGCTAATATGGCATTATCAAGATAATCACTTTCATTTGTAGCAAGATATAACATTAAAGAGGCTCCTATACAGGTACCCTGATTGTAAGTATAATCCTCAAATCCTGGGGGATTATCACCTACCCTATGATCTGCTACACGCCCAGTTTCTTCCTGAAAAAGATTATCATCTGCCCATTTATAAATTTCCTTGGCCTTTTCAAGATATACTTCATCCCCAGTAATTTTGTATAATTTCATAGCACCAATTACAGTAGGATAATTTACGGCAGCAACTTTTCCATCGGCCTTCCAACTCCAAATCATTCCACCATTTACTTCATCATAAGATTCTTCCCAAACAAAATCGAAACCATCTAGGGCCTTATCAAGGTATTCCTGATTATTCGTGATTTCATAAGCCCTGCTAAGGGAAATAACCCACCACATCATATCATCATAAATCCACCCATTATCGTACTTAACTTTTTCCCAATCAAACTGAGAATAGGCATTATTAGCTCCAATGTAAAAATCTTTGATCATTTGTAAATACTGGGGATCATTAGTTCTTAAATAGGCATCCATAATAATATCATACATAATTGCCTGGGTCCAACCCACAGCCATCTCATTATTTTTCGAAGTGGCATAATACATTCCGGCATTCTGATTGTAATAAACATCATTAAATGAGTCAAATGCAAGGCTTGCATCTTCAGAAGTATAGGGAATTACCTTCTGCTCTTCTTCCGGTTCCGGAAGAGGGCTGTCAACTTTGTCATCCTTTGTACAAGATGATAAGAAGGAAATCATAAAACTTAAATAAATGATTTTGATTATAATCATATTTTTAAAGATTATTACTTATGGTTTATTTTCCATTTTAAGAGTTGCATAAAATATCCGCCAACTACAGATCTAGCTTTAAAATTCATCACATGGGCGTCTAAAGTATCGTGCCAGTCACTTATTGGCACCCTGTCATTCGTTTCATCTGCATATTTCCAGATAGGTGCAATAATTGCTTCAAAGTCTTTCTGATTGTCAGCCAATGTTGCCGTCCATAATACCCAATCTGATTTGGTGTAATTTTTCCTGCTGTCTAATGGCAGTCCATATTTGTTCTGTTTTGTGAGATAATAATCAATTTCTCTTTTGGCTACGCTTTTAGGAAAAACATTAAGATCTAAAATTGTATCCCACGCGAGGTTATATTTTTGGCTCCAGGTTCCGGTCTTTTCAAAAGCAAGAGTATAGTGGTCCCCATCGTCAGCTAGTTTCATCCATTTTTTTGCCATGTTTTTAGCTAATGAGATAAACTCGTCTTCCGTTTGTTTATCTCCTAACATTCCAGCAAGTTTCCCATAGGATGCCAATGCAATGATCGCCTTTGCCGAAAGGTTCGTATTTCTCGCCAAATGTCCGGCAAAATCATCGGTAGATAATTGGTTTGCTGGGTCAAATCCGCTTAACTTTAAGTAGTTTGCCCATTCGGTCAATGTTTCCCAGTGTTTCTTTGCATAGTCTGCATTTCCTTCCCGCATCGCTATTGCTGCAGTTACAACAATAGCATTCCCTGCTTCTTCTACAGGCATGTCTTCACCATAGGTTTGTCCGGTAGCAATGGGATAGGTACCCAAATCATGGGCTGGAAAAGGTTTTTTCCATTGTCCGCTTTCACTGTAATGAAAAATTCCGTTAAGCATTCCCTTCATTAAATCTGGGTTGTACAATAAAAATAAGGGTGCAGAAGGATAGGTAAGGTCAACAGTGTTTATAGAACCATTACTGTGATTCTCCTTGGAAAGAAAAAGAATATCTCCATTTGGAGCTTCTAAAAGGGCATGGGCTGCAATGGCTTGCCTGTATGCAACAACACATAAATCGGCATACTTCTGCCCACCAGCAAGTTTTGCTTCTTTGTTAAGCTCTGCATCAAAAGAGTTGCTTTTCTTTATAACCTCTTTGTAATCCTCGGAGGCCTCAGCGAGTACTTCCTCCATTGTAGCACCATCTTTTTTCCACCAAGGCTTTAATTGATCACCGAAATAATTTACTGAATAAAGTTCATCATAACCTAACATAAAAACCTGCTCTTTTTGTTGGTTTCCGACATTTCCCAAATCAGCTATAGTGCTTAAAGTTAGATCCTTTCCAGTAACTTCTTTAAGAACCGAACTTTTTTCCTTCCCAACAAAAGGGAAGATCGCTTCCTTTGGAGACGATATATATTGTGTAGTTCCAGCCGATTGGGCAGCTACATATGCATATCCCCAATCTATTCGTACATCATCACCTTTCTTTTCTAAAATTGGTTGTTCGGTAGTTCCTACTTTTAAAATATTGAGATCTTTTTCATTATAATTCCAGACTTTCACCTCCTGTGCAGGAGAGTTGACAGCCAAAGAACTGGAAACACCTAAATAAACCTGGACCTCATGTTCCTTATTATCTTTTGAATTTACAGCTACTGAAAGATATGTTATAGGTCTACTGAACAGTTCCAGATCATCCATCAAAAGTGGTGAGGTAAAAGTCACTTCCAGTTCGGTCTTTCCACAATCAAAGGTATAAATGGTACTTATAGCATTTAGGTTAACATCGGTCTGTTTGGCTTTAATAACCTTGACGTCTTTCATGGCTTCAGCTTCGGTAACCAATCCGGCATCCAAATATGATCCACCTCCTGTATTCTCAATATGAATCGCAAGAATATTGTTTTTATCTTTCAACTTATTAAGCACTATTTGGTCAATTGGGACATATTTATACTGATGTTTCCATCCATTGACCTCGTATATATTTTCTCCATTTAAACAAACCTTGATATTATCATCGTGATGCAACTTTAGATACAATTTATCAAGATCTTTGTCCTTCAAATCAAAAGTTCTTCTAACCCAAAGGTTTTTGGTTTTCCAGCTGGTGTTATCCTCGGAATTATTATCACTAAAAGCACCTTTTCCTGTTTTCCAGTCCTCATCGTTAAAGTCTGAATCCATCCAATTTGACGGTGGTTCCTTTTCAGAATATTGTACCGAATATTTTTCCTCATCTGCCGCAGGCAATACTGTTTTATATGAAACCGATTCCAAACCTAGAAAACGATAAATTTCGCCATCAACCTTTACCATTCCAGTTAGAGAATGGTCTGCACCTGTCCAGTGTTGCGTGGAAGATACATTGAGCTCGTCTCCGGTTGACCAAATACTTTGATATGGATTATGGGTGACCAAAGGATAAGCAGGAGCCCTTAGCTTCTCCTGAGCTTGAATAAGGCTTATGCTTAGAATAAAAGTTATAAGAAATAAATTGGCGAGTGAATTTTTCAAGATCATTCTTTATTATTAATTTATTGTATTAGTAATTGGTTGATTAAAATTACTTCTCCATTTAGTTATCCATTGATGTATTTAGGACCGATTATCTTTGACTGGAACAAGTAATTCTGAGAACGTTTAGATTATAAAACATTAAAACCCGGTGTTTTTTAAGACACCGGGTTTTAAGTTATACACCTATCATAAAAAGTTAATTGTGGTCAATAAGTAGTCTCCATTCACTAAACTGGAAGGCATCCCCATCTCCTTGTAAAGCATTAACGGTTAAACGATAGAATTTGTAAGCATCTGCGTTTGTCGCTTGAAATGGTTTTGTTTGGTTTCTATCCGCAAATGATTGATCCGTTTTAGTATCTATTACAGTCCAGGTTTGGCCATCTGTAGAAGCAGATAATTCCCAATCTTTAGGATCGCGTTCTGCCGCATCACCTCCTGAGGTTATTGTGTAAGAAGTTACTATTTGTTCAGAAGTTAGTTCTTGATCTGCATACCAACCAGATGTCCATCCACCAAGAAATAATTTGGTGTTTACATCTCCGTCAATAATTCTTAATGAACCTTCATTTCCACCTGGGCCATCACCATTATCAGCGCTTACTGTTATTGTTGCACCACCGGTAACATCTATAGGGTCAAAATTCAATAATTCCAATCGTAGCAATCTCCATTCACTAATTTGAACTAAGCTACTTCCGTTATTTTCGATAAGATTAATTCTATAAGTAGTATATGCAGTATCATTATCAAAATTAAATTCCTTTACTTCATTAAAGTTAGCCCAACTTTGATCACTTCGGGTATCAAGAACATCCCAGTTAACACCATCAGTTGAACCGAGTAGTTCCCAGGTTTTCATATCTCGATCGTGCGCATCATTACCTGAAGTTAAAGTATACTTATTAACTACTGTGGCCACATCAAATTCAAGTTGAAAATAGAATTCTTGTGGGAAACCACCCGTTAAGAACTTATTATTATAATCCCCATCAACAAGCTTTGGAGAGCCTTCATTTGCACCAGCGCCGCCGTCATTATCCTTACTAACAACCAATGTACCATCATCAGTTACATCAATGATGACTGAAGCTGGATCAAATGGGTATTCTAAATTTGGAAACTGTGCTTGCGCCTGTAATAATTGATTTGCGTATTCAGGTGTCCAACCGAAAGCGGTTTCAGCCAAGGGTTGTAAATCTGTACCAGTGGCTCCACTAAAAAAGTGAACCATTTGTCCTATATTCATATCTCCGGCATAATCATTTCCATCAATGGGATAATTCTGTGATAATACCTTGAAGAAATTACTTAAAGATACACCCTGAGCATAATCTGTATAAATTGGTAAAAACCAATCTCTAAACCAGAAAGTACCCGCTTTTGGAAAATCTGCTTCACTTGCATTATAAGTATTTAAGACTCTTGCAGCATCTGCTTCCATGCCCAATTCCATATATAAGTCATAAGTGAATATCTCAGCAAATTTATCTTTCCAAACAGCTGATGCTGGTGATAAATGAACACCATTGGCTGAATTTTCAACGACTTTACTAATTAACTGAACAGGGTAGTCTAAAGAATCGGAAGACATTGTTTCACTGTTTAACGTATAATCAATAAGACTTTTGGCCCCTGCATCCTGATCAAAAATAGTTTTATAAAAATCTGTCCCGTCTTCACCATGAGCAACCACGTAAAGGACATTGTCATTTCCAAAGTTACCATACCTGTCACTGATATATAACCAGGAGTTACTGAAAAATGTTTTGGGCCAAACTATAGCTCTATCTACTTTGGAATCATAAAAGATACCAACATTATCATCAAAAAATTGTCTTGAAACAGTATCTGTGTGCCCGTTCCAATTCTCGATTAATGCTCTGGCAGGGGATCCAGGAGGGTCATTGTTGACCACTGAGTCTGGCAAACCCTCTATGTCTGCAAGTACATCTTTGGTACAAGAGCTAAATATACTTGCGATGCAAACTAAACCCAGCAGCAATTTTAATGTGTTATTTTTCATAATTGGTTATTTAATAGCGAAGCTATAATTATAAATTTATTTAATTATTTAAGTTTAGGATTTTTGCTATAAGTATCCCATAATTGCTCAACACTAAGACCTGTATATTCTTTCCATACTTCAGGAGAATAAGTATTAGATCTTAATTTTTCGTCCAATTTCTTAACAAGATTTTTTTCATAATTTTGGCTTATCCAAACCAAAAATCTTGCTGAAATCCTGTAACTATCCTTATAGCTTTGATTTACAGAAAATTTAGTTAAAGACCATCCAGCGCCTTCATTATCTAGCCCATACTTGAATCTGACATAATCTGCTATTCCTTCCGTTAACCAACCAGGGCCGGCACCATTAGGATAAGACTGTATAATATGCATGATTTCATGCGTCATTAAATCTAAATCTTCAGGTTTGTTATGAAGATATTTAGAGCTCACAGTTACTTGGCCATTAGAAGCGTAGGCTACACCATTATATGCCGTATCGATTTTAATTGTAATATCCATTCTGGCATTTTTATTAAAATCTTTGACTAATTCAGGATATACTTTATAAATGATATTCTCAAATCCTTCAATTATAGCTGGTGATAATTTGGCATCGTCATTAATGACCGAAACCTTAGGATCCTTGTCCTTTGATTCCAAATTAACGTTTGCCAAGGCAACACTACCACTACTATAAAAAACGATACATCCAAATAAGAAAAGCACGTTTTTTCTTAGCTGTAGTTTTAAAGTATTAAACTGAATTGTTTTCATTTTAGAATCCTTTTATAGGTTTATTAGCTTACTAACTACTGATATATTTACCAACCTGTATTTTGAATTAAAGAGGTATTACTATTCAATTCGTCTTGTGGTATTGGCCATAAATAATCTTGTGATCTAAAAACTCTTTCTTCAAAAGTAATTACATTGTAAAAATCACTTTCGTCTCTTGCGTTTATATCTAAACCATGTGTTGGACCTGCGAATACATCTTCTGCAATTTTCCATCTTCTGGCATCAAAATAACGAATACTTTCAAATGCCAACTCTACTCTTCTTTCCTTTCTAATAGCGATGCGAACAGCATCCTGACCAGAAGGAGCAGGAAGATCAATATCGCCATATTGTGGGATACCAGCTCTTTCACGAATTAGATTTACATATTTCAGAATATCAGAATTTCCTGGTTCTATTTCATTTAATGCTTCAGCGTAATCTAAGAAGACTTCAGCCAAACGGAACATAGGAACACTTCGATTATTATTTCTCCAATCTGTTAGTGGTAAGTTCTTACGAACAACATATCCGGTAGGAGGATAATCATTTGATCCTGCCTGGCGACCGGAGTTACCTCCGTACCAGGTAGTAGTAATAATGTCTCCATAATTGCGATTCATAAATAAACTTTCATTGTATGTAACGCCCACATAAAAACGTGGTTCTCTGTTAACCCATTGGTTAAATGTAGATCTTGCTGTAAAATCAAATGGAGCTTGAAAATCTGAAAATCCACTAGTTTGGTAACTTGATTGTGGATCATCTATAGATCTACCATTTGCAGTAAAATACGAGTCTACCATTTCTTGTGTAACACTAAGTCCTCCAGCACCACGAACCTCAGAAGCATATCCCAAATGATATGGTGTCGTGTCATAGTGATAAGAATTTCCACCTTCAGGCAAAGCGTAAATAATTTCTTTATTCCAATCTTTAATCATCACATTACGAGTTGATAAATAAGGATTATAAGTACCATTATCATTATACTCTTTATAAAGAGTAAAGGTGTTAGGTACATATTCATCAATAAATGCAGATGCAGTATTTACAACACTTCTCCATTTTGTTTCATCATAACTCTGTGATATTAAATTTACACCTTCTAAGTTCTTTAGGTTGGCATAATCGGTATTTCCATTAAACAATGGGCTTGCTGCGAAAAGCAATGTTTTTTCTTTTACAACCAATGCAAAAGGTCTACTCATTCTACCAGCATTACTTCCGGTAAAAGATACAGTTTTAAGGCTTTCAGCCCCCGTATTTAATTCACTTACGATATAGGCAACAACCTCATCCATAGTGTTACGTTCTAAAGCGAGTGCATCTAAATCTGCATCTGGAGCAACAGGTTCGTCAGGCATTAAAATAATAGGCCCCCAACTTCTCATTAAGTTGTAGTAATAAAAGGCACGTAAAACTCTTGCCTCGGCGATGTATTGCTTTTTTATTTCCGGGCTGCAATCCTGACATTGCTCAATATTAGCTATTAATGTAGAAGCAGATCGTATTCCTCTATAGAAGTTTGACCATAAATTACTCACCTCTTGGGTGGTTGCATTCCAGTCTCCAATGTTTAAGAAATTTCCCATATGAAAACCCCATACATATTCTGCCTCATCAGACCCTCCAATCCAAGGACCAGAGTTATTGTTGGTGGTATAACGCTGATTAAGCTCACTAGGCACTTGTGAATAGGCGTTTGCAAGGTATTTTTCTACAGTTGATCTTCTTGAGAAAGTTTCCTCAAAGGTCAGCCTATCATCAGGGACTTGGTCTAAGTAATCACCACTGCAAGAAAACAGTAGGGTGCCGATTAGTATAAAAATTATTTTTTTCATCTTTCTATTTTTTTCTTTTTATTTCAAATTTTATTTCGTGAGTTGTATCCATATTGATAAAATTTAGAATAATACGTTTAATCCAACAGATATTACTGAAATATTTGGATAAGAAGCACCATTACCAGTATTCAGTTCAGGATCCCACAATTTAAATTTGCTAAAAGTTAATAAGTTGGTTCCTCGAATATATAACCTGGTAGTATTTATTTTCAATCTTCCACTCAAAGCTTCAGGTAAAGTATAACCTAATTCTGCAGTTTTTAAACGGAGAAAATCGATGTCTCTTAACCACCAAGTACTTTGTTGGGTGTTGTTATTTTGACCGATTCCTGATTCACCAAAGGACAACCTTGGTGTTGTAGCATACGGATTGTTATTTTCCGTCGTCCATCTATCTACAGATGCAGTATAAAGGTTTCCAGCACCACCACCTCCTACGAAAGGATTGATACCTGAGCCTCCAATAAACCTATCAGATGAAGTTTGACCTTGAAAGAAAACACTTGCGTCAAAGCCTTTATATTTTGCAGTTAACCCAAATCCATAGGTAAGTGCAGGCACATCTCCTTCACCAATTTTTTTCCTGTCATATGAGTCAATTTTACCATCATCGTTTAAATCTGTGTATTTAATATCTCCGGGCATGATTTGACCAAATTGGGTAGGATATTCAGGTCCATCCTCTGAGGAAATAAAACCATCACCATTTATATCATCTTCTAATGTATATAAACGTTCAGCAACCAAACCATAATTTGCTAACAATGTAGTTCCATTTCTATCTAACCAAGGGTATAATTGTTTTGGCTGCCCATTTTCAATTATTTTATTTCGGTTATAAGAAAAAGTACTTCGGAAATCCAATCGTAATTCATTCACAGATTGACGGTATTCAATAGTACCATCAACTCCCTTATTTTCAACAATACCTAAGTTTCCATTAGGATCTGTTGTCAAACCTATATAATTTGGAACATCTCCTCTACTAAGGAAAGCGCCCTCTGTTCTTTCTTTAAAGAAATCTACAGTTATTCTTAGGTCATTACCTATAGTATTCAGTTCAATACCTAAATCTTGTTTACGAGCCTCTGCCCAGGTCACATCTACACCATAATATGTTTCTCGAATACCACTGGTATATTGCCTGTTAACTCCAAAATCATATCCATCTTGACCGTCCTCCACTCTACTTAAAAAAGCAAAACGACCAGCTCCTGAAGCAGAACCAACTTTACCGTCAGAATATCTTATTTTGAAATAATTTACATAATCTTTTATTGGTTCAAAGAATTTTTCATTAGATACAACCCATCCCGCAGCTACAGAAGGGAAAAATCCGTAACGTTTAGATGGAGCAAAATTTTCAGAACCATTATAACCAGCATTTACTTCAAAAAAGTATCTGGAATCATATGAGTAGGTCCCTCTAACTGCTATACCTTCATTTCTGTATGGAATTGCATCTGTAAAATTTCCAGCAAAAGCATCCACATAATCAGATCTGTTAAACAGTAATAATCCACTAACCTCGTGTTTACCAAAACTACGATCATAATTAAAAGATGTTTCTAAATAGAATCTTCTGTTCCCACCATTATTATTGCCAAAACCTAAATAATTTTGACCAGAGAGGGTTTCATTTAAAACCAACTCACCATTATCTGTATAAGGAAAGTTTTGATCTACAAAATAAGTACTTTCTCTTTTTCCTCTACTTGTATTCTGTTCATTATAGGTATCAAAAGCAAACATTGCTGTCCAGGATAGACCTTCGGTTAGAAAGGTTAATTCTTGATTTAATCTAAGGTTTGAATACATCTGATTTTTATTAATGCTTCTATAACCTCTTCGGGCAACATCTGCATAAGGGTTTCTAAGACCACCATTTGCACTTTTACCTGGTACGAATCCACCTGGATAAAGAATTGGATATTCCACTGGGGATACTTCTAGTGCAGAAGAAAATATAGTTCCTACACCTTCATTAGGATAATTACCTTTTGATAAATAACCTTGTATTCCTAAATTAATTTTTGTAGTGTTTGTGATATCCACGGTAAGATTAGATGTAAAATTGTAACGCTTGTATTTAGTGTCAGAATCGTAACTTTCTAATCCATCTGTAATAAAAAGTCCTTTTTCATCATAATATCCAAGAGATACATAATAAAGTGCATCTTCAGCACCACCAGTTACATTAACCGATGCTTTTCTATTTTTACCATAATCATTAAATACAGTATTCATCCAATCTACATTTGGATATAATAATGGATCAAAATTACTTGCGGTACGATCAATATATTCCTGAGAAAATTTAGGCTCTTGTCCACGAGTGGTTAAAGCTTCGTTCGCTAAATTCATATAGGTGATCCCATCTGCCATATCAGGTACTTTTGTAAAATAAGTAATACCTTCATTATAGTCAACAGAAACCTCAGGTTTTCCAATTTTACCACGTTTTGTTTCGATAAGGATAACACCATTCGCACCACGAATACCATATACAGCTGTTGCCGACGCATCCTTTAAGATTGAAAAAGACGCAATATCTCTTGGGTCAATATTATCTAAAGAACGTTCCACACCATCTACCAAGACTAAAGGCCCTGCAGCACCAAAGGTAGAAATACCTCTAATCCAAAGATCGGCACCATCAAAACCAGGTAAACCAGAGCGTTGAACTCCCGTTAAACCTGAGATACGACCAGCAAGCATAGTACTAAGATTTGAAACTGGTTGTTGCAGCTCTGCTGTCTTAATAGTAGATTGAGCACCAACTACACTAATTTTCTTTTGACTACCATAACCCACTAAAACGACTTCATCAAGAGATTGCGGGTCATTTTCAAGTTTGACATTCAGACTTTCATTTTCAACTACGACACTTTCTAAAGTTTTCATTCCTACGAAGGAAAAAATAAGAGTGGGGTTTTTTGTAGTTAACACAATAGAATAGTTACCGTCAAAATCTGTTATAACACCATTATTGGTGTTTTTTTCCATTACGGTTACTCCAGGCATGGGCAAACCATTGGAATCAGAAACCACTCCAGTTACTGGCTCTTGTTGAAATACCTCATAAGGATTCGCATTTAAATAATTGGATTGAAGCATGAAAAGTGCTACAAAAACCAAAGAAATTTGTTTAAACCTCATTTGTAAACCAAAGAGACATAGCCGTTTTTGGAGAAAAAATGCCAGCTCAGGGAATAGTTGTTTTTTCATCAGTTAATTTTTAATTACTATTAACATATTATTAAGAAAGCGCAATGTACTAAACCGGTTTAGTAAAAAAAAATTATATTTATTAATTTTTTTAAAAATTAACAGCTCATCAAATTAGGATACGAATTCTTACAGTTTTATCAAGAGAACCCTAAATTACCGGCATTTTTATCCTAAAACTTACTAAAGTACAAAAATGAGTGCCCATTTCAATATTAAAAAAAATTAACATAACTAATTAGACTAAGGCTACAGATTATAAACTTAAAATGTTAAGATATGAGATTTTTAATTACAGGTATTCACAGGGAAAAAGTTAGTTTACCCCTCAACTAGTGATTTGTCAAATAATTAAAAGATAGGCCTATTTGGCGCTCCCTTTAGAAATTAAGCTCTTTTTTGCAAGGCTAGACATGCGAATTTGAAGCTGTGCTTTTAATATGATTTTTTCTATCGGAAGTCTTCCTTGTGGGTTCTTAAGAAGTTTCAACATTAAATCCATAAGTTTCTGTCCAATCTCTTCCAGAGGTTGAGCAACTGCAGAAATAGATGGAGTACAAATTTCATACAGAGTATTATCATCAAAGGTGATAAAGCCTAATTCATTTATTTTGGTTGAAAAATTCTCCTTGATTACCGATAACCCATCCTGGGTTAAATAATTTGTGGCAAAAAAAATAGAATCTAAACCGGGATTAGATTCAAGAAAATCCTTGATGATATTTTTCCTTTCGGAAGATTTTTTATTATATGGTATTTTCAGAAGATTTGCAGGCAGCTCATAACTATTTACACCACTTAAAAATCCATTAAGTCTAGATAGCATTTGGGTTTGCTCCACATCAGTAGTTATAAAAGCTATATTCTTAAAATCATTTTTAATCAAATGTTCTGTAGCCTTGAAAGCAGCATCTTCATTATCAATAATTACAAAGTTCGTTTCCAAATCTGGAAAAAATCTATCAAAGAGAATAACCGGAATATTCTCGTCAATTAAATCTGATATAGTACTCATAATTCCAGAGGAAGGAATAATGATAAAACCATCCACCTGTTTATCCCTGAATAAGTTTATTAGTTCCACAGATTTTTCGTCATTATTGTCATTACTGCAAAAAAGAACTTTATATCCCTTTTGATAGGCAAGATCTTCAATGATACGTGCAAGCTTTGCAAAGAAATAGTTGGATATGTCTTCAACCATAAATACGATGATCTTAGATTTTCCAGTTCGGAGGCTTTGAGCCAATTGGTTGGGCTTGTAGTTTATTTCTTCAATATATTCCTCCACTTTTTTTATTAACTCATCCGAAATCCTTTTTTCCTTTGCTTTTCCATTAATAACAAATGAAACAGTAGTCACTGAAATATTTAACTTAGTCGCTATATCTTTAATAGAATGCCTTTTTTTTTTCATTATAATAGGAAAGTTATTAAAATATAAATATTTTTAATAAAGGACTAAAGTAGGAAAGTTATTTTGAATATATCTATTTTAACTATTTCAATAAAACGATTTAGCTATATTATTCTTATTATAATTTTTTTTGAGTAGTTTTATCGAATTGAAATTAAAATATAATTATGTCTTATTTCAGAGTATATGAATTCCTATTAAATATCCGAAACAATTAAATTTTAACCAAACTGAAAGAACCTTATTATGAGTAATACCAAATCTTATGGCAGAGCATTCATCTTTTTAACCATACTCTTCTTTTTATGGGGTTTTATAACAGTTTTGGTCGACTCCTTAATTCCACGTCTTCGAGAGGTTTTTACCTTGAGTTATTTTCAGGCAGGAATGGTCCAATTCGCATTTTTTGGTGCTTATTTCCTGATTTCCATCCCTGCAGGATATTTGCTTTCAAAAATAGGCTATAAAAAAGGAATTATATTAGGCCTGGCTACTATGGCAACAGGTTGTTTACTATTTTATCCAGCCTCCTCTTATAGAGTATTTGGAATTTTTATGTTGGGATATTTTATTCTAGCAGCTGGAATAACCATTTTACAAGTAGCCGCCAATCCATATGTAACCCTATTGGGTTCAGAAAAAACTGCCTCAAGTAGACTTAATCTATCCCAGGCATTCAATTCATTGGGAACCGCTATTGCGCCGGCAATTGGTGCTTTGTTTATTTTAAAAGATAAAATAAAAACAAAGGAAGAAATTGACCTCCTTAGTGCACTTCAAAAAAATGACTATTATATTTCTGAAGCAGCAACCGTTCAATACCTTTTTATTGGAATTGCTATTTTTATAGCCTTAATAGCTCTGATCTTCGCCTTTGTAAAACTTCCAAAGATAGGTGACAAAGAAACTTCAAATAATTACTTCAAAGTCCTTCAAAATAAAAACCTGAAATTAGGTGCCTTGGGAATTTTCTTTTACGTTGGGGCGGAAGTTGCTTTGGGAAGTTATATGGTGAATTATTTTTTAAGTCTGGATCTCGCTTCAACCATTCGGGACACACCAATTATGAAGACCATGGCAGAATGGATTTTAACTTCCGGAGTCTCTGCTTCAAGTGATATGGCCGTAGTTGGCGTTTTTGTAACCTTTTATTGGACAGGTGCTATGGTAGGTCGTTTTATAGGATCTTATTTTACTAAAATATTCAATCCTGGATTTATTTTAAGTGTTTTTGCATCCTGCGCAATTTTATTGGTAGTGGTCTCAAATTTATCTGTAGGACTGGTAGCTATGTGGGCGATAATTGCTGTTGGGCTCTTTAACTCCATTATGTTTCCTACCATTTTTAGTTTGGCATTGAATGGACTAGGGGATAACAAACCCCAGGGTTCTGGTATTTTATGCACAATGATTGTTGGTGGTGCATTAATACCACCTGCATTTGGATTCCTAATCGATATTTATAGTTTTAATGTAGCTTTAATCCTTGTCATGGTAAGTTATGCCTACATTTTATATTATGGTTATAGAAATGGAAAAATCCAAAGGAATTCTGATGTAATTCCTGCGGTTTAAAACTTCTGCTATTCTTTAAACCCTTCAATTTAGTTTTCTCTTTGACCTGGATATAAATGGATCAATTCCTTATCTAAGTCAAAGAGAAAATTATAATATACCTTTTAATTTTTTTTGAATTGAGCCTTAGTTACAAATTCCAAAAGGAGATTTAGATATAAGTTATAAAGGCTAGCGCATACGATTTACTCAATCAAAAGGTAGATTCCGCATCGACTTATTAATGATGATTCCATAGAGGACACATGAAGCATAATCCTGACAGGTTATACGCTCCCTAGTCTTACTTATGAAGTAGTCAATTTTGGTTGGAACTCTCGAGGTGAAGTCAGGCGAAGCAGGTTCAAAAAGGAATATTAGCTACAATAGCAAGCTTAAATAACACTTTATATCTATTCTGTAAGATATAAGTTCAACCTTTTCTAGTCTTCTTATTTTGGATATACTTAACAACTGAAAAACTTGAGCCAAAGCATTGATAACATATTATTTGGACCAGTGAATTAAATTTCAGTCTAACAATAAACAATTAATTTTGTGACCTTTTAGCTATGGAAAAGCCAAAAAAGACACTTGGAGCTCACCTAATTTTTTGTAGCCTAATGCATTCATATGTATAGGATCGCGATAATACAAATCTTTATTATAAATATTATATCCGCCTAAAAGAAACTGGTCAAGCACTGGTATCCCATGGAGTTCGCAGATTTTTTTCTGCATATCAACGTAGTGCACCATCCCTTTTTCATCAAATGGATCATATGCACCTTTATCATTAAAGGCTTTACTTGAGGTAAAAAAGTATATTGCTGCCTCGGGATTTAACTCATAAATTTTTTTGATGCAATAGTTAATTCCTCCGGCCTGTGTAATTAATTTTTCCTTATCATAGCCATCAAATTCGGTATAATCAGTATAAGAACCTACCGTTCTGTTACCGGTGTAATCATTCGTAGATGCCCATAGGACATAGATATCAAACACACCAGCCTCATCAACCTGTTGCTGAAGTGATTTTCCCTGCAATGAAGAAAATCCAGCACCTGGAACTCCATAATTGGTAATGGTCATTCCGAGGTATTTCTCCCACAAGACTTTCGCGCTATCACTTTCAGGAATCACAGAAACTGAACCACCAAACACAGCTATAGACTTGCCATAATTGAAAGATTCTTTTAGGTTTAATTTCTCAGTATTGTTTTGTGAAAAAACATTACTTGAGAATAAAATAAACAGCACAATTAAAAAATTAATACTTCTTTTCATAAAAGGTATATTTTAAATTTAGGTGATCGATATGTGAATTACAAGAATCATTTTAATGCTAATCAACATAATTTGATTTCAATATTTTTAGGACGGATAAAACTTATCTTAAAAGTCTTTTTTTATAGCATTTGTTCATGTGTTAGAAGAACACTTACTCACTTGTAATATTTAGATATCGAAATGAATTCTCTTCAATTTCAAATGTATCTTTTTCCTTTTTGAAATCTAGTTTTATAATTGCAGTTTTTCTTGGTCCTACACTATTTTCAGAAAAATGAGTATGAAGGACATAATTCATTTTACCATCCTCATCTAAAAAAACATCGCCATGACCTGTGCCGTTTATATTTAGATTGTTTTTACTGATAATTGGACTCGATGTAGATTTCTTCCAAGGACCTAAAGGGCTTGAAGATGTTGCAAAACCCACGGCATAATTAGGGTTTCTAAAATCATTAGCCGAATACAGTAGAATGTATTGATTATCTTGTTTTATAACTGTTGGACCTTCGGTCACTGACCATTCTGAATTTACCGTATTTTCCCAACTATTCTTTTCTCCCGAAATACATTCTGTTAAGGTTTCAGGTTTAATTCCGCTAAGATCGGTATTCATTTCGGCGGCAAAAATCCGATTCCCATCCTGCAGCCTCACGTGGTATAAATATACTTTTCCGTCATCATCAAAAAACACGAACGGATCAATTTGTCTAACTGTTGCTTCCAAGGCTTTTCCATCATTTTTGAATGGACCTAATGGATTCTCGCTGCTGGCAATTGCGATATGCTCATTGGCAGTGTAAGCCATATAGAATTTATCCTGATACCTAAAAATTTGTGGCGCCCAAAATCCCTTTGTTCCATAAGCATCTCCTTTTTTCATTGCAAAACCGTCGGTCGCCCCCATTGGGCCCTCCCACTTTTTTAGATCTGAAGATGTATAGACCAAAAATCCTTCTCCTGGAATCTTATTAACTTCCTTGGTTCCATACAAATAGTAGATTCCATTATTGCTGAAAATTGTAGGATCGGCAAGGTAGATTTGATTTTCTGGCATTTCCTGAGCCATAAGACCAGGAAGGAATGAAAAAATTAAAAGCAATATACTCAGGTTAAATTTCATAATTTTTAAATTCAAACCTTTAAAATGTTCCTTTCCATTTAATACTCGGGCTCATCTCTTCAAGATTTCGTTATCCAATTAAATTTTATTTCCGTAAAGCAACTTGAAATAATAGTATATCTCGTGGGTTAGAAGCGGTCTCTTATAAGACCTTGTTTCTTCCAAGTGTCGAGATTATCAGATCTAGATAATCTTAAACCATCTCATTCATCGTGGTTGGTGAAGGATAGTTGCGTGCTAAAACATCTAACTCACTAAAAGTGGAACAAACCAAAGGAAAATCCGAAGGATTTTCCAAGTCGGCTAGAACATAGAAACTTTTTTTACTTGTTATAGACAATTGGGATTAATTCAATAGTTCTTTTAATTTTTTACTAAGTTCTTCCCCACGTAAATTTGTCCCTATAATAGTTCCTTTTTCATTTATTAGAAAGTTTGTGGGTAGGCTTTTAACTCCATAAATTAAAGCAGCTGTATTTTCTTTACCCGATAAATCACTTACGTGTTCCCAATTAAGATTATCTTTTTCAATTGCCTCTAACCAACTTTTTTTATTATCATCTATGGATACGGCAAATATTTCAAATCCATTTGGATTATATTTTTTATATGTTTTAACAAGGTCTGGGTTTTCTTTTCTACACGGGACACACCATGAAGCCCAAAACTCAAGAAGCATAACCTTTCCTTTTAGTTCGGATAGTTTTTTTAGATTTCCTTTTGTGTCAGTCATTTCAAAGTCCACGAATTGTTCTCCTATTTGTGGTTCTCTATTTACATCCAGATACTTTTGAATTCTTTTTCCATATTCTGATTCTTTATTTTCTGTAGAAAAGAGGTCGAATAGTCGTTTGGTTTTTTCTTTCCCCCAACTTGTGGAATAAAGGAAAAGGGTCATGGCACTTACAACGCTAGTAGGATTTTTCTCAACAAATTCAGTAGCTTTTATAAAATTCTCTTGTTTTGGAAGTTTGTCGATTTCTTTATGTAAGGATTGACTTAAGGATTCTGACTCTGCACCAGTTACGTACGCGTTTTGAAAACTTGATTCGGTTTGATCGAAAGTCATTGGTGTGTTTTCTAGCCAAAGCATACGAGAATGGGAACGTTCCTTGGTGCGTAACATTGCCATAACTGGAGTTTGTCGTAATTGAGTTTTAAACTCAAAGGAATTATTATGAACTGATGCTGAATCGATTATTTTTTTTGTTAAATAATTTTCAAGATACAAAACAGTCCCATTTTCGATTTCTCTAGTTTTTCCCAATAATGAAAACTCAGGCTTTGATTTTTCATTACAGGAAAAGATTATAAAAGTTAATAGAACAAAAATTATTTTTTTCATATGTGATTGACTTTTGCTTATTGCTAAAGGTGAACATCCAGTAATAATCTTTGTACTTAAAAACCTTCGGACCTTCATGTGCATTCCCACCAATTGTAGGATTATCAATAGTTTTCCAATTCTAACCACTTCAGGATCCCAAAAGGTATTCCAGCCCTTTTAAATTCAAATAGTAGATCAAGGTAACTAAATTAAAGAATGACATGCAAATTATTCTGTTTTATCCCATTGATTGGCGCTCTCTCCATTCCCAATTACCGGAAATGCACTTATTCTCAACCTCGCTGCTCCCATTGGAATAAGCTCTACGGTTTCAAGCTCTTCAGTAGATTTAACCGGGCTATCCTGAAGCTCACCCGCCAAACCATACTGATCTATAGTCCAGTTTGGAATCATCCTGGCTTTTGCTTTTATAACGATGGGTACATTCTCAGTTGTGAATGGAAAATCGTTGGCTGGCCATTCTTTCTTTTCAATAATAAATGAATCGGAAATATTTTCTTCGTCAAGCACTAGTCCGTAATTCCAGGCAGTAGTTGCGTGGATTTCATATGAAGGCCATTTGTCTTTATCGACATCCTTCTGCCATTTTGAATCTCCAATCGCCGTCTCACCACTATCTTTCTGCACATAATCTTCACCTATTTTAAGACTAAAAGTAAGCGGTCCGTAATTTACACTTAGGCTGTTATGGTTTTTATCCCAAACTTTTACTTTTAATTCTTTCGGCAAAAACAAGCTTACTACATCTCCATCTTTCCAATCTCGGATAATTCGCACATATTTTCCAGCTTCCGGTGTTTTTCCAATTTCTTCGTTATTTATTAAAATTTTTGGATTTAAGCACCATCCCGGAATTCTGAAATAAAGAGGAAAATTTATTGACTCTTCATTTTTATTACTGATTGTGAATTTCAATTCTTCCTCAAAAGGATAGTTGGTTTCAGAAGTAATACTAACTTCTTTAGCATTGGCCACTTTTGCTTTCACTGTGCTGGGAGCATAAATAACTGCTGCCAATCCGTTATCTGGTGTTGCCATCCACAAATTTTCTACGAAATAAGGCCAACCTTGTCCATGATTATGCTGACAACATCTGGAGCTGAAAGGGTTCATCATTAAAAATGGACCATCGTTCATAATCCCAGGACGATGATTTTGATCATCGTTCAAAACCATATTTGGACTTGTTATGTAGCGTAAGGATTTGAAATCGGGCATCATGGTAGCGGGCAAAGTATTAAAAGCCACCTCTTCAGTATGATCTGCCCAAAAGATATCCCCGGTTATATGTAACAGATTTTCATTGGAATTCATTTGTTCTACCACTCCACAGGTTTCTATTCCCTGTCGGGGATCATCATAACCCGGACGGGCATTTTCATCGGCTCCGAACATTCCCCCGGGTACTTGCCCAAAATGATCTCTAATGATATTGAAATCATCATAAGTAGCCTCGAGATCCTTCCTATCATGACTTACTTGATAATACTGGGCTGGCTCGCGAAAACCTTGCGCAACATTTACATTGTGCCAATCTACCAATTCTGAATACCAATCTGGCCATTCTGTACCTTCCCTGGTTTCTTTCCAATTCCCAATTTCCTCCAAAGTATTATCTCTTTTAGACCAGGAGGAAGTATTGCGATGAATTTTTTCTGCCAGGGTTAACAACCATGCATCCCCGGTCCTGTTATAAAGCCAAAGCACACTATGAAGATTATCTCCACCTCTAACCCGCTGCCAATAGTGGCTTGCTGATAAAAACTCTTCATCTGGCACATTTAACTGAAATTGGAAATAATTGGTCATTAAATCAATTACCCTTTCATCTCCACTATATTCATAATATGATTGCAGGCAATAAAGCATGATCATATTTGCCCAAAAGTCCTGTGTCCCGTCTTTACCAACTAATTTAGGTCCAAAATTGCCATTGGGACGCTGACTGGCAAGTGCTGCTTCTATCCATTTCTTGCTTTCCTTTAGCATTTGTCCATCTTCCAGAATATAAGCAGTGTTGCCATATCCTTTTAACCAGTATGGAACTTCTTCCCATCCCCAGGATCCTTTTCCGTCTTTGGAAAGCCAGGCATTGTCATCCTCCTGTAGCCAGGCACTTATATTTCCAAGATTTCCCATCAATCCATCAGCCTGTCTATCCATGCAAACTTTCAACCAGTTTTCAGGTTTTACAGCTCCAACCGGAAGTTTTATTAGAACACTGGATTTCAAAGGTGCTCGATTGCTTACATAATTGGAATTTGAAGAGGTTGTATCGGGAATCTTTACAATATCGACCCCAATTTTATCGGACTTATTTCCCGTACAGGAACTCACCAAAACCGAAAGGATCAATGATAAAGTTAGAACACAATTTTTCATTTTTTAAAGAATCGAACAGTTAAACAATACATTGCCTATTTTTCTGATATGAAATATTTTTATTTCCAGTTTTCGTGCAGGAGTTTAATAAAATAACCTCCAACAACACTCCTCGCTTTAAATCCTCGAACTTTTCCACTGGTGGTATAATGCCAGTCACTCATTGGCACTCTATCCTCAGTTTCTGTAGCAAATTTATATACAGGAGAAACGAACTTATTAAAAGTTTCATCATCGTTAGCCAAGGTGGCTGTCCATAAAATCCAGTCAGATTTGGTATAATCGGCCCTGTTATCCAATGGAAGCCCATATTCATTCTGTTTTGTGAGATAGAAATTTATTTCCTTATCAAACACTTCCTGAGGAAAAATATTAAGATCGATTACCTTGTCCCATACCAGGTTGTATTTCTGGCTCCAGGTATCCTTATCATTAAATGTAAGCGAATAATGATCGCCCGCATCGGCCAATCCCATCCATTGCTTTGCCATATTTCTGGACATATCGGTATATTTTTCAGCAATTGCATCTTCTCCAAGTTCCTTTGCCAAATAGCCATAACTTCCAATTGCTACAATCGCTTTTACAGAGAGATTGGCATTTCTTGCAAGATGTCCTGAAAAATCATCGGTAGATAATTGATTCACTGGATCAAGTCCTGCTTTGGCCAAATAATTTACCCAAGTTGTCAATGTTTCCCAGTGTTTTTTGGAATAATTAGCATTTCCTTCAGCTTTTGCTATTGCCGCTGCTAGGATAATCACATTTCCCGCCTCTTCTACCGGCATATCTTCTCCATAAGTTTGGCCTGTTGCTATTGGATAAGTACCAAGGTCATGAGCCGGAAAGGGTTTTTTCCATTTTCCGCTTTCGCTATAATAAAAGATACCATTGAGCATACCTTTTAAGAGATCTGGATTATAAATTAAATATAAGGGAGCCGAAGGATAGGTTATATCCACGGTATTTATTGAACCATTACTATTATTTTCTTTAGAAAGAAAGAGTATCTCTCCCTGTGGACTTTTAGTCAATTTATGACCAGCAATAGACTGTCTATAGCCTATTTCCAATAATTGAGCATATTCTTCACCACCAGCTTCTACACCATCTTGATGCAATTTCGAATCAAATTCATCACATTTCTTGATTATTGAAGTGTGATCGTTGAAAGCTGCTTCCAACTCATTCTCTATCGAATTATCACCATTGATATTCCACCAAGGTCGAAGTTGATCTCCAAAATAATTTACAGAATAGAGATCATCATAACCTAAAAGAACAAGATATTCCTTCTCAGATGATATTTCCTCTTTTGGAAAAACAGTAGTGAGCATTAAATTGGATCCTTTATTTTGGAATGCACTTTGTTTCCCATTAATGAAATCGCTTTTTGCATTTGCTGCAGAAGTTACATTTTGTGTTGCATTTGCATCTTTTGAAGAAGCTAAATACATATAGCCCCAATCAATTCTGATGTCATCACCTTTTTTTTCTAACACCGGCTGAGATTGTGTTCCTACTTTTAGGAATGACAATCCGGATGTTGAAGATTTTTCTGCTATCATTGCTTCAGTAGATTCATTTGAAGCGATAGCTGAAGAAGCCCCAAAATAGACCTGAACTTCGTGAGATTTGTTATCGTTAGGCTTGGTTTTTACAGATATATAAGAAACCGGTCTTGATAATAGATCAAGATCATCCATTAAAAGTGGAGATGTGAAAGTGAGGGATAAATCTACTCCTCCACATTCCAGAGTATATTTTGTCTGGGTAGCAGTGAGTTCAACTGATTTTTGTTCTGCAACTTCTGTTACAGCCTTATCCTTTACTTCTTCAACAATTCCTGCATCCAGCCATTGTCCACCGGCAGTATTCCTAACATGAATAGCCAATAGATTATTTTTTTCCTTCAGATTT
>Ga0307486_1000265_pt1 | contig 51926 bp, 48 predicted proteins | sample CBIW02metaG_FD_203663 | JGI IMG/M metagenome (GOLD analysis project Ga0307486, IMG submission 203663) | Sea-ice brine microbial communities from Beaufort Sea near Barrow, Alaska, United States - CBIW 0.2 | ecosystem: Environmental > Aquatic > Marine > Coastal | place: USA: Alaska | collected... | reverse complement strand
ATTGATGGATCAAAACTTCCGTCACGAGCCACCCCTGGTGCTAATAAACTTAAATAAAGTTTCTTAATTTCGGGCTCTCCGGGAAGAGCCAGAGCCTTAGAAAGACTAATCGTCATGGAATTATCGGATCCTGCACACCCCACATCGGCTGTAATGAGATCAACATCCTGGAAGTTGATCTGCTCCTCAATGGGGTCTACTGAGCACGAAGTAAGTAAAAACCCCATTATTAATGAGAAAAGTAATTTTGCTTTCATAGCTGTCCGGATTTAAATGGTTACTTAAATTTACCACTTAACTCCCCCAAAATCTTAGCTAATCGTTATAGGGAATAAATACTTGTTAATATATATTTTCCGTAGGATTTTAAATTTTATTTTGTAGGGCTTAGCAAAATTTTAGTACTCTAAAAAAAAGAAAAAACTCCTTTCCTTGGAGTCTTTTAATAGAACAATCATTATTTTAATTATTATTCTATGGATCCGGAATCACCCTCATAGTCAATTCCACCGAATCTGAGCATTCCCCGATTCCCAAAGTATAAGTAGTGGAATATTCTCCCAATGGATCTTCAGCTTCATTGAAAGCATCAATTAAATTCCAAATTGATGGATCAAAGTTTCCGTCATGGGCTACTCCTGGTTCTAATAAACTTAAATAAAGCTCCTCAATTTCAGGTTCACCTGGAAGAGCAATGACCTCAGAAAGAGTGATCTCCCCCACCTGATCTGTACCTGCGTAAAAAGGAAATGGTTCAACAACATAATTAAAGTAACTCCAATCTTCCCCTTCTACACTAATATCGCCGGCCCAGGCACTGCCTTTGTTTTTGCCTGATCCATATTCTGCATAAATTACCATGGCAAATTCCTCAGGAACCTCAGAAATCGGAATCTTAAATTCTTCGTAAATAGTCCCTTGTGGATATTTATTCTTATAATCCATCTGACCTAGTAAAAATTTTCCCTTTTTAGTTGTAGGAAATCTCGCTTCATTTTCGGCAAAATGATAGTTTATTTGGTTTAATGAACTTATTTCCTGAGCTGAAACTTTGATTTTTAAATGATCATAAAAATTTCGAACTTCTACCTGTGCGGCATCTCCAAGTTCATATTGTTTTACTGTACATCCCTCGATTGTCGTAACAAGATCTGAAGTCAATAGTTCCTTTTCGGGCAGTTCTTCCCGGTTTACGCTACAGGCAAAAGCAAAAATGCTTAAACCCAACAGCAAAATAATTTTCCTCATCTCTTTAATAGTTTTAATTAAACACTATTAAAAAAATAGATGTTTAATCCGCTATATTTATGCTGCTTAGCTTATTTTCGTTATATGAATAAAAAAACCCGACAAGGGTTAGTTTTCTTACAAAAAAAGATTTAAGACTTTTCTAAAAAACAAATTCTATCTTTGGCAAAAGCCTGATGATGAAAAAGAAATTAATAATTTACGGAAGTGGAAACTTTGCCGAATATATTCGATATGCTTTCGACCATGACAGTGATTACGATGTAGAAGCATTTTGCTTAGAAGCTTCATATTTATTAAAACTAACAGATCGTTCGCAAAATGATTTAGAGATTTTAAATTTCAATACGCTGAGAGATACCCACTCCCCCTCCAATTACGATTTGTTTATTGCAATTGGAAATGATCTCCTAAGAGAACGTATATTCAATGAAGCTGAGTCCATGGGTTTTAAACTTGCGAACTATATTTCCTCAAAAGCAATCGTTTGGGAAAATATCCAGGTGGGTAAAAATGTTTTTATTTCTGAAGACACTGCAATCCAACCATTTGTTGAAATTGGTGACAATACAATTATGATTGGTCCAAGAATAGGCCACCATTCCAAAATTGGTAGTCATGTACTTCTTAGTCTTTCGTTTATAGGAGCAAATTCAAACATTGGTGATAATTCATTTCTCGGGCTTAATTCGGCTATCAAGCCCAACACAATCATAGGAAAAAGAAATATTATAGGCATGGGATGCAATATAACCAGAAACACTGAAGAAAATGAAGTTTACTCCTCGGCCTCTGCAAACAAAAGGAATTTAAGTTACCAGGATTTGAATGGTAAATATTTGTAGACAGCTTTAATATGGATTTTCAAAATTTTCAGATAAAATTTCAGAAAGTTGAGGTAGAGGAATTTCCTAATCGTGTTAGTAAAACCCCACTAATTAGCATCATAGTTTTGGCATACCAGCACGCCGATTTTATTGCTCAATGCTTAGAAGGAATCCTGAATCAAAAGACAGAATTTCCCTATGAAATAATTATTGGAGAAGATGGATCTACCGATGGTACTAAAGAAATTGTAAGAGGATTCGCTAAAAGTTATCCCGACAGGATTAAACTTTTTTTTCATAATCCACTCAATAAAATTAAAGTTTTAAACGAAACAACCGGAAATTTTAATGCTGCCTTTTGCTTTTTTCAATCAAGAGGTAAATATATAGCAATATGTGAAGGAGATGACTATTGGACCGATGAGTATAAACTTCAAAAACAGGTAGACTTCCTTAAAGATAATCCTGACTTTGTTTTATCCTACCATAAATTTGAAGAGAAATATGAGTCCTCATCCAGCAAAGAAAACCGAACTACCATAGAGCAACCTGCAAAAGACCTCTCCAAAAAAGAATTATCAGGCCTTATTTATCATCCCTTATTATCTACAGTCTGTTTTCGTAATTATTTGTATGACTTACCAGAAGAAATGATGAAGGTTATCAATGTTGATAGTTTCTTAATCAGCATCCTGGGTACTTTCGGAAAAGCCAAATTCCAACCTGAAATACAAACTTCAGTGTACCGAAAACATTCAGGTGGAATTTGGACTAAGAAAAACAGAGAGCTTCAGTTACTTACAAAGATTCACCTTTTTAAAAATTTGGTAGCTTATTTTAGGAAAAAGAATAAAAGCTTCATGGACAGTTTTCAAAAAGATTTAAATAACACTCGTAAAATGTTATCAGTATTATATTTAAAGGATTTGAAACTGTTTAAGGCAGTAAAATTATTACTGGGCTTATTTTGATTTGGGAAGGTTTAAACCTAACCAAATTGTTTTTAAAAAGGCTTTAAAATAAAAAAGTTTTATACTCCAGGCTTCCCGATAAAACTCTAAGGCCTCCACTTTATTTCCCGATTTTTCATTTAAATAGGCTATTTGATATTTTAGCCGGGAAAGAGAATAGGGGTCTTTTACATATTTCGCCTTGTGCCTGGAAAGAAGGTGTATATTGGATTTCAGCTTATTGTAAGTGGAATCACTCGTCCTGTTTTGGGTGTTAATACTATAAAAAAGAAAATTTTCCTTAAGAGTCTTAATATTTAGCTTTCTTAAATTCCCTATTCTTATACCCAGCTCATAATTTTCCCCAAACGACATCTCAGGATCAAAGCCACCTGTTTCCAAAAAAACTTCTTTTTTATAACAAATACTACCCGCCAGAAAGCTAGCCGTAATATTATTGTAGATCTTTTCAAGTTTCCGTGGTTTCCAAATGGAAGATTTTCCATCTATCAGTTTTGAAACCTGCCAGCAAATCAGGTCGTAACTTGTATATTTAATTTCATTTAACCTGAAAATTAGTCCGGGTAAAAACCGGTCATCTGAATCCAGGAAAATTAAATAATCTCCCCGGCTTAACTCTACTCCCTTATTTCTCGCTGCAGAGACTCCTGCATTTTTTTGGAAATAATATTTAATTCTTTCATCCGAAAGGAATCGAGATATCACCTGCCTGGTATCATCGGTTGAGCCATCATCTACAATAATAAGTTCCCAGCTTTCGGCCGACTGCTCCAGAACACTCTGAATCGCATCAGGAAGACTATAGGCCCGGTTGAAAGTGGGAATGATAATGGAAATAATATCAGTCATAAGCCTTTATTCCTGCAGTTTCGTTAATTCCTGCCATACTCAATGATTGAAACCCGAACTTATTCTGGCAGGATTTAAAATGCTTCAGTATAATATCGAGTTCCTGCAGATTCTTTTCAGGATTCCCTCCAAAATTATGCGGATGCCACCATAGATGATAGATTTCTTTATTCTTTGCTGCTGCAATCATCTCTGATTGTATCCTTCTGATACGTGCCTTATCGAGAAAATCTTTTCCGCTATTTGGCCTTAGCAATCTACTTGCTTTTTGTCCGGTAATTCCGGGAAATATTTCGTGAATATCCCTGTAAGATTTATTGTTCAAGCCGATATAAGCATCCCCTGTTCGGAATATTTTTTGCTGAAGGCTGTCTTGCTGAGTATTTTTCCAATACCAAACATCAGGATTAGTCCTCACAGCCTGTAATCCGATTTCTTTGCAGCCTTCCAGGTAATCTGCGTTAAACTGATTCCTGGGAAACACAAGGGATTTTAAATCCACTCCAAATTTCTCCGCCAACTCCCTGGATTTTCGCAGATCAGCATTGAAGCTTTCGGGGGTCTGTCCCGGCTCTAAACAATAGTAATGGGAATAGGTATGTGTCCCTATTTCCTGTCGCGGCGTTTCTTTAATCCGTCTTATAAGGTTTGGAGCAAAACAAAGCTTTTCGGTTTCTTTGCTTTGAATAGAATTCCCGTATGTATAGGCAGATAGTTTCTTATTATCATATTCGGGCAGGATTTCTGGAATATTTTGGTTCCATTCCTCCCAATTCTCATTGAATAACATTCCCACGGTAGCCCAGGTACAGGATATCTCATATCTTTCAAAAAGCTCAAGAATTTCCGGAATTACTTTACGGGTATTTTGAAAATATTCCTTCTTCTCCCTCCAATTCACCTTATCGAATACCCCCCAAAGCAATTCAAAATCCAATGATATTACTAAAGCTCCGTTATTGTTCATGTTAATTGGTTAAATAGTTAATTGGTGAATTAAATATATCACTTCAAAAATCTCCTCGTCTCCCCGTCTCCTATTCGTTAATCATCAACGTCCCCAAGCGCCCCCCTCCTTATCTCCCTGACTCCTTGTCCCAGTCTCCACCTTTCCGCATCCTAGCATTTATACTTTAAGACATCACAGCATCCCCCGTCACTTCGTCACTCCATCACAGCATCCGTCATCAAATCCTGCTTTCTCTTTTTCTCCCTAAGCCGTTTAATCTTAACCAACCTGTCGTATTTCTTCTGCGCCAGATAATAATAGATTACAAAAAATAAAAAATACATTACCATTGACTTCTGTCGCATGATAATCCCTAGGTTTGACATTACAAATGCCATCGCCAGAGAAGCGAGAAAAAAAGTCGTTAAGCTCATCTTTACACTAATTGGTGATTTTTTTAAAAATTGTAGAAATTTTTTATTCAAAATTTTAAAGAAGAGTAAAAGATAAATTAAATTTTCAACTGAAACAATCAAGCCTAAAATTCCAGGTGCATCGAAAAATAAAGGTCTGAACCAAAATGTAAATAATTTTAATGGAAGAGGATAACTGGCCATACTAACTCCCGAACCAGAGGAGCTTAATTTTCCTGCTTGTTTATCTGAGAAGTCAGAAAAACCCTCAACTAAATCTTCTGATTGACTTAAACCCGCAACTCCTAAGATCGTATCCTGCACCATTATTAAGCTTCCAATCATTGCAGTATAGATCAATAATTTTTTTCCAAAAGAAATTTTTTCCTTACCTGTCATATAACCTAAAACTACACCTACAGCTACAAAAAGAAAAACGTGGGGCCGAATATAATATATTATTAAGGAGGAAATTATTAATATACCCCATCTCGATTTGGGTTTTCCTATAGCATATGCAAAAATCATTAAGCCCATAAAAATAGGAGCACCTTTTCCCAGAGATGCAGTCCAAAAATGCATATTTGGAAGAAATAACACAAGGCTCAAAAAATCAATATTTTTAAAAATTTTAATTTTAATTGGAATATTCTCCCGAAAAAAAAGATAAGCATAGACAAAGCCTAAATAGCCAAACCACGAGAACAATACCATCATCATTTCGTAATTAAAACCTAAAATATTAATAAAAGGCCAGGATATAAAGTCTATAAAAGTTGTACTTGTTCCAAAAAAATCTAACCAATTTCCGAATTGTGGTCTTTCAAAATATAGTTTTGAATCCGATCTGTTAAAAGAGGCGTAAGCATAATAAACTCCAAAGAAGAAAATATGATAAAGATAAAGATAGTTCATTGTTACCTTATCGAACCATTTATGCCTTTTAGAAAAAGAACTAAATAAACCCTGATTGATAAGCAATAAAAATAATATTAAGACTAAAGCTCCTACCATCTAAAACAATTCAAGATCTCCTAAGCTATAAGCCCAGGTTTTTAAATTTAAAAAATCAGGTTGGTCAAGATTTAGAGGTTTATAAGTAAGAACCGGCCCCAAATTCCCAGTAATTCCCAATTTAAAAGTAATTCCAGCATCTGGAGATATACTTAAAAACTTTGCCCCTGACGATTTTGCTAATTTTAGAATAGCCGATTTAGCTCGTTTTTTTCCGTCCCTGGAGACAATTGCCTCCGATACCCTGAATTCTTTAAACCTTTTTCTTTCTTTAACGTAACCAGCTATAAAATATTCCTTATTGAAGACTACTATATAATTTTGTAATGGATTATTAATATACCTCCAGATTAAATAGGCCATATGCTTTGGTGTAAAAAGTCGGTTAGCGGCTGTCTGCCTTTCAAAAAAAGAATTTGTTAATTTTTCACTAGCCGATTTATTCCCTGTAACCTTATATTCAAATGCGTTCTTTTTAATTTTCAGTGGATTTAAAGGACGTAGGTGAATTTTTAGCTTATCCACTTCTTTCCAGCCCATTTTTAAATATCCCGGCTTACTTTGGGCATTTGGGGTATTAAAGACAAAGTGATCTCCACGTTCCTTTCCGATTTCCAAAGCCTTTAAAGTCAGTTCTTTAAAGATTCCTTTCCCCTGGTGCTCTGGATGAGTTGCGGTATCCACCGCCCTGTACGCGGAATAAACTTGCTCTCCTTTTTGCCATTGCCATCGCATAAAAGCACGCACTCCAATAATCTCCTTATCTTCTTCAGCAATTAAAACTAAAGACTCTCCAAATGGATTGTCTATATGCTTATACCTCCAGACCTCCTCGGTTTTCTTAGAAGAAGTCTCCCCCAAACTTGCCTTTAACACCTTTAGTATCTGTGGAATGTCTTTATGATTTGCCTCTCTGATAAGCATCTGATATAATTTCTTGCAAGTTATGAATTAATATAAATTTCAATCAACAGATTGCTTCAGTTCACCCAAAAAACGGGATCCTCCGCAATGACAAGTTACAACCTTTCTTCCGTCATTGCAAGAGACGAAGGAACGCGGCAATCTGTTCGTTAAATCCTCTTATCCCAAGATTCATTCCTTAAATCTCACTTATGAAAGAATCTGATATATGTTAATCTCACTTTAGTAATTCTCTATAACCATAGTATCGGAATTTCGAACAAAAGATTGTTTCAGTTGTCGTCCCTCCTTCGTAATGAACTGTGTTTAAAAACAAGTGTTTGGTTGATAATTTTTTTCATAGAATTTATCACCTTTTGCTATTGCAAAAGCTTGCTTAAGTAATTTATTTGCTATTGCTATTTTAATTACCCTTTCTGGTTTTCCTTTCTTCACTAAGCGTTCGTGCATTTCTTTACAGGTATTGTTCCATCGCTTTACAGACCAGCTACAGATATATAGTAATTTTCTAATTTGAGCTTTTCCCATCTTGCAAATATGTCCTTTCCCCTTTATGCTAGTTCCTGATTGATATATCCTCGGACTAAAGCCTACGTAGGCAACGAGTTGTTTATAATTCTCGAACTTCTTGAAATCATTAGTAATTACGATTAACATAATGGCAGTCTTATTGCCTATACCAGGAATACTGGTAAGTTTTTCTAAGCTCGGGGTAAAATGCTCCTTTGCTAATTCCTCTTGCTTCTTTTCTATTTTTAAAATTTTCGATTCTAGAAATGAAATTACTTTTTTCATTTCCTTTTCCAAAAATTTATCCAATACGCCACTAGATCTAAAAGCCTCTAACTGACGACAGCTTTGATGTAATTGTTTCTGAAGGCCTTCTATAGCCGTATGCAATTGTTTAATAGCAATGATATGTTTTTCATCGGGTACCCAACATTTTAACTCACTAAGCATTCCATATTCTGCAATGGTACGAGCATCTTTTTTATCAGTTTTTGCCCTGTAGAGTTTCATCTGGCTGTAACGTTTTATCACCAAAGGATTCTCAACAACTAACTGGACCTTTTTGGAATAAAGAAAACTCGCTAATGGAAAATAATAAGGTCCGCTTGCTTCCATAATAACCCAATCTTCCTTATCAATTAGATCGAGTAAAGAGTTAAATCCTTTAAGATTGTTGGAAAATTCATAGTGTTTCCATTTTTCTTCTTTGCAAAATGCCACATCAAATGTTTGTTTGCTAATGTCGATTCCGATAAATTTGGTATGCATAATTGTTTAAATTAAAAGTGCTCAATCTTATCTATCCTAAATACAGGCTTTAATGCCTAATGAACTGTTCAAGATTTTAAACACTTGGGAGAAAGAAACTAGCATTGCGAACGGTCTTAATGACAAATGACGGATAATAGTTTTGCTGCTTTCTCCCTTTTTTATTCATCCAAATATACTGGACTTACAAACATAGGATGACGATTACGATAGGTTGAATTTACAATACAGTTACGCTTTACTTTCCTTCCGCCAGCTCGAGTAGCGATATTTGAGCCTAAAACGAAAATAGCGCTGTATCGAGAACAATTGATTTTGTGACTTAATAGCACTTCTCGATACATCCCGACTCTCGTCGGGACACTCGAAGTGACGCCACAGCCTTATTAAACAAAATCCCGCAATGGTAGACAAAAAGGGGCGAAGCAATCTCCTAAACTAACCAAGCAATAAATTAACCAATCACGAATCACGAACTAACGATTCTTCGTTACAGCATCACCTCGTCACTTCTTAACCTGTTAACATTGAACCTTAAACGCGAAACATTGGACTTTAAATACTATACTCCTCATATAGTTCCTCCAATTCCTCAACCATTCGCTGTAAACTAAATGATTCTATAACCCGTTTCCGTGCTGCCAGTTTATAATTCTTCAGAGTCCCAGGCTCTTCCAGTAAAATCTGAACCTTTTCTTCAAGTTGCTCCCAATCATCAACTGGACAAGTCAGCCCGTCTATTCCATTTCTAATAACTTCCTTTATTCCGCCAGCATCTGTCGATACCACAGCGCATTCCATACTCATAGCCTCCAGTAATGCAATAGGCAGGCCTTCAAAAGACGAGCTCATCATAAAGATGTCCATTGCCTCGAAATAGGGTTTGACATTAGTTTGCAGACCTGGAAAGAAAACAATGTTCTCCAGTTCCAGTTTTTTCCATTCGGATTTAATTTCTTCCTCAAGTGGTCCGGCCCCAACTATTATCCCGTAAACATTTGTATTCTTCTCCCTGATCTTTTTAACTACCTGCAACCATTCCACAAGCCTTTTCTGAAACCTGAATACGGCCACATTGCCAATTACAATAGCATTTTCCAGGATTCCCAGCTCCGACCTTATCTTTGAATCTGATGTTCTTAAAAAAGACTCGGTATTAACCCCGTTTAATAAAGTTCGAAAAGGGATTTTGGGGTGAATATTTTTTTTAATGGAATCCGTAACATCCTGGGATACACCCAGTGCGAGATTTTGGGAATTAAAACTGATTTTATTAATACTTTTGGTAGCGATATGATAGCGCTCCTGCATATTATGCTCGGTATAAACCACTGGAATCCCCGTTTTTTTATGAATCAAACGCCCAACAAATCCCGCCCAGGGTAAATGACAATGAATCAGATCTATGTTATGTTCTTTGCAATATGAAATAATTCTCTTGTATTGTAAAAGCAATCGAATATTATCTTTCGCCTCAAAGCAAGTCACTCTCCCCCCGGCGTCTTCAATTGCTTCGACCATCTGATTCTTCCAGGCTAAGAAATAAATATAATGAAATTCGAATTTTTCCTGATTGTGCAGTTTAAGAGTCTCCGGGAGTAACATTTCTGCCCCTCCTCTTCCTAAGGATTTTATAATATGAAGTACTTTGATTTTAGTCATAGTTTCTTTAAAACACCAAAGTTAAACCAATCTATACCGGTGCCAAGAATTTAAAATATAATTAAGAAAGAAATTTTGGTTGCAAACTTAGCTTTTTATGACCTCCTCATAAACAGTTTCAAATCTTTCTGCAATTTTGGAGTTCAGGAAACTATGCTGAATTAATCTTTTGGCAGCATTAATTCTAGATTCCTTTTCTATTTGGGAATTTAAAACTTCACGGATTGCATCCCCAAAGCCATCTTCGTCTCCCTTTTTAATTAACCATCCTGTCTCTTTTGCTTTTACCACTTCAGAAATCCCTCCAACATCATAAGCAATAACCGGGGTTTTACAATACATGGCCTCAAGAATTACTCCGGGCAAACCTTCTATAAAACTTGGTAATAAGAAAGCTTGCGAACTTTTTAATATTTCAAAAACATCTGATCTATGTCCTAAAAAATGAACATCATCCATCAAATTAAGACGTTTCACCAGGCTTTTTACATGGGTCTCCAATATACCTTTTCCCAAAAGTAAAAGCTGAATTTTAGGATAATCTTCCTTTACCCGGTTAAATATTTTCAAAAGACCATCATGGTTTTTTTCCGGTACAAATCCTCCAATATGAACCAGTACAGGGCCTCTTTGAAAAATGTCTTTTAGATCATTTGGGGTTTTCTCAATAGCAGCCTCTTCTACCCCAATTTCTACGGTATTAATTAAATGTTCAGGATATTTAAATGTCTTAATAAAATCTTTTTCACATTCCTTACTCACCGAGATAACATGATCTACCTTATTTAAATAAAATTTATTTAATCGCCATTTCATTTGGGAGTTGATGAAGTCACCCATTTTATTTGCATTTCTAAAAATTATCTTAGATTCCCACTTAAATAAAAGTTTAGAACTTACGGCAAACTTTAAAGTATCGGCTGCATTGGCCTGTATAATATCAGGCTTAAAATCCTCAATAATTTTATTAAACAATTTCCAGCCACTATAATCTAACAATCTTTTTGATAAAGGCCGGTTTAAGTGTTTTATTTCTCCTTTAAATGGCAATTTGGAATCACCCGGAAATATACTAATCACCAATATATCATGCCTCCGATCCACAAGATGATTGGATAATTGACAGGCAAAAATTTCGGCACCTCTTAATTGTGGTTTTTGTATTAACTGAATTATTCTCAAACCTGTGCTTTTTTTTCATACAATGACCAATAAACACTCTCATACTGCCCGGCAATTTTTTTTATGTCAAACTTTTCAAATGCTGTTTTTTGAGCTTCCATTCCAAGTTTTTTATATTCATTTAAATTCCCCAGGACTTTTAAAATTTTATTGGATAAATCAACAACATTTCCTTTTTCAAATATAACTGCACAGCTTTCATTAACGCATTCCAGATTTTCAGGAATGTCAGAGGCAATTATAATGTTACCTGCCATCATAGCTTCAATTAAAGCTCCGGGTAAACCTTCGGAGTATGAAGGGTAAAGAAACAAATCAGATTTTTCCAGGCAATTTATTACATTATTTGTTCGCCCTATTAATTCTACATAATCTTCAAGATGTAAGCGAACTATTTCGATTTCCAGTCTTGCTTTGTAATATCCGTCACCAGCAATAATTAATTTGATATCAAATTTTTCTATCACTTCCGGAAGGGATCTAATCAAATCAAGTTGTCCTTTTAAGGGGATAAGCCGGCTCACATTCAATAAAACAATATTTTTATCTTTAAATATATTGTCATCGCGCTTATAGATAAAATTTTTATAATTATTCTTGTCTCGTCCTCTAAAAACAACCTGGATCTTTTCATCCGGTATTTTTAAGGCTCTACTTGTAACTTCTTTGATAGTATGGGAATTAGAGATAAATAAGTCGACCATTGGAACAGTTTTCTTCTCCAACATATAAAAATAGTGTAGTTTTAATCTGGCGATATAATCCTTACCAAAGTATCGATCTTTTGAATAGGCATTACTAACTAAGCTTCCAATTAATTTGATTTCCGGGAATTTACTCTTTAATTTTCGGGTTATTATTTCACTTCTATATAATGTGGCATGAATTAGATGTGGCTTTTCTTCTAAATAAATTTTTTGCAAAAGCTTTACTGCTTTACTAAAGCCATACTTTTGCTTTAGGTTCATAGAATAAACCTTGATATCCGCTTCTTCCAAGGCAGTTTTTAACATGGCTCCTTTATATATATGAACAAAAACAGGTGAAACTTCTTTAAGATTCTTTGCAATTTCAACAAGACTTTTTTCCGCCCCGTAACCTTCAAGGGTATCAATAACGAAAAGGACTTTTATTTTTGAATTTTCTTGCATTTACAATTAAGTTCCTATTTGATTTTTTAGACATTAAAGCTACTAACTACCAACACCTCATGACCTAGTTTTACCAGATGACTGGAAAGCTGGCAGGCAAAAAATTCTACTCCTATTAATTGGGGTTTCTCTATTAATTGAATAACTCTCACAAATTATTTTTTAGTATTTGATTCCTAGAATATCACATACCCTTTTCAATTCATGGATCCAGGCGCCCTCTCTTTCAAACCACTTTATAGAATTTTCTTCAAGTTTCGTTCTTAAAGAATTATTGGTTAAAAGCTCTTCCATGTTTTTTGCGAGATTCTCAATATTCCCCGTATCGTATAACAGGAGGTCCTCTCCATCTATAAACAATTTCGGCAATTCACCTGCGCGAGGAGCAATTACCGCTTTCCCGGTGGCCTTGTATTCCCGAAGTTTTAAAGGCGAATAATGAAATCCTTTTGAGGATCGTGCACTAACTATTGCAATATCAAAATTACTTACAAATTGGGGAATATCGGTAAACTTTTGTTTTCCGGTTAGGACAACTCTATTATTTAGATTTTCAGAATGAATAAGATTTTTAATTTCTTCCATTTGGTTTCCATCTCCTATAAGCATTAAAATAACATCTGGAAATTTTTTTTCAATTAAATTAAATGCCTCAACAATATGATCTATACCATGGAAATCCCGGAAACTGCCTATCCAACCAATGACCTTTTTGCCAGAAAGATTATATTTTTCAGATATTTCAATTCCCCTAACACTGGGGTGAAACAAACTGGAATCCACCCTATTAGGTGTTACTATAACCTTACTGGGATTTACGCCCAAGGAAAGTACCTTAACTTTTAATTCACTGGATACACAACAAACCAGGTCTGATTCTTTCAAAGCTTTAGCCTCAAAATTACTTTCCAGCCATTTCCCCCAAATGGGTCGTTTAACACCCCATTTTTCTGCCTCCCATACTGATAAGGCTTCAACGGATGTTATCAGGGGCACTTTATACTTATCGGCCAATTTTCTTCCCGGTCCTGAAAAAAGATCATGTCTTTGCCATACCATTTTAACATTCTTGCCTTTTAAAACGTCATTAACCTCAATAGGCCATATAGCCGGTTTAGAATTCTTTAATTTCCAGTCCTTGTAAGCTGTAATAATAAATTCTGGAATTATTTTTCTAATATTTTTATTGGAAGAACCTGATGAAGAATCTGTCTTTTTTCCTTTTGATCTGGGAAACAGCCTGGATTCACTTGGTTTAAACACACCATCTGTTGTCGCAACAAGGGCATCTCCCCAAAGTTCTTTCCCTGCAGCCGCCCAACCTGATGCCGTTATCCATCCAGCTTCATTACCTTTCCACTCTGTACTAGCCCGGGGAATAATAAAAATTGAGGTATCTATATTTTTTTTTCTAACCATAGGCTTTTCAACTGTATTGTTCTAAGATATTTAATAAGGCATCATCCATAACCACTTTTGTCGAAGATTTTTTTTCAATAATTCGCTTCTGTTTGATAAATTCAGTAAGTTCCAAATCTGGGTCGTGTAACCCCTGATTTTTTAAGTGCCCCTTATTGGTTTCCATATCTTTTAAATGATCACGATAATCATTAGCGTATGGGGTTTTGAAAAAAGTAAAGCCGGTTATAAAAACTTCTTTACAATTCGAGTTTAAAACAGTATATAACGCAGAATAACCTACTGTTGGGATTACATCCCCAAAATTAGCAGTCATTTTTTGATAAAACTTTCGCGGCAAGAGATATGTTCTTCTTCTAATTAGGTTTCTTTTAAAATAATTCAAATGAGTCCGTAATCCTTTAAGATTACAATTCGGATTTATCACGTATTTTATCTGCTGTTTCGCATACAATTCAAAATCAATGGGGCCACCCCCACTATCCGTATTTTCATAAAAGGAGTGAAACAAAACATCAGTGTGGCTACCGATAAACTTTGCCTTTTCAGGACTCCAGGAATGGGGAGCTTTATTAACCCTGACTATAATATCAAAAGAATCAATATAATTCCCATTTTCATTTTCAAATGCAGAGTCGGCAGCACCAATAATAGCGACTCTTTTCCCTTTAAAAACATTTTTTGGTTGGAAAATCTTTGTTGAAAAAAGCATCAACCAAAGTCCTTTTATTGAGTTGAATAATTTCATTTGCGGGTAAAGGATTCTAAATAAAAAGTTTTCAAATCTTTTAGCCGCTCATTATTATATCCACAGAAATCAATATCATTAATTTTAGCAGCTTCATAATCATTGGTGGAATCCCCAATCAGGATTGTTTTTGCCAGGTTATAATTATGGGTAGTTAATAGGTTATGAACCAATTCTTTCTTGGGAACGGGGGAACCATGGATCGAGATAAAATACCGCGAGATCTCAAGTTTTTCGCATAAATAATTAAGTTCCTCTCCATCGGAACCGGACACTATATGCATATTGAATTTCTTGTGATTTTCCCTGATGAAGTTAAGGGAATCCTCTATCAATAAAACCGGCTGCACTAACTCTTCCCGCATAATCACAGAAAACTTATGTGCCCATTCTTTGATCTCTTTCTCCGTAATTTTTTCCCCTCTTATTTCTTCAAAAAAATATCTGAACTTCACATAACGTGAAAGGCCTCCGTTTTTTAAATGAAACTGCATTAGATCCTGAACTTGTTTGTTAGGGAATTCCTTTAAAACTAACTCAAAACCCTTATTTCTAACAGGCATGGAGTCCATAAGAACCCCATCAAAATCCCAAAGAATATTTTTCTTATTTTTTAAATCTATCATATACTGCCTCTGCAATTTTAAAGTCTTCTTCCCAATCTACATCTAAGGCCGTCAGTTTATTCATTTCATATAAATAAGGCTTCTCACCTACCCTGTCCCCTTTCACCCTATAGATTTCCTTAGGAGTAATAAAAACGGCACTATTAATCTCATACAGCATTTCAAGATCCTGGGTTTTTGGCCAGCGTTCTTTCCCTCTTCTATTTATAATATCATTGAGTTCCTTCTTCCACAAAAAATTCTGAAAAGCCGTTACCGACATTAAAGAATCAAAGCCTTTATCAAGGCCTGCATAAAAGCTTTCTATACAATTTTCATAAATTTCAGCAGTAACCATTGGCGAGGTCACATGAGTCCACAGAATATGTTCACTGCTGGTTATTGTAGGAACATAGGCAATTAGATCACTTAAACTTGTCGTGCTTAAAGCTAAAGCATCAGGGCGAACATCAATTTTTAGTTTTGGAAAATCATTCCCCATTTTCCTGGCTACAGCAATAGATTCCTCATCATTAGTTGAAAGGATTACTTCATCTACATCTAACCTGGACAATTGCCTTAGTTTTAATTCCAGCAATCCTCCTTCAAAATCTGAAAATTTTCGGGTGTTCTTATTTTTAACTCGTTCGCTGCCCTTTCGGGTTGGTAAAAAAACTGATATAGACATAGCTCTAAATTAAAGCGAATACAGATTGAGACTCAAGACCCACATATAAAGTAGGAGTAATTGAAATAGGTGTATGGTTTCTTTCTTTTAAACGCTCAAAAATATATTCATTTTCATTGAACAATTCCAGTTCCTGAGTTTTTATATCTCCGGAATAACCATCATAACCGGCAAAATAGAATTTTTCCACCCCCAGTTTAAGGGCAGTTTCTATAGCCAGCGACGTAACAGACTCATGAAATTTATCAATGAACTGTATTTTCTGAAGCTGAAAAGCAACATCTTCAAGTTTTTGGGGTATATATGTTCCCATCGTTCTGGGATAAGGTGGTAATACCACCAGTTTATCTTTAATACTCATATCGCTATAACTATCTTCTAAACGATATCCCTCATTTCCCGCCAGGCAATGGATTTGTAGGGTATGCACATTTTTAAATTCCTGGGAATTCTTAGAGCTTGAATGAATAAGGCAAATATCCTCCTGCTTTTCTATAAATTCATTAATTGCTTTGGAGTGCTTTTTCCCGCTAGGTCCGCCTCCAATAATTAATGCGGATTTAAATTTTTTCTCTTCCTCTAAATTCTTTAGATCAATATTATCCTCAATTCCCTTAGATTGGTTTGAAAGCGCCCTAATTATACTATTTAAAGAATAGTAACGTTTGGTAACCCAGGACATCACCTCTTTTTGCGGAAGGGAATTCGCCCCTGAAACCATATATGGAAGGTTTGTTCCCCAATCATATTCTTTCTTTAAAGTTTCAAAAGGGTCAACTACTTTGCTTAAAGCATTAAAATCGAGATCTAACTTTCCTTTTCCATTAAGCGCAGTTAATAATAATTCAGTCTGTAAATTCCCGGCGCCCCGGCCCATACCAGTTATCGTGGCGTCTACAATCGAAACCCCACATTCTATGGCAGTCAGTGTGTTTATAAGAGCTAGTTGTAAATTGTTATGTCCATGAAACCCAATTTTCGTGTTGGTTTGATTTCTAACTATGTCAAAAGTTTTCTTTACATCTTCAGGATATACCCCCCCAAAAGAATCTACCATGTAAAAATAATCTGCGATCCCGTCAACTTCTTTAATCTGTCCCAGAAATTCCTTTTCATTTTCCCAGTTAGACATATACATGACGTTAAAGCCAACTTCAAAACCAAGTTTCTTAACAGCAACGGCTAAATCTAATGCCCTTTTAAAATTTTTAGGATCTATAGCTATTCTAACCATAGAAATATAGCCCACGCAAGGTCCCAAAAGATTTGGAACGTGCTCTGCCCTTACATCTTTCTCATTTAAAATTATTACCAGTTTTCTAGCACTGTATTCTTTAGACTCTTCCAGAACATACTGTGGGCAGTAAAAATATTCACCAAGGTAAGAATTCATCGGGTTGGAACGATACCCTATTTCCAGGTAATCGATGGGCAAATTATTGAAAGCATTAAAATATTCCTTTACCAAGCCTTTATCAAAGTCCCAATTTGTATAGTAGCCACCGTCTCGTAATGTGCAATCTAATATTTTTATTGTATGATCTTTTCTATCCATTCCTCTGTAATTTTCTGAGTTTCGAAACGTTCCAATTTATATGATGTGTGTTTTTTTAAATTTTCTCGCAACTCTTCATTATTAAAATAACTTTCTAATACTTCTATTAATTCTTCATCTTTGCTTTTATCGTATAATAATCCATTCTTACCGTGCGTTATAATTTCTCTCGGGCCAAAATCGCAATCATTACTAATAACTGGAACCCCCAATGTTAATCCTTCGACTAAAACATTCCCAAAACTTTCAAAGGATGAATTCAAAATTAAGGCCTGAGATGAGGAAATATAATTATAAGGATGTGTGACATACCCAAGCAACTTTACGTGTCCTTCAACTTTCAATTCAGCGATTAATTCTTCTAGACGCTTTTTTAAGGGCCCAGAACCTAAAATAAGTAAAGATACATCTTTCTCAAAATTAGCTTTTGCAAAACATTTAATTAGTTGCTCGTAACCTTTAAACCTATTTAACCTTCCTACAGATACTAAATAGTTCCCTGAATATTCATATGTGCTCTGGTTAACATCAGGTTGTGGCACAGGGTTATAGATAGTTTCAAATTTGCTATAACTTTTATTATTCAAATAGCTTTTAAATCTTATTCTTAGTTCATTAGAGGGAACTATCACTTTTTTAACAAATGGTAAAAAACCAGTAAGTTTCAAAAATCTCCTTCTATACAGCTTACTTTTTACCCAAAAAAGATTTGTATCCACGGTAAAAACCTGATTCGGCAAAAATGTGAATAATAATAAAATGTTTAAACCTGATGAAAAAGAAATAATTCTTTTAGGTTTATACTTCAGATAATAACTCCAAAGGCCGAAATAGGCATATAGAATTTTTATAATTCTATTCTGGTACTTTTCGGTGTTTAAATAGAGAATTTTAGCAGAACTTGAAACCGGTATTTCAATTGTGTTTTTTAATAACACAAAATACACCTCATAACCTCTGGCTGTTAAACCCTTCTCAATTCTAGAAGCAACTACTTCTGTTCCACCCAGCTTAAGTGAACCTAAAAAGAAAAAAATTGGTTTACCCATTTAAATGATTTAATAAAACTGATTTCAAGGTATTTCCATCAAATCCAATATTCTTTAAACTAGCATATTCTAATACTTCATTAATATTAAAATCATTAATATTCTTTAGTCTATACGTCCTAAAAGAATCAATACCCACTCCACTGTAATAATCCTGATATTTGAAATCTCCTCCTATAATTTTATCACTTAAAGTAAATCTAAGAGAAGGAATATTATATGCATCTGCCAAAATTAAACCATGTAAGGAACTGGATGCAATATTCTCACATTCTGAAATCTGATCAATTATATTCAAATAATCACCATTTTTAACCAAAGGAGTAATAATTTTGATTTCATCACTATTGAATTTTTTATTTTTCATAAAAAAATCTACCTCAGTATAATGTGGTACAATCCCAAGTTTGTACTTTCTGGTATTTTTAGGTTTATATAAGGATGGGAAAAGTAAAGCTGGATCTCCATAAACACTATTATTCCCTAATCCATATTGTTCAAAAATAGCCGCAGTTTTTTTACCTCTTACTGCCAGAATTTTATTTGGTAAGGTAATCAGCTTTTTTGGTGGCTTTATAAAACCGGAGCCCCATATTACGGAATTTTGAAGATTTGTATTTAATATACTACCTATACCAAATATTTTTTCTCGCTGATTAAAATCAAAAACCCGTTTTACACTAACCACAGGTTTTTCGGTAATGGCTTTCATTAGATAAGCATTAACTGCATCTCCCCAATTAGTATTAAAATCTGAATAATGTAAAAAAACCGATTCTTTACTAAAATAATTGTAAGTGTCTTTACTCGCTAAATTTTTTAACTTTACCGCAGTGCTATAAAATTTTTCTTTTTTCTTTTTCATTTTTATAAACCTTGTAACCTGATCATTTCCCGAAATTTCGCCGAAGTTTCAGATAATTTTTTAAAGTTGCCTATTGCTTCAATCTTCCCATTATTTAATAATACTATACGATCAGCATTTTTAATAGTTGCTAACCTATGCGCTATCATAATTACTGTAAATTCACCTTTTAACTCATCAATACTTTTCTGTATAGCGGCCTCGGTTTCTCCATCAAGTGCAGAGGTAGCTTCATCCATAAATAAAAAATCTACTTCTTTATATAATTCCCTGGCTATAGAAAGCCGCTGTTTCTGCCCTCCACTTATATTAATACCATTATTTCCCAGAACTTCCTCTTCCTGTAGGGCTAAATTGTCCACAAATTCAAAAAGAGATGCTTTTTGAATTGCTTCATTGAACTTTTTTAAATTTTCAGGAGTCTTTTTATCCCAGAAAGTTACATTATTAAAAACTGTATCGCTAAATATAGGTGGGTCCTGGGCTATATAACCTATTGATCTTCTATAAGAATTTAAATCAATTTGAGCTATAGAAGTACTATCTACCAACATTTCTCCCGAAGCTGGAGGAAATAAACCTGAAATAATATTCATTAAAGTAGATTTACCAGAGCCGCTCTCTCCTACAAATGCTATGGTTTCATTTTTGCTGATTTTTAAATTAATCCTATCCAGAATATTTACTTCATCATAATTAAAGGAGACATCTTTTAATACTATTTCTTTTTTAAAATTTTTAAATTCTGATTTACCTCCTCGTTCCTTGCCTCTTTTCAATTCCTGGGTGAAATTTGTCATATTCTCCAAAGATCCAGATCCTGCTAAGAATCTATTCCATTGGTCTTGTAAGGCCATTAAAAAAGTAAGTGCCCGGAACAAAAACAATAAACTCAAGATCACTGTTCCTAAATCTGCACTAAGAAATTTAACCTGTATTAATATTACTACAACTACTACTGAAATAGTAAGTGGCTCTCTAAGCCCACTTAAAAATGAAGCAATAGTCCCCATCTTTAATTGTAGTTTTTCTATCCTAATGATATTATCCTTTAGTTTCTTTCCGTAAGGGCTGTTTAAGCCTGTCGCTTTTAAATATTTAAAAAATGCCACATGTTGTATAAGGAGTCCTTGAAAATAATGATTTTCTACCGTTATCTTTTTGGATAATTGCTTTGTCTTTTTATATAAGTATTGAAAAATAAAATTGGTTAAGGCGCCTCCTACAACCACCATTGTGGCAAAGGAAATGTTAGACAGTACTGCCATTAGCCCATAAGTCAATATCAAAGCACCGTATTGCAATGAAGCGAAATAAGTTTTATAGGCCTGGTTTACTTTATTTACCTCACCACTAAAAGTATTTTGAATTCTTCCTGAATCAGCCTTTACAAATTCCTTAAATTTAAAGGCGTTCAATAAATTAATATTAGAAATCCTTATTTTTCTCATGAAGGCTAATTGGTAGACATAACTCAAATAGCCCTGAAGAAACTTAGCACCACCTTTTAATAAAAAGAAAAATAAAATAAGTATAAGTACACTTACTAAATTAAACTCGACCCCCAGGCTTTCCAATGTATGCGGAATAAACTCTAACTTTCCCAGGTCGTCACGTTCAACTCCATCATCAGTTAGCATTTGTAATAAAGGAATAAACATGGCTAATCCAAAACCATCTAAAAGACCTACAGCAAAACTCACTAACAGGATCACAAATACACGATAACGCAGGTATCCGTAAAAATAAAAGAAGTATTGAAAATTATTTTTTATAAGTTGCTTTATATTCATTGAAATATGATAACTGTTTGAATACTGTTCTGAAATTATTTTGATTATTATTGAAGTTTATTCAATAGCGAACAAATTATCCATTATGAAATCGTAAGAGTAGTAATTAAATACGGAATATTTAATTTGATTTTTACTAAATATTAAAACAATTTAATATCTAAATCAATTTCTTAAAAAATAAATTTTTCTTCTGATCCTTAATACTTGTTTTTTAATAAAATTATAAAAATTATAATCAGGAAATTTATAGTCTTTAAACTCAGAACGTCTCAAATAATATAAATAATCTTTCTTTCGAGGGTGAAAAGACATATAATTCCAGGGTTTATGGGGGCCGCTGAAATGTATTAGATACGAGATATTTTTATCATATACCTCTATCTTTTTATAAATTACTTCTTTCCCTTCCCTATCAATAATTTTATTGGATATCCTTGGATTCCATAAGGGGGAAACTTCTTTCCAATTTCCCTTTATAACATAATTAAAAGCATCCTGATCATGAAAAGGAGTCTTATCCCATTTATCTTGAGCAAAACTAAGTGATTTAGCTGAAACATCGTTAGTCCTCCATTTTTCTACATCTACCAACATTACACCCGTGTTAAAATATTCATGATTTTTTACCCCAAGTGTTACCTTAGCTTCCTGACTAAATGATTCAAAAATCTGGTCCCTAACCGCAGCCAGATAATTACCTTCCAAGCTAAGATCAAATAAAAGTGCAGGATCTTTTTGAAGAATTATATCAGCATCAAAAAACACTATCTTTTTTACTTCTATGGGTAGTTGTTCATAGATAAGAATCTTGTCATAAATTGAGGCATTTAAATATTCTTTCTTAGCTTTTATTTTGGTTTCCAGCCCAAAATCACATTGAATTAATTCAAAACTTATATTTTTAGGTAAAAAGTTTGATAAACTCTTCTTGGTTTTATTAATAGCTTCTTCTTCACAATTTGAATAAAAAACAAACACTTCATAATTGCGTTGGGAAGAAACCACATCTTTAAGCGACATTAACATAATACAGGCATGCTGTAAATATGAACCATCAGCATATGTAACAATATTAATCTTACTTTTAGTCATTACTTTTTTTGAGAGTTAATAGCATCAATTATTTAACGGATTCTTGCGATAGGCAAAATTTAATCAGTTTATTTTTTAGCCTATAAATGTTTAAAATAGAGTTCCTCTAATTTCATCCCTAAAGGACGAATATCAAAATCCTCAACAATATACTGCCTTGCCTTTTCGCCCATGTTATATCTAATTATAGGGTTTTTTATCAAACACTCAACTTTATCACAAAAAGACTTCACATCTCCTTTAGGTAGGACATAGCCGGTTTCCTGGTCTTTTACACCATATTTCATTCCACCGGCATCACTTACTATTACAGGAAGTTCCATGGCCTGAGCTTCTTGAATAACTAGTCCTTGTGTTTCTGCTCTCCCATTTTTATCTGTCAAACCCGGTGATATAAAAATATGGGATTTCACCAATATTTCTTTAACTTCATTTTGCTTAAGTGCACCCCGAAGATTAACAAAATTCTTTAAATTATACTTTTCTATAAGATTTTCAATTATTAATCTTTCTTCACCGTCTCCTATAATCTCAAATTGAACATTTTGAATGTTCCTGTGATTAATTATTTGATTTGCTATTTCAACAAATAAATGTGGCCCTTTCCAGTATATTAGGCGACCACAGAAAACTATATGAATTTTATCTTCAGGCTTTCGCTTTCCAGGAGCAGGGAAGAATAAGTTTGTATCCAAAGAAACCGGGATAAGGTAGATGTTCTTATAATTAGGCCTTATTTTTTGAACCAACGATTTTCCATATTCATTATTTGTAGTTATTACAGTTTGACTGTCAAACAATATTTTATAACGTGATTTATTCTTATTTAAATCAGAAGGTGTCATATCAAATCCATGAAACGTTGTTATTAAACTCGAATATTTAAAAAAGCCTACTTTCCTTGCCCTAAAAAATAAATCGCTATTGTAAGCAAAATGTGCATGAACAATGTCAAAATTATCCCGAAACTTTAAAGTCCAGCTAACTTTAAAAAAAGCCAGTAAATTTAAAGCTTCTCTTCTATATAATAAGGGATTTAACGTTTTAAGTAATTCCCACTTACCTGGCTTTTCTGAAGTAAACAAACTCAAAAAGACAGTTTTAAACCTTTCTAAATAACTTTTGGATATATTAATATATTCTACTTTTTGCATTAACCCATATTCCTCTATTTGGTTTTGTATGGGGCTATTTGTACGCTTTTTTGCAAGGATTTTTACTGTATGCCCTTGATTGAGTAAATAGATTATTTGATTTACTATAAAAGTTTGTGAAATAGTAGGAAAACTCCCTACGATAAATAGGATATTTAGCTTTCTTTTCATTTAATAAAATTAAATTTCGATTACCTAATTAATTTTCTTCTAGCATAGAGCCGTACTTGCTAATAATCAATCTCTCAAGACCGTAAAAAATAATTAAATTAAAAATGTGATTTAATAAAAAACCAAGTCATGATTTTGTAGATAAATTTTTATTGCTTCTCCGAATTTATAATCATTTCTAAAGAATCAATTTTGAAATTTATTATAAAGCCATTCTGGAGTATTTTTCCTGAAATATTCTATATCATTCTCAGTAAATACATCTCTCCAACTATCTTTTATTCCTTGATTTGGAAGCAAACCTAAAGGTTTGTCTATTGTTTCTAATTTTTTATACCAAAGTTTATGAATTTTATATGGAAAACGCCTTAGTAAGATATATCTGTAAATTTTATCTGGATTATCAATTAATTCTTCATAAGAAATAAATATTACATTCGCTTTTCCTCTTAAATTAAACCATTCTTCAACATGCTTTGACCAATGCTCAACAATGGTATATTTAGGCTCAGATTTATGAGCAGGAGAACCTTTCCAGTCAATTGGTGTTCTTAAAAATTCAGAAAAACTTAAATCACTCATCTCCTTATTAAGAAAGTTTGGTGTTTTCCAAATAGAATATGCGACTGCTCTACCATCCCTATATATATATAATATCGGTTTAATCTTAGGCCGGAAATTTTTTCTTGGGAAACTATGACTCCCAAATAATTTACCATAGGGATTAATTTCGCTAAATTTTCTATTTGACCAATGTCCCCAAGTTAAATTCTCTACACTAAGGTCTTCGTCAGGATAAAAATTTTTTGCTACAAAAGCTTCTAAAAAATGTGTTCCTGACCTGGGATGAGAGTATATTTTAAGCATAATAAAATTAATTTAAATGAAACTTCTTATGAAAACCATCGATTCATTATATCAACACCTGTAAGTTCATCAAGCCCATATAATTCCCGTTCAAAAAAATTATCAAGAAATAATTTTGTTTCTGGTTTTATTTTCTTCGGCTTTTTCTCACCTAAAGGATTTATTAACTTTTCAAGCCTTAAATAACAAAGCTCAGTTAATGATGATACTTTTTTCGAGATTCCTTTTCTTTTTGGCAAATTATTAACTGCTTTATCACTTCTATACTTTAAAAGTCTGCGATTAAAGAGTAGTTTTAATTTCAAATTTTTAGGAACTAATGTTTTGTTAGAATGTTTTTCAAGAGAGGATACATCGATTTCTGAAAAATCTATATTTAAAAAGGAACAAATATCCTTAATGGTCTCTGTTTTATTTGAAATTAAATCTTCGAAAAGAATAATTTTTATGTTTTCGGCAGGGAAGTGTTCATAATAATATTCCAATTGTGCCGTGTACAGACTCCTGTTTAATATAGAGAAAGGATTAATTTTCAAAGTATCTTCGAAACTATATAAAGCTCTCCCGGTTTTCACCAAATGATTATAATTGGAAAATGATCTATGAGTTGGATGTCTTAATACAAAAATTAATTTAATAGCTTTTTTTTGAATAGAAATTCTTTTAGCCGCCCTTTTCGAGGCTAAATAGGTGGTACTATCTTCCCCAATTAGTTTGTTTTTACATTTATTAAACTGCGAAGTATACCACTCCCAGTACAAACCGGGGTCATTTTCAATAAAAGGGGGGTGCCATGTTTTAGGTTTTTTATCGTAAATAAAAAAATTTGTATGCTGATAAATGCTATCCATATCAAAAAAACCAAGTTCCTTTTTCGGAATACTTATTCCTGGATGTGCATCCAAAATATGATGCAATGTAGTTGTACCAGATTTCATTGCCCCGCCAATTATAAAATCTGGTAATTTTTCGGGGGTAGGACAAATCCAATGTTCTTCTTTCAAAATATGATATTTAATTATAATTTATTTATGACTAGTCATTACTTCATAATACTTGTAATGACTTTTATTATACCTAATATGTTTAGAAGGTACCCCCCCCACAATTTCAAATTTATTCACATTTCTAACAACTACAGAGTTTGCCCCGACAATTGCAAAATCCCCAATTTCCACCCCTTCTTTAATAGTAACTTTATCTCCTATCCAGACATTATTCCCTATCGAAATACTTTTTTCTTTTATTAAATGTTTTGGATAATCTACAGTACTTGTAGGACATTGCAAGTCATGTGTCCGACTAGCACAGGAGAAAAATCTACCAATAGCACAGTTCTCACCTATTTTAATTTCACTATTTTTTCCTGTCACGATTCTACCATAATTATTAATATAGGTATTATCTCCAATTAAAATATTACCATCAATATGGGTATCATATCCTATCTTGACATTTTTTCCAGCTTTAATTTTAGATAATTTCAACTCTAAAAGTTTTGATCTTCTATAATTTTCTAAAAAATTCAAAATTTTCAAAAAATATTTTTCAAAAAACATCCTTATCTCTTTTTATACCACCATCCCCGCCGCAACGGTTTCATTGGTGTTCTCATCAATTAAAATAATACTACCCGTATTACGGTTATCCCTGTACGAGTCCAGCATCAACCTTCGCGTAGTTCGAATCTTCACTCTGGCGATATCATTCATCTCCAGATTCTTATCCTCAGAATTTCTTTCAAAGGAGTTGATATCCATTTTATAAACCACCTCCTTTATGATCGCCCGTTCTTCATTTGAAGTATGCATTATGGTATATTTTGCGCGGGGTTTTATAGCATCGTTGTTCAGCCAGCATAACATAACGTCAAATTCCTGTTCCTGCTCAGGCTGATTATTTTTCTTAACGATCATATTACCCCGGCTTACATCTATATCATCCTCTAATGTCATGGAAATACTCATAGGCGCATAGGCCTCCTGAACTTCCTTTTCCCCGGCATTGATAGATTTAATTTTTGACTGAAATCCAGAGGGTAACACAGCTATTTCATCACCTACCCGGTAAATTCCGCTGGCGATTCGCCCGGCATACCCACGATAATCCCTGAAATCCTCATTTTGGGGACGTAAAACAGTTTGCACTGCAAAACGAGCGTCTATTTTATTAATATCGCTACTTATATGAAGATTTTCCAGTGTACTCAGTAAAGTTCCTTCCTGGTACCAATCCATATTTTTTGAACGGTTTACTACATTATCTCCTAACAGCGCACTAATTGGAATAAAACGCACATCCTTCATCAAAAGTTTAGAAGAAAACTCTTCAAACTGCGCAATGATATTATTGTAAACCGTTTCTGAATAATCTACCAGGTCCATTTTATTGATACACACAATAAGATGCGGGATATTCAGCAAAGAAGCAATAAAGGAATGCCGTTTGGTTTGTTCTATAACTCCATGACGTGCATCAATTAAAATAACCGCGGCATTAGCCGTTGAGGCACCAGTAACCATATTACGGGTGTATTGAATATGCCCAGGGGTATCGGCGATAATAAATTTTCGCTTAGGCGTGGTAAAATAACGGTAGGCTACATCTATAGTAATTCCCTGCTCCCGTTCATCTTTCAGACCGTCGGTAAATAGTGCAAGGTCTACTCCGTCGTGACCCTTTTTAGCACTCGTATTGCTCACAGACTCCAACTGATCTTCAAAAATAGATTTCGAGTCGAATAAAAGCCGGCCTATAAGAGTGCTTTTCCCGTCGTCCACGGAGCCTGCTGTGGTGAATCTTAATAGTTGATTATTGTTTATTTCCATGTTTAATTTTGTTATTGAACGTCATACTGAACTTGTTTCAGTATCTTCATGATAGACCCTGAAACAAGTTCAGGGTGACGTTTACTAGAAATATCCTTGTTTTTTACGATCCTCCATCGCCGTTTCACTTCGCTTATCGTCAGATCGATCCCCTCTTTCGGTTTTACGCATTGCGGAAACTTCCTGTACTATTTTTTCAAGCGTATCGGCGTCAGATTCTATCCCGCCGGTAATGGTAATGTCTCCGAGGGTTCTAAACCTGATTTTTTTCTTTTTAACCTTCTCTCCTTCTTCAAGCTTTAAATATTCTGAAACAGGAATCCAGGAATTACTACGAAAAACTACTTCCCGCTCGTGAGCAAAATATAAAGATGGAATACTGATGTTTTCCCTTTTTATATAATTCCACACATCCATTTCTGTCCAGTTACTAATAGGAAATGCCCTGAAATGTTCTCCTTCAAAATGTTTCCCGTTTAAAAGATTCCATAATTCGGAACGCTGATTTTTAGGATCCCATTGCCCAAAATCGTCACGATGACTAAAAAAACGTTCCTTAGCACGTGCTTTTTCTTCGTCACGTCTTCCTCCTCCAATAGCGCAATCTACCTTATTGGTTTCAATAGCATCAAGCAGGGTGGTGATTTGAAGTGCATTTCGAGTGGCGTTCTTTCCTTTTTCTTCAGCAACACGACCCTCATCGATGGAATCCTGCACTGAACCAACAATTAACTTAACGCCAAGTTTTTCAACTAAATCATCTCTAAATTGTATGGTTTCCGGAAAATTATGCCCGGTATCCACGTGCATCAGGGCAAATGGAATTTTACTGGGATAAAACGCTTTTTTAGCTAAATGGGTTACCAAAATAGAATCCTTCCCTCCGGAAAACAGAATTACCGGGTTCTCAAACTGCGCCCAAACTTCCCTTAAAATATAGATCGCTTCCGATTCTAATTCGTCTAAATAATTTAAATAATACTTGCTCATTGCACTGAGATTTTCAGTTTATCTTGAAGGTGTAAAACTATTCTTTTAAATGCGTCCTCCAAGTTTTCTTTTTCGGTTTTTACCTCTACATCAGGATTTTCCGGGTTTTCATAGGGAGCATCAATTCCTGTAAAATTCTTTATTTCTCCCGCCCTGGCTTTTTTATATAAGCCTTTCACATCCCGGCGTTCGCATTCTTCTAAAGAAGTGTTAACGAATACCTCAATAAAATTATCTGATCCAATAATACTTTTCAAATAATCCCTATCCTTCTTTAATGGAGAGATAAAAGATGCGATTACGACCGTACCGGACTCGATAAAAAGTTTAGTTACCTCGGCTATCCTGCGCAGGTTTTCTTCTCTGTCTGCCGGGGAAAATTTTAGATCTTTATTGAGACCCGACCTAATATTATCACCATCCAGTGAAAAAGTTTTAATACCATCTTCAAATAATTTCTTTTCCACCAGGTTGGCCAGGGTAGATTTTCCGGATCCTGAAAGCCCGGTAAACCATACTACTAAGGAATTATGCCCGTTCAATTTATTTCGCTCTTCCTTATCTATATGAAAGCTATGCGGAATTATATTTTCCATAATGCAAATTAATTAAATGCTATTTTCTGCTCGTTCCTTCCGTCTTTGTTCTAATCCAAAATCTAACTTATACCAAGCCCTTTCATGGAAATAATACAGAATCATTTTAGTGACTACTTCTGCTCCTCCTACCTGGAGTCCAATCATTGGATCTCCTGAAATAAACCAAGCCAAGATCATAGTATCGATTGTCCCAACTACTCTCCAGGTTACAGTTTTTGCGATATGCCTTTTCTTACTATCCCCATGCTTGGTTACTCCCGCCCTGATCTTAAACCAAATTCTCTCATGAATATAATAAAAGAACATTTTAGTTACCACTTCGGCCAGTCCAATCTGCATTCCAGTATAAGGATCTCCTGAAATTAACCAGGAAAGCAAAATAGTATCTATTGTTCCTATTACTCTCCAGGTTATAGATTTAGCGATATGCCTTTTATAGCTTTTACCCAAGATTAGAAACTAAAAAATAATTGTTTAAAAGATTTTCACGATTGTATTTCATTGGTTCCAAAGTCTCCTTATCAATCACTTCTAATCCAACAGCCTTACATATTGCCTGCCCTGCAGCAGTATCCCACTCCATAGTTGGAGCGAACCTTGGATAAACATCTGCTTTCCCTTCAGCAACCAGGCAAAATTTTAAAGAACTTCCTTTAGAAACTATTTCTACATCTTTACCATATTTACTTTTTAGGGCATCTATATAGTCAAGGGTATCCTGGTTCATATGAGACCGGCTACCCACTACTTTTATTTTTTCTCCAATGGATGAAAGATGAATTTGGCTAAAATTTGATTGGTCAAATTTAAATTCCTCCTCATCTCCTATAGTTCCTTTATAACTTTTTTGACTTAACACATCTCCAAAATAAAGTTCGTTTTTAGCGGGCACATAGATTACTCCAAAGATGGGCTTATTGTTTTCAATTAAAGCGATATTCACCGTAAACTCCCCATTCTTTTTAATAAATTCCTTAGTGCCATCTAAAGGATCCACTATCCAGCACTTATTCCATTCTTTTCTTTCCGAAAAATCAAGCTGCTTATTTTCTTCACTAATGATAGGAACATCGGTAGGTATTAGATATTCATTGATAATATCATTTGCTCTTTTATCGGCTATAGTTAATGGTGAGTCATCATCTTTAGATTCTACCTGGAAATCCTCATTATTATAGATTTCCATGATCTCTTTTCCAGCTTCAATTGACGCGTTAATAGCTGTTTTATATATCTCTTCTTTCATTCTTTATACATATCGCATATTATTTATTACAAACAGCTAATCCTTATTTTGGCTTCCCAAGTTTCGAAAATATTCAATAGTAGTTTTTAAACCTTCTTCAACTTGAATTTTTGGTTCCCAGCCTAATTTATTTTTAGCTAATTCTATAATTGGTTGTCTTTGCATAGGATCATCTTCCGGCAAGTCGTGAAAAATTAGCTTGCTTTTACTTTCTGTCAGCTCAATAATTTTTTCTGCAAGTTCCAACATCGTAAATTCCTTTGGATTTCCAATGTTTACCGGACCAGTAAAACCTTTTTCAGAATTCATCAGTCTAACCATTCCATCTATTAGATCACTAACATAACAAAAACTACGGGTTTGTTTCCCATCTCCGTATATAGTAATATCCTCTCCCTTTAGAGCCTGAACTATAAAATTGCTCACTACCCTACCGTCCAGAGGATTCATATTTGGTCCATAGGTGTTAAAGATTCGCATTACTTTAATTTCAAGCTTATGCTGCCTAAAATAATCAAAAAACAAAGTTTCCGCACATCTTTTTCCTTCGTCATAACAAGCACGGGGTCCAATTGGGTTTACATTCCCGCGATAAGTCTCGGGTTGTGGATGAATTTCCGGATCTCCATACACCTCGCTAGTACTGGCTTGCAATATTGGAATTTTTAAACGTTTAGCCAACCCAAGCATATTAATCGCTCCTAAAACGCTGGTTTTAGTTGTTTGAACTGGATCAAACTGATAATGAATTGGACTGGCAGGGCAAGCTAAATTATATATTTGATCAACCTCTACAAACAAAGGATGGGTAACATCGTGTCTGAGCAGTTCAAAATCTTTATTACCAAGTAAATGGTGTATGTTTTTCCTGGAGCCTGTATAGAAGTTATCTACACATAAAACCTCATTTCCTTCACTTAATAAACGTTCAGATAAATGGCTTCCTAAAAACCCGGCACCTCCGGTAATTAAAATTCTCTTCATTATATATATTTTCTATTATGATCCAATGGCATAAAATTCAAATCCTATTTCCTCCTTTGATTTTCTTTCCAATAACCTTCTACCATCAAATAAAAATGCAGGTTTTAGCATTTCATCATATACTTTTTTCCAGTCCAGGTCTTTAAACTCATCCCACTCGGTTAATACCGCTACCGCGTGAGAATCTTTTGTGGCTTCATAAGGCGTATTAACCACCTTAAGTCTGGCCCGGTTTTCTTCTGAAGACCGGCTGTTTAGGTAATCAAGATCGGTGTAGATCTGTTCGGGATTTACTTTTGGATCATAAACCACAATTTCAGCCTGTTCATTTAGCAAATAGTCGGCTACATAAATAGCAGCAGATTCCCGGGTATCATTGGTATCTTTTTTAAATGCCCAACCCAGTAAAGCGATTTTCTTTCCGGAAACGGTATTAAAAAGGGTTTGTACGATCTTGGCAGCAAACCTTCTTTTCTGGTGATCGTTCATCAAAATAACCTGTTCCCAGTAATCGGCAACTTCATGTAAACCAAAAGATTTTGAGATATAGACCAGGTTCAAGATATCTTTCTGAAAACACGAACCGCCAAACCCAACTGAAGATTTTAAGAATTTTGCCCCTATTCTGGAGTCCATTCCTACGGCTCTGGAAACCTCGTTAACATCAGCCCCGGTTTTTTCGCATAGTTCGCTCATCGCGTTTATACTGGAAACCCTTTGTGCTAAAAAAGCATTTGCGGTTAATTTAGATAATTCTGAAGACCATACATTAGTGGTAAGCAAACGTTCCCTTGGAATCCAATGTGCATAAATATCCACTAGTGCATTTACCGCTTCTTTTCCTTCTGTTGTACCTAAGTCTCCCCCAATTAGCACTCTATCTGGAACCATTAAATCATCCACCGCAGTACCTTCTGCTAAAAACTCAGGATTAGAAAGAATTTGGTAATTAACTCCGTTTCCGGTATTATCAAGTATGTTCTTTAAGGCTTCTGCAGTACGAACCGGTAAAGTAGATTTCTCTACTACAATTTTATCTGTTTTTGAAACCCTTGCAATCTGTCGGGCACAAAGCTCAATATACTTAAGATCGGCCGCCATTCCCTTTCCAATTCCATAGGTTTTAGTAGGGGTATTTACAGAAATGAAGATCATATCGGCTTTGTCTATTGCTGTATCCACATCGGTTGAAAAGAAAAGGTTTCTGCCTCTCGCCTCTTTTACCACAGCCGATAGCCCAGGTTCATAAATTGGAATATTTTCTACATCTTCATCATTCCAGGCCGCGATTCTTTCTTCGTTAATATCTACAACCGTTACATTTATCTCAGGGCATTTCTGCGCGATAACGGCCATTGTTGGCCCCCCTACGTAACCTGCACCGATGCAGCAGATGTTTTTAATTTTCATTCTTGTTGGTTAATTGGTTAATTGGTTAAATAGTTAATTGGAAAATTGGTTAAAAATCCGAATCGCTATTTAGAATTAACCTCATTTATTCACTATTTCTATTTCTCAAATATTTGATATATCCATTTATCAGCTTAAGGCATGATTCTACCTGATCCCGGAGAGATTTTAAAACCTCCTCTGAGATGTAATTACAATCTTTTGCCTCAATACCATGGTCTAATATCTCCGCTACCGATCCTCTCGCATTCAAAAGAAACTTAATATTTTCCTTATAATGATATCTTCCCCATCCTTCAGCAATGTTTGCGGTACCAGACCTCGCAGACCTTAATAACTGGCTATGTAATTCAAAACGTTCAGTTTTTGGCAAATTAGTTAATATTTCCTTTTTCACATAAAGCTTTAAACTATAGCAAGCCTTCCAACAATCCAGATTCTCGAAATTTGTAGCCATATATTTGGTTTATTGGTTAAACGGTTAATTAGTTAAATAGTTATTTGATTAACTGGTATAATAATTATTAATAACATATTTGAGATTTTAAATATGTTTTTTAATTCAATCAGAAAATCATCAGTGAACTAATCACCAATCCCCGTTCCCTAATTAACTAATTCACCATTCCCTAATTCACCATTCCCTAATCACAACTTCACATCGTCACTCCATCACAAGGTCACAGCTTCACAACTTTTTATCACACCTATCTCCCAGCACTCCCTTTACATCATAAACAACGGTATTCCCATTTTTTAATTGATCAAGGTCCATTTGCAAAAATTCCTTATGTGCAACAGCCAAAACCACCGCATCATATTTTTCCTTTGGAATTTCTTTTACAGTTGTAAGTTCGTATTCATGTTTTACCTCTTCCGGTTTCGCAAGTGGGTCGTAAATAGTCACATTAGTACCATATTCCTTTAAATTCTTAATAACATCTACCACCTTAGTATTTCTGACATCAGGACAATTTTCTTTAAAAGTAATTCCCATCACCAAAATATTGGATCCTTTTACTTTTATATCATTCTGCAACATTAACTTAACCACCTCTGAGGCTACATATTGCCCCATCGAATCATTCATTCTTCTACCGGCAAGGATAATCTCGGGATGATAACCTATTTCCTGGGCCTTTTGAGCCAGGTAATAAGGATCTACCCCAATACAGTGCCCACCAACAAGGCCGGGTTTAAATGGCAGAAAATTCCATTTGGTACCGGCCGCTTCCAGCACATCCTGAGTGTCTATCCCCATCATATTAAATATTTTCGCCAACTCATTTACAAAAGCTATATTGATATCCCTTTGTGAATTTTCAATAACTTTCGCGGCTTCCGCTACTTTAATGGTAGGCGCCAGATGAGTCCCGGCGGTAATCACTTCGGCATAAAGTTCATTAACCCTCTTCCCTATTTCAGGAGTAGAACCGGCAGTAACCTTTAAAATTTTATCTACGGTATGTTCTTTATCCCCCGGGTTAATTCTTTCCGGAGAATATCCCACAAAGAAATCCTCGTTAAATCTAAGTCCGCTATGTTTTTCCAGCACAGGAACACACTCATCTTCTGTAACCCCGGGATAAACTGTAGATTCATAGATTACGATATCTCCCTTTTTAAGAACTTTAGCTACTGTTTCACTGCTTTTATAAAGAGGAGTAAGATCTGGACGGTTATTTTTATCTACAGGGGTAGGAACAGTGATAATGTAATAATTACAATCTTTGATGTCCTCTAAATCCGCAGTACAGTATAAACCGTTTCCGTCACTTCGAGTGTCCCGATTTTTATCGGGATGTATCGAGAAGTCAACTAATGCTGCCTGTAGTACATCATCTTCCACTTCTAAGGTAGAATCATGACCACTCCTTAATTCTTTAATCCTTGCCTGATTTATATCAAATCCAACCACAGGAAATTTAGTAGCAAACAATCTTGCTAACGGCAATCCTACATAGCCTAAACCAATTACGGCGATTCGAGGTGAGTGAGAAGTGGTGCCTTGGAGACTGGGGGACGCAGAGTCTTGGGGAACTGTGGCCTGAGATCTATTTTCTTGGTTATTCATTTTATTTTTTGCTTTAAATTCTTTTATAATGTCCATTTGGATGGGTTAATTCTCATATTAACCAACATTCCTAAAATGGAATCATATTTATCAAAAATTGGTTTATGTTGTCCTTCATCGATATATTTACAAGCAAGGGCATAATCCAGCCAAACCTGAGTTTCAGCAGCTTCACCTTCAAAATCAACTAATTTAGACACGAAAGATTTCGGATACTTTCGTTTTCTCCAGGCTTCCGAAATATTTCCAGAAACTGATCTTGATGATCTACGAATTTGGTCGGTTAGAGAGTATAGTTCTTCTCTGGGAAATAACTTAGAGAGCCTAAAAACATCCATACCAGCCTCGAAAGACAGCTGATATACCCTTAAATCCTTATGAGTTTCTATTTTAGCCATGTTTCATTATTTTTTTAAGCCAATATTTAAAATATCTCCTCTTCTCTTCGTCCCCCTTTCTCCAAGTCTCCCTATCTCAAATTCTCCCAATACCAATCTACCGCTTCTTTCAATCCCTTTTCGATATCATGACTCGGATTATACCCTAATAATTTCTTCGCTTTTTCAACCGAAGCCAAAGAATGCGGAATATCACCGGCACGATTAGGTCCGTGTTTTACTTCTACCTTTGCAATGTCAGAATCATATTCTGAAAGATATTTTTTCAGCAGTTGCGTAAGCTCTACCAGATTGGTTCTGTCTCCAACAGCGGTATTATAGACCTCATTAACTGCTTTCTGATTTTCCGTGGTCAGTGCACGTAAATTCATTTGAAGTACATTATCGATATAGGTGAAATCTCGAGAATAAGTGCCATCACCATTTATCACCGGACTTTCATGCTTCATAAATTGCATTACGAATTTTGGAATAACAGCGGCATAGGCACCATTTGGATCCTGCTTTCTTCCGAAAACATTAAAATATCTTAATCCGATGGTATCCAGTTTATATGCATCCTGAAAGATATCTGCATATAATTCATTTACAAATTTTGTAATTGCATAAGGAGAGAGTGGTTTCCCTATCTCATCCTCAACCTTAGGCAGCTTTTCTGAATCTCCATAGGTCGAAGAACTCGCTGCATAAACAAATCTTTTCACTCCCGCATCGCGGGCAGCCACCAACATATTTAAAAATCCAGATATATTTACTTCATTACTGGTAATAGGATCGGCAAGAGAGCGCGGAACGGAACCTAAAGCGGCTTCGTGTAGTACGTAATCTGCATTTTCACAAGCTTTATGACAGGTTTTCAGATCACGGATATCCCCTTCAATTAATTGAAAATTCTTGTGGTTTTTAAAAGCATCTAGATTATACTTATGACCGGTAGCAAAATTATCCAGGCAAACAACTTTAGCATTTAAATTTATTAAAGTTTCACATAAATTTGAACCAATGAAACCTGCCCCTCCAGTTACTAAGACCTTTTTATTTTCTAATCTCTTCTTTATTTCTATATCTATATTCATCCTGACCTGTTTATCCGGTGAAATTTGGCAAAATATTTCATCGGACGAAATACGATTTTAGGTGATTCCCCACTTGTTGCAAAAGTGAACTCAATATGTTCTTTTGTTCTGCGTTTTTACTAACAGAATTAACCAATCATCAATTAACTAATCACCAAATTTTTAACAGCCGCAAAGATAGAATTTCTTTATTGAGCTATTGCTAAAGAAACCTTAAAGCTTTAAAAACGTTAAGAATCATTTTAATAGTGGCAGGGAGACATTTTCTACTAGAAACTGATATTCTACTCAGATTTGAAAAATTCTAAGGCTAGTCATTCTGTCCCGAAAGTTTTCGGGATTATTTCAGAGCCTGCTCCGAACCTGCCCGTACGTCAGGCGGGATTTATTCGGAGTTCTAACATGATTGGGGTTAAAATATGTTAGATGCTGAAACAAGTTCAGCATGACGATAAAAAACCTGTTCAGACTAATTGCTTTTTATTTTCTAGAATGACCAGACGAGATTGTTATTAAGTTAATTGTCTATAATCATCGATTTCAATCTGTAACATCATAATATTCAGCCCAGCTCCCAATATATTTTTTGAAGCTTAACGCTCCTCATCTTTTTTCAAAGGGAGCCCGCCTGAATGACGAAGTCGGGCAGGGTGGATTTTCGGTTGTAAAACGAAAAGAAGGAAGGGTTCGTTAATAGTGAATGGTTAATTCGATAATTTGTTAATTAGTGATCGGAGAAAAGTATCATCATCCTAGGACCACGAAACATTTATTAGCTTCAAAAATATCAGAAAGATCAAGGTTTTAAAACCTCAAACTAAAATCTTCACTTTCAAATATAAGATTGCCACGTCCGGCAAAAATCCGTCCTCGCAATGACGATGGAAAAACATTCGTGGATTCGTGGCTTTCAGTCTTAGTTTCCAATAGGTACCGGGAACATTTCACAATAAACCTTATCAGTGCTCTACAAAATTAAAACGCCAAACAATTAAACCTCAAACTAAAAACCTTACTTTCAAACAAAAGATTGCCACAACCGGAAAAAACCGGTTTCGCAATGACGAGGAAAAAACATTCATGGATTCGTGGCTTTTCAGTATGCAGAAATAAAATCGCCTTTGAAATCCCAAACAACGAACCCTAAACGAAAAACTGACAACAGAGAACTGAGAACCGTGGACCGACAACAGTGATCCTAAACCACCATCCCCGCCGCAACGGTTTCATTGGTGTTTTCATCTATAAGAATAATACTACCGGTATTGCGGTTATCCCTATAGGCATCTAACATCATTCTGCGTGTGGTTCTAATTTTAACCCTACTAATATCATTCATACTTAGATTAGAATCCTCACTATCCCTTTCAAAAGTATTGATATCCATTTTATAAACCACCTCTTTAATTATTGCGCGCTCTTCATGAGAGGTATGTATAATGGTATATTTGGCCCGGGGTTTAGCTGGTTCATTTGCTAACCAGCATAACATAACATCGAATTCCTGTTCCATTTCCGGCTGATTGTTTTTTCTTACAATCATATCACCCCGGCTTACATCAATATCATCTTCCAGGGTCATTGAAATACTCATAGGCGCATAGGCCTCCTGCACTTCCTGCTCCCCGGCATTTATCGACTTGATTTTTGATTGAAATCCAGAAGGCAGAACCGCCACTTCATCACCAACCCGGTAAATCCCGCTGGCTACTCTTCCGGCATATCCCCGATAATCCCTATTATCTTCACTTTGGGGCCGCAATACGGTTTGCACCGGAAACCTGGCATCTATCTTATTAATGTCGCTGCTAATATGTAAAGTTTCCAGAGTGCTTAGTAAAGTCCCCTCCTGGTACCAGTCTGTATTTTTTGAACGATTTACCACATTATCACCCAGCAGGGCACTAATAGGGATAAACCGCACATCTTTCATTAAAAGTTTGGAAGAAAATTCTTCAAACTGGGTAACAATATTATTATAAACTTCCTCAGAAAAATCTACCAGATCCATTTTATTTATACACACAATAAGATGAGGAATATTCAGTAAAGAGGCAATAAAGGAGTGTCTCTTGGTTTGCTCTATTACCCCGTGACGTGCGTCGATTAGAATAACCGCAGCATTTGCCGTCGAAGCACCGGTAACCATATTGCGGGTGTATTGAATATGCCCCGGGGTATCGGCGATAATAAATTTACGCTTCGGCGTAGTAAAATACCGGTAAGCTACATCGATGGTAATTCCCTGCTCCCGTTCATCTTTTAAACCATCTGTAAATAGCGCCAGGTCTACTCCGTCGTGACCTTTTTTAGCACTGGTATTACTTACAGACTCCAGTTGATCTTCAAAAATAGATTTTGAGTCGAATAAAAGTCTTCCTATTAGCGTGCTCTTCCCGTCGTCTACGGAACCTGCGGTGGTGAATCTTAGTAGTTGATTGTTGTTTATCTCCATGTTCTCACTAATTGTCGCGAATTTCAAAAACGAATTATCGCGAATAGTTTGTATTTATAATTCTTTTATAGGTTAAAGAAGGAGTTCCAAAATTGACCAAGATACCAAGCTCCTTCTTTGTTGCAGTCAAATAATTATTTAACTGGGCATATAATGCAACAGGTAAACTGTTGATTGATTTTATCTCCAAAATAATTTTATTAAAACAGATAAAATCGGCGATATAATATTTATTCAGCTTCTGCTCTTGGTAAAAAATATTTAATTTCACCTGCCGCTTAAATGGAATGTTCAGATTTTTAAATTCCCTTTCCAATGCTTCTTGATTAACCCTGTGGAATAGTTTCCAAATATTTTTTGATGCGATTTTTAATATACCTTTTACCATAAGTTGTTTTTAAATATTTTTCCCGGCTTGTTGCATCTTGTTGATTAATACATCCTTCAAAATAAACAAGTTCAAGTGGCAATCTATGTTTAGTGGATTTAACTTGTCCTTTTTCATGCTCAAGAACTCTGTTTTCAAGATTACTCGTGTAACCGGTATAAAAATTATTGTCTTTTAAACTCCTTAAAACGTAGATATAGTAATACATTATTCCACAGGGTAAACTGCTTCGAGAAATCCAGACCCCAGACCACGGTGTACCTTCATACAGGCACCAATAATTTGGTAGCTTTCCTCTTTAAAAAGTATTTTATTCTCAAACCCCATTCGTGATAATTCGCAAAAAATTAGAGGTGATCCTTGTTACACCCCATTCGCGTCAATTCGTTAAAAAATTCGCGATAATTCGCATCAAAAATATCCTTGTTTTTTCCTATCCTCCATCGCCGTTTCACTTCTCTTATCATCAGAGCGATCTCCTCTTTCTGTTTTACGCATTGCGGAAACTTCCTGTACTATTTTTTCAAGCGTATCGGCGTCAGATTCTATTCCGCCAGTAATGGTGATATCTCCCAGCGTTCTAAACCTGATTTTTTTCTTTTCAACCTTCTCTCCTTCTTCAAGCTTTAGGTATTCTGAAACAGGAATCCAGGAATTACTTCTAAAAACCACTTCCCGCTCGTGGGCAAAATATAGAGAAGGAATACTTAAATTCTCCCTCTTTATATAGTTCCAGACATCCATCTCAGTCCAGTTGCTGATGGGAAATGCCCTGAAATGCTCTCCTTCAAAATGTTTTCCGTTTAAAAGATTCCACAATTCCGGACGCTGGTTTTTTGGATCCCATTGTCCAAAATCGTCACGATGACTAAAGAAGCGTTCTTTAGCTCGGGCTTTCTCTTCATCCCGTCTCCCACCGCCAATGGCGCAGTCTACTTTATTACTTTCAATCGCATCAAGCAGGGTGGTGATTTGAAGTGCATTTCGAGTGGCGTTCTTTCCTTTTTCTTCAGCAACACGACCGTTATTTATAGACTCCTGCACAGAACCAACAATTAACTTTACACCTAGTTTTTCAACTAATTCATCTCTAAATTGTATGGTTTCCGGAAAATTATGTCCGGTATCCACGTGCATCAGGGCAAATGGAATTTTACTGGGATAAAAAGCTTTCTTCGCTAAATGAGTCACCAAAATAGAATCTTTTCCTCCTGAAAACAGGATTACCGGATTCTCAAACTGCGCCCAAACTTCCCTTAAAATATAGATCGCTTCCGATTCTAATTCGTCTAAATAATTTAAATAATACTTGCTCATTCTACTTTAATTCAAGTTTCTTTTGAAACAGATTTACAATCCTATTAGCTGCTTCTTCCAAATTTTCTTTTTCGGTGTTTATTTCAATATCAGGATTTACAGGTTCTTCATATGGTGAATCAATTCCCGTAAAATTCTTAATTTCTCCTGCTCTTGCTTTTTTATAAAGTCCTTTTACATCACGTTTTTCACAAGTTTCTATACTCGTGTTCACAAAAATTTCAATAAAATCATCCTTTCCAATAATTTCTTTTACCAGCTCCCTATTGGCTTGTTTCGGGGAAATAAAAGAGGCCAGCACAACCGATCCCGATGAAACTAATAGTTTAGCGACTTCAGCCGCTACCCTAAGATTTTCTTCCCTTTCCTTAAGACTAAAATTTAGATCTTTGTTAAGCCCACTCCTTAAACTATCACCATCTAAAACAAAGGTTCTAACTTTCTGTTCAAAAAGTAGTTTTTCCACCATATTGGCAAGGGTAGATTTTCCTGAACCCGAAAGCCCGGTAAACCAAACCACAAATGAATTATGTGCGTTCAATTTGTTACGCTCGTGCCGCCCCAGGGAAAAATTAAATGTTGTGATGTTATTCATATTATCATTCCTCATTTTAAGACAAAAAACCAATAATTATCCTCTAATGATATAATGGCTGTCCGTTAAAACACCTAGCAAGTAATTTAAATAAAAAAATGCCTTGTTGAGCGCCTCCGATAATTATCGGAACGAGATGTTTTTGTTTGACCCTTTCGACTGCGCTCAGGGTGACAAAAACGAATATTAGGGTTTTAAACGGATATACCTTTATATCATATTCTTTTGTGAAGATAATATAAAGCCATTTTTGACACAACTTCCAATGAACATACTTTTACTCGATAATCGAAATCCCGATAAATATTGGGAACTCCGAGGTAGTTTACACACTAAGTGAGATTATAGGTTCACATTTAATACTTGATTGATTTCCCTCCTTTGGTTTGATTCAAAGAAAATCATCCAAGATTTGAAACCACAAACGAGTTATTCAACAATTTTTTTCTATTATAAAGCATTTCCTTTTCGGTTCCTTTATCTATTACCATTAAGCCAACGGCTTTACAAATAGCATTACCGGCTGCGGTATCCCATTCCATAGTAGGTCCTAACCTGGGGTAAATGTCCATACGTCCTTCTGCCATCAAACAAAACTTAAGGGAACTTCCCTTCGGAATAACATTTACTTCCTGATCATATTTTTCTTTAATCGCATCTATAAAGCCAAGGGTTTCTTTATTAATATGTGATCTACTTCCGGCCACGTTAATTATTTCCTGAACATTGCCCGGGGATATTTCTTCAGCATTTTTTATCAAATCCTCTATCTTATTTTCATCATCGATAACTACTTTGAAAGAACTCCCAGCCTTTACATCCCCATAATATAGCTCTTTACTTACCGGGATATAAATCACTCCGAAAACCGGCCTATTATTTTCTATAAGTGCAATATTCACTGTAAACTCACCACTTTTTTTAATAAACTCCTTGGTACCATCTAAAGGATCTACGATCCAGCATTTATTCCATTTTTCTCTTTTATCAAAGGCAATTTCCTCGTTTTCTTCACTGATAATCGGAATTCCAGTAGCCTCCAAAAAATCATTAATTATACTATTCGCCGATTTATCTGCCAGGGTTACCGGCGAATCATCTTCTTTAAGTTCTACCTGGAAATCGCCATTTTCATAGACTTTCATTATTTCTATACCCGCCTTTACAGAGGCTTCCATTGCCACCAGATAATCCTTTAGGATCTTATTCTGAATTTCGCTTTTCATACATTTTTACTTTTTGGCAATATAACAGATACTCCGCAAATATAATATTTCCTATTAGTCTATCGAATTAATAGGTTTTTAAATATTTAATTTTTTTATGTTCTTAGTTATGGTTAAGTTTTTTGTGAAATATGCTGGAATTGAATAACTCTGGATGGAAAAATTACGAATATCTTAAACCAAGAGGTTAGAGGTAAGAGGTAAGAGGTAAGAGGTAAGAGGTAAATTAAAAATAAGCGACGCTATTATTAAATAATTTCTAATATTATTTCAACAAGTCCATCAAATACTTTCCATATTCACTTTTCTCTAGCTCGGTAGCTAACTTTTGTAGTTGATCTTTAGCTATATACTTCTTACGAAATGCGATTTCTTCAGGACAGGCAATTTTTAATCCCTGTCTTTTTTCTATAGTTTGCACAAAATTAGAAGCCTCTAGCATAGAATCATGGGTACCGGTATCCAGCCAGGCAAACCCACGCCCCATAATTTCTACTTTTAATTCTTTTCGGTTTAAATATTCCTGGTTAATACTGGTAATTTCCAATTCCCCCCGGGTGCTGGGTTTACATTGCTTGGCGATTTCTATAACTGAATTCGGGTAGAAGTAAAGTCCTGTAACCGCGAAATGACTTTTGGGTTTTTCCGGTTTTTCTTCAATACTAAGCGCATTCCCGGTTTCATCAAAATCTACAACCCCATAACGTTTAGGTTCTTTTACATAATAGCCAAACACAGTAGCCTGGCCGGTTTCTTTACAGGTTTTTACGGCATTTTCAAGTAGACCGCTAAAACCCTGTCCGTAGAAAATATTATCTCCTAAAACCAGGCACACATCATCATTTTTAATGAAATCTTCTCCAATAATAAATGCTTCTGCCAGGCCATTGGGTTCAGGTTGTTCGGCATAAGATAAATCCAGTCCCCAGCCTTTTCCGTCGCCCAAAAGTTTTTGAAAATTAGGCAAATCTTCCGGAGTCGAAATAATAAGTATTTCCCTGATCCCTGCTAACATTAACACCGATAGTGGATAGTAAATCATTGGTTTATCATAAACCGCCAGTAATTGCTTTGAAACACTTTTGGTAAGTGGATACAAGCGTGATCCTGTACCCCCGGCTAGAATAATTCCTTTCATTATATTTCTGATTTTCTGTTTGCTTCCTACCTGTCTCCTTTAGGATTTGCTTAATTGTTTTTCCTTGAATCAGTGACTTACTAAAATGTGTCCAATACCTTATTAATTATTTTTGAGATTAGATCTATCTCTTGATCCTGAAGCTCAGCATACAAAGGTAAACACAAAATTCTCGCAGCAATATCCTGTGAAATTTTCATTTCTTTAAATTCAACATAATCCAAAGTATTTAAAGATGGATAAAAATATCTCCTGGGGAAAATTTTCTCATCGTGTAATGCTTTCTGAACCTTTAACAACTGGCCCTCACTTTTAAAAATAATAGGATAGTAACTATAGTTCCAATCGGTATCCTCCCGAATTACAATTCTCCTTAAATTTTCAAAATTCAAATAGCCATCATAAAGTTTCACCTGCTTTTTTCTGGTGTGAATGAGAATCTCAACATAGGGTAAAACCGCCAGGCCCATTCCTGCCTGTAATTCACTCATTTTCCCATTTACACCCAACCCATGAAATTCCAATTGGCCTTTATGTCCAAAATTATGGCTGTAAAAAAGCTTGTTATATAGCTTTTCATCCTTACAAAACATAGCCCCACCTTCCCCTGTGTGAAAAATTTTTGTAGCGTGAAAACTACAGGTACTTACATCGCCATAATTAAAAAGGGCTTGTCCCTTATATTTCACGCCAAAACAATGTGCCGCATCATAAATTACTTTTAAATCATTCCTTTTTGCAATCCTTTCAATTTCTTCGACATGGCAGGGGTTCCCAAAAACATGGGTAGCCAGGATAGCAGTAGTTTTTTCAGTAATAGCAGCTTCAATTCGGTCTTCATCTATAGTTAAAAGATCGGAATGTATGTCTACAAACACAGGTGTACAGTTTTCCCAAACAATACTGGAAGTAGTTGCCACATAACTAAATGGTGTAGTAATAACCTCTCCATTTTTAGCAAGATTTTTAAGTGCAATTTGAAGCGGTATTGTTCCATTAGACGTAAGAATTAAATTAGATGAGCCTAACTTATCTTTTAACTTATGTTGTAAATCAAACAAAAGCTCTCCTCCATTGGCTATCTGATTACTTTTCCAGATTTCCTGGATTATTTTAAAGTACTCCTCCTGAGGAGGTAGAAATGTTTTGGTAACCGAAATCATCTTTTCAAAATTAAATTATAAAGTTCGGAAAGGCTGTTAAAGCGAAAAAGAAAGGCAAAACCAACATATGTAAGACTCCCAGCTGTTCCACCTATAATTATTCTGAGTATGTCAGCTTCATTTAATAAACCGAACTTATCAATAACAAATACAATAAAACCTGAAAAACAAGCAATAAGTATAATAGGTAAAATATCCGTGACTTGCTCCCAGCCTGAATACCCTATAAATTTCTTCGTATAATGAGCATTGATAAAAAAGGCCAGTAAGGATATTATTACCTGACCGTATAACAAAGCTAAGATCCCGAAAGGAATTGCGAGCACAATTATTGTAACGATTAATATTTTTTTAATTACTTCCAATTTTAGAAATAGATCGCTACGCCCTTTTACGTTCAGAATGGTTAAGTTGTAAGAATGGATTGGAAAAAGGATTCCAGTTACACATAGTATTTGAAAATATGGCACTGCCGGAAGCCATTTTTCAGTGAATAAAAACCTAAAGGTTGGCTCTGCCAGCACTGCTAAAAAAATAAGAATCGGTGTTATCACAAATACAACCATCAGCATTAGCTTTTTGTAAACCCTCTTTAGTCTTAGCTCATCATCCTTAATTGAAACAAGTAATGGAAAACTAACTTTATTAAGGGCATTTGAAATATTGTTTACAGGCAACTGTTTCATAGTCTCTGCCCTTGTATAAAATCCTACCTGCCCGGCTGAAAAATACTTCCCAATGACTATTAGAAAAATATTATTGAATATCCTGTTTAGAAGATCAGCCAGGGTGAGTTTGTAACCATAATTAAAATGCTTTTTAAATTTCACTCTACTGAACATAAAATCTGGCGTCCAACCTGAATATAACCATACCTGGATAGAATTTACTGAAGATGTTACAAGGCTGCTCCATACCAGGCTCCATACTCCATAATCCGCATAGGCCATTAGAACCCCTACTATTCCTCCAATGATTGCCGCTGGAATAGCTATTAAGGTTTGCGTTTTAAAATCCATTAGTTTAGTCAATCTCGCCAATTGAACCGCAGAAAAAGATGTTATAACCAAACTTAAAGAATAAACCCTGATAATATTGGTTAGCACTCTTTCCTCATAAAAATCTGCTATGAAAGGTGCCGAAATAAAAACTCCTGCATATACTATTAAACTGGAAATAAGATGAAAGTAAAATACCGTGGAATAATCTTCCTGGTCACATTCATTATCGCGAATAAGAGATTTGGTAAGTCCGCCATCCAGTAAAGCATTTCCGACAGCTACTACCACAGCTATCATTCCTATAAGTCCAAATTCCTCAGGAAGCAGGATCCTGGCAAGAACCAGAGAAACAATGAAACCTACTAATTGGTTTCCGAATTGCTGGGTGAAGGTCCATACCAGGCTTATTGTAGCTTTCTTTTTTAAAGACATTTAAAGTTCAACTAAATCAGGAATTGTGGAAATGCTTAATTATTTTACGAATGTATCAATTTATGATATATAATCACACTTACCGATAACTATCCCTAAAAACCTCGAAAAAGAAGCTTTTTGATTAGATTTGAAGAAGGAAAACTGAATCTCCGGATATGAAAAAAACAATAAAACTTTGGTTTACCGATTTCTATAAAGGCTTTGATCCTTATGACAATTATTTAATCAATTTCCTTCAGCCGGAATTTCAACTGGAAGTTAATCCTGAAAATCCCCATTTTCTTATTTACAGCTGTCACGGTAAGGAATTTTTAAATTTCAACTGCACCCGAATTTTCTATACCGGGGAGAACCTGGCACCCGACTTTAACCTGTGTGATTATGCTGTTGGCTTTCACCATCTTCAATTTAATGACAGGTATTTGCGATTCCCTAATTATGCTTTTCTTCGGGATCAGTTTGAAAAATTAGTGAGGTTCAAAACTTTTACTTCAGAAGATCTTATCCAAAAAAATAATTTCTGTAATTTCATTTATGCTAATGCTGAAGCCCATCCAGCCCGGGATGAATTTTTTCACGCCTTGAACAAATACAAAAAGGTCTCCTCCCCGGGGAAACATTTGAATAATTTGGATTTTGACATAGGGGAACGCTTTGCAGATGATTGGATGTATACCAAACTTGCCTTCCAAAACTCCTGTAAATTTAGCATTGCTTTTGAAAACACTTCAACCCCAGGTTATGTTACAGAGAAGATCATGCATGCCTTTATTACCAATACCATCCCCATTTACTGGGGAGATCCGGAGGTAGCCGGAGATTTTAATCCCAAAGCTTTTATTAACAGTCATGATTTCAGGAATTTTGAAGAAGTAGTCACCTACGTAAAAGAAATCGATAATGACGAAAAGCTCTTTCTTACAATGCTCAACGAACCGACTTTTCGAGACAACCGGGTCCCTGAACATTTACAACTTCAGAAGTTAATTGAATTCTTCAGGAATATTTTCTTTCAGGATGAACAACAAAGCATAAGAAGACCCAAGTACGGGGCCTGCAAAAATTATGAACAGGAGCTAAAAAACAATTTAAATAAAAAGGGGACTTTGGAAAAACTTAAAAGCAAATTCAAGCTTTAATCAGTATACTGCTTTTTATAATACTCCTGATAGCTTCCTGAAACCACAGCTTCTATCCATTCTGGATTTTCAAGATACCAGTCTATGGTCTTTGCCAAACCTTCTTCAAAAGTCACTGATGGTTCCCAGCCAAGTTCCTTATTAATTTTACTGGCATCAATAGCGTAACGCTTATCATGTCCCGGACGGTCCTTGATAAAGGTGATAAGTTCCTCCGATTCGTCTTGGCTCCTATCGAGTTTTTTATCCATGAGTTTACACAATAACTTAATTAAGTCGATATTCTGCCATTCGTTAAATCCGCCGATATTGTATGTTGATTTGTTCTTTCCCTGGTGAAAAACTAAATCTATAGCCTTTGCGTGATCTATTACATAGAGCCAGTCCCGGGTATATTTTCCGTCGCCGTAAACCGGTAAAGCTTTACTCTCTATAATATTATTGATAAATAAAGGAATAAGTTTCTCCGGAAATTGGTTAGGTCCGTAGTTATTGGAGCAATTTGAGATCACATAAGGTAAATTATATGTCTCCCCATAAGCTCTTACAAAATGATCTGAAGCTGCTTTAGAAGCAGAATAGGGTGAGTTTGGAGCATAGGAAGTCGTTTCGGTAAACAATCCTGTTTCGCCCAGGCTGCCGTAAACTTCGTCGGTACTTATATGATAAAATAATTTATCTTCTAAATTTCCTTGCCAAATTTCCAGAGCAGCTTCCATTAAATTAAGCGTACCGGTAACATTGGTCTCTACAAAAATCTTAGGGTTCGATATAGATCGATCTACATGGGATTCTGCGGCGAGATGAATTACACTGTCAAACTGGTATTTCTGAAATAGCTCTCTGGTTTTCTCGGCATCAGTAATATCCGCCTTTAAAAATTGATAATTTGGAGCATTCTCGATATCCTTAATATTTTCAAGATTCCCGGCATAGGTTAAAGCATCTAAATTGAATATCTGGTAATTTGAATATTTATTCACAAAAAGCCGGACTACATGAGAGCCAATAAAACCTGCTCCACCGGTAATAAGTATTTTTTTCTCTACAGACTTGCCTTTCATTTATTAATATAAGTTGTCTTTCAAAGATAGTTTTTCTGATTACTAATGAAAATAGTCTTGACTCTTGATTCTTAAATCTTGAATCCTAAAAAAATCAAGAACCTCGGGGCAAGCCTACGAGGTATGAATCGGAAAACTATTTTATAATTTCGAGGCAAGCCTCGGGGAATTAAACCCTCAATGAGGGATTAAAACCCTGTAGATTCCAAATGCATTAATTTAGTATGTATGATTTTGTTAATAGGTTGCTTTCCGGCGATGCGATTTTCTATACGGTCTACCAGTAATTCTACTGCCTCTTCCCCTATTTGCTCCGGAAACTGTTCCACATAACTTATAGAAGGAGTTAAAAAACGCGCTACGCTCGAATTTATAAAGCCTATTACTTTTAAATCCTGTGGAATATTTATTTTATTCTCATACGCCAATCGATAGACCATCATAGTACTTTCAAAATCGGTACACAATAGCGCTTCAACTTTATCTTCCACCAGGAGCTTTTTGGTTTTTTCTCTTAAAGTATCAGGTTTAGAAGAATTTGCTATATAAAAATCCTTTTCATCTTTTAAAGCATTTCTATAACCAGTAATTCTCAGTTTACCAACTCCAAGATGATGGATTGAAGTTGCGATTCCTATTTTCTTAATACCGCGGCTTTGCAATAATCTTGTAGCTTCCTCAAAACTGTGTTCATCGTCCACTCCTATTTTATCCACCGGAAGATCAAGGTTTACCCTATCATATAATACTACCGGAATATCGTAATCTACCAGGTTAAAAAGATGTTCGTATTCTTTTTTACGCTGTGTTTCTTCTGAAATGGCTATCAGCACACCATCTACAAAACCTGAGGTCAACATTTCGGCAATTTGTTGTTCCCGCTCTAAGCTTTCATTAGAAATATAGGTAATAACCTGTAAACCGGCTTTCTGCGCCCTGGCTTCAATACCAGATAAAACATTAGCGAAAAAAGTATTTGAAATAATCGGAATTATCACTCCTATAGTATTGCTCTTACTACTTTTTAAATTTACAGCTACCGGGTTTGGCCGGTAATTGTGTAATTTAGCGAGTTCTTTTACCCGCTCTACGGTTTTAGGGCTAATTTCGGAGCTATCGTGCAAAGCTTTGGAAACCGTAGAAACTGAAACATTAAGCAATTTTGCCAGTTCCTTTAAAGTGATTTTATTTTTCATTATTGCTGAATTCTTAGTAAACGAAACCTTTTCCCTTAATTTATTTTAACGAAATCGATAATCTGCAAATATCTAATAAATTCGTGAGTTATTAAACCCCGACTTCGTAAATCTTTATCGAAAGATTTCTAGAGTCAGAAAGAATAATTCTGAAAATTGATAAAACGCCAGATCCTTATAAACAGTATACCTTAATAAGAGATGGTATTTGTGCTTCTTAATTTTGAAAACCAATTGAGAAGAACCGTTTCATATTCTTAAATTTGTTACCTGAATTACAAAATTCAATTTATGAAATTTCATAAATCCTACTGGTTTTATATTATTGCGGCCATTATTACCATTATTGGTCTGGCAACAGGATGGTATTTTTTCCTTTTGCTGGTTTTCCCATTAGGTCTATTTAGCTTCGGAAAAAACAAAAACAAGAATGATAATTAAGGAAGTTTTCTAATTTCCTGGAATCATTTAATTCCTCTTAAGCCTTTAAAAACAAGGCTTCTTCAGGAGTTAAACTTATCCTAAACAGGTTTCATTATTTGCATATCAGGACCTGTCAATGTAATTTAACCTTATTAATCAGTCAAACAATTTAAGATGAAAGATTACGGAACGCTTTCTCAGGCGATAAACAAATTAAAATTAGAAGAAGGTTATGAACACGATTTCAACCTTCTGGACGAAGAAATAGAACTTAAGTCTAAAAAAGAAACCTTTGGAGTTGAAGATTTTGATGTTGATAAAGTACTTCGCTTTGAAGGCATGAGTAACCCAGATGATAACGCAATTCTATACGCAATTACCACCTCAAAGGGATATAAAGGGGTTCTAGTTGACGGTTACGGAATTTCCAGTGGTCAGGTTTCTAAGGAAATGATGAAAAAGCTTGACTTAAAAGACAACCGCCCCATAAACTAGACTTCGTTAAACTTCTATTAAACCAGTCGATTTTATTGGCTAAAATCATTAACTATTATATTTTTGTATTGAATTTTAAAAAACAATAAATTTAAACTATGAGCTATTTAGGACTCGATAAAGAAAAAACAAGTAAAACTGTAGATGAACTAAACGTTCTGCTTGCAGATTACCATTTATACTATCAAAAACTTAGAAATTTTCATTGGAATGTAATCGGAAAGAATTTCTTTGACCTGCACGAGAAGTTTGAAGAATTATATGATGACGCAAAGTTAAAGGTTGACGAAATTGCCGAACGTATCCTGACTTTAAGATACACTCCAATTAGCAATTTAACCGATTATTTAAAGGCTTCTAACCTTAAAGAATCTAAGGCAGATTTAACCGATTATAAAATGATCGAAACTTTGCTAAAAGATCACGGAACCTTACTGAAACAAATGCGCTCTGTTATAGAGACCGCAGATAAAGCGGGTGATGAAGGAACCATAGACCTTATTGGCGCCTACATTAGAGAACTTGAAAAAACCAGCTGGATGTTGGACGCCTGGAAAATGAAAACTTCAGATTCTCATAAAAAGAGCTAATAAATATTGGAAGAAGAATTTAACCTTAAAGAATCCCTACAGGGAATCACTGATAAACTGATTAGTTGGCTTGATTCATTGATACTGAACCTGCCAAATTTCCTTTTAGCAATTCTGGTTTTTGTAATCTTTATTTTTCTGGCCAAATATATCGGCCGGTTATTAAATAAACTCTTAGGAAAACAGGTTAAACAAGATTCTATTAGACAAATAACCGTTAAGGTGAGCAAGGCAATTGTGATCCTTATCGGTTTTTTTATTGCGCTTGGCATACTGGACCTGAATAAAATACTTACTTCGGTACTTGCCGGTGCCGGAGTGGTTGGTTTAGCTATTGGTCTTGCACTTCAGGGAACATTAAATAATACATTTTCAGGAATAATCTTAAGTTTCTTACCTGAACTTCAAATAGGAGATTGGATAGAAACGAATTCCTTTGCCGGGGAGGTAACCGAAATTAATCTTCGGGATATCGTTATAAGACAGGCTGATAATAATTATGTGATAATTCCCAATTCTAAGATTGTAGAAGAACCTTTTAAAAATTTCTCCATAACCAAACGTTCCCGTGTTGTACTTAATTGTGGGGTGGCCTATTCTTCTAACCTGGAAAGGGTGAAAGAAATGACTATAGAAACCATTTCCGAACATTTTCCGTCACGCGGAAATGAGCAAGTAGAATTCATGTTTACCGAATTTGGCGATAGCTCTATTAATTTTGTGGTACGTTTCTGGGCCGATGTCACCAAGAACAGGGACTTTTTAATCGCCAAAGACATCGCTATTATTCAAATCAAGAAAACCTTCGATAAAAATGGTATCACCATCCCATTCCCTATTCGAACTATTGATTTTTCTAACACCTTAAATATGAAGAAACCGGAATAGATGCTCTAAACTCGTCTAGCAGTCCTACTAAATTTCAGAATCTATTCAGCCTATTTCCTCTACTTTTTTATTAAGGTTCAATGTTTTATTTATCGCAACTTATATCTGAAGTAAACCCGCCTGAATGGACGCAAAGGTATAGAATGACTTATATAGCTATTGATTTTCATTTCTCCTATAGATTCTGTATAAATCTTACAACAACTTGGCTATTTCGGAGTGATGGTGCCACCTGTTTCGGTCAAACAGTGCCACTTTGAAAGATACTGCAATTATATAAAAAATTAATGTTACTCGTTCTTTAAAGCTCCTTTTCTTAATGATTCTCCTT